>Ga0193951_1001305_pt1 | contig 11102 bp, 9 predicted proteins | sample BB_2_MG_FD_140370 | JGI IMG/M metagenome (GOLD analysis project Ga0193951, IMG submission 140370) | Microbial mat bacterial communities from the Broadkill River, Lewes, Delaware, United States - BB_2_MG | ecosystem: Environmental > Aquatic > Freshwater > River > Microbial mats | place: USA... | reverse complement strand
TAAACTCTAAACATCAGTATTTCTCTATAAAGATTATGCTATTTTATTGATTCAAAACAAGGAAAAATTGTCTAAAAAGCCTTTTTTTAATCAAATTCAGCAATTTTAGCATTCAAAAAACCCAGTAAAATAGGGTATTTCAGAGGGGGTAAAAAATCATACCTATGGAAGAAAAATTTCATACCTATGAAAATATTTTTTCATACCTATGGAAATAAAATTTCATAGGTATGATTTTTTAACTCCATAGGTATGAAAAAAAAGAAACTTAACTAAGGAGATTTTTTATCACAAAAACACAACTAAAAAACAAAGGTGATAAAAACAGTTTTTGTAGTTTAGCGCAAAACAAACGCACAATGTATATTATTAACCAGATGATACTGGCAGTTATCTCCACAAAAAAAACACTAAATCTCATTTAATGAATTCAAATTTTTTACTTTATTCAACTTTGCTAGATAATTTATTGAGCCTTTCAATTAAAAGAACAAAAAAACCAATCTCCATTTGTTACATAAGCGTATATTAAAGTATACATTACTTATTAAAACATAATAACAAAACCAATTCAATTGTATTTGTTATTAAAGATTAAACTTTAAGGCAAAATAGTCTCTGTAACTACTTAAATTAAGTACGTTATAAAGGTACCCAAACACCATTTAATTTTATACTAAAAAAGAGAATGTTTAATGTTGTTTGACAATAAAAACATAAAGACTAGCAGAGTAATAACAGAAAATAATTACTTTTGCCACTCAAAAATAAAATACAACATAAATATGGCTTTAAAGTGCGGAATTGTAGGGTTACCCAACGTAGGTAAATCGACATTATTTAACTGTTTAACAAATGCGAAGGCACAATCGGCAAACTTTCCGTTTTGTACTATCGAACCAAATATAGGAATGATTACCGTTCCAGATCAAAGATTAACAGAACTTGAAAAAATTGTTAATCCACAACGTGTTTTACCCGCTACTGTAGAAATTGTAGACATTGCTGGATTAGTAAAAGGTGCTAGTAAAGGAGAAGGTCTTGGAAATAAATTTCTTGGTAACATTCGCGAAACAGATGCTATTATTCATGTTTTAAGATGTTTTGAAGACGAAAATATTACTCACGTTGACGGAAGCATAAATCCAATTCGCGATAAAGAGACAATTGACACAGAACTTCAACTTAAAGATCTTGAGAATATTGAAGCACGCATGGCTAAAACTGTTAAGCTTGCACAAACAGGTAAAGATGCTGACGCAAAAAAACTATATTCAATTTTACTTCGTTACAAAGAGGTTCTTGAGCAAGGGAAATCGGCTCGTACTGTAACTCTCGAAGATGATGAGATAAAATACACTAAAGACTTAATGTTACTAACAGCAAAGCCTGTTTTGTACCTTTGCAATGTTGACGAAGCATCAGCTGCAACAGGAAATCACTTTGTTGACAAAGTTCGTGAAGCTGTTAAAGACGAAGATGCCGAAGTACTTGTTATTGCCGCAGCAACAGAATCGGATATTGCAGAATTAGAAACTTACGAAGAACGTCAAGAATTTCTTGAAGATTTAGGCCTTCAAGAATCTGGTTTAAACAAAGTTATTCGCACAGCATACTCGCTACTTAAATTAGAGACGTATTTTACAGCTGGAGTAAAAGAGGTTCGTGCTTGGACATACCACAAAGGTGCAACTGCTCCACAAGCTGCAGGTGTAATCCACTCCGACTTTGAAAAAGGATTTATTCGTGCCGAAGTAATTAAGTACAACGATTATATTGCACTAAAATCGGAACAAGCTGTTAAAGAAGCTGGTAAAATGGCTGTTGAAGGAAAAGAGTATATTGTTCAAGATGGAGACATTATGCATTTTAGATTTAATGTTTAGAATAATAACAATTATAAAATAACTACATTTACGCCCATAATAATCATTTAATAATGATTATTATGGGCGTTTTTATATAACAATGCTGAAGAGAATAATAAGAATTTAAAAAATCAAAAAAACATTCATTATGAGAAAGCTTTTAACACTATTATTGCTTACCCTAGCAATTAACACTTTTGCCCAATACACTGGCAATCCGTTTTACTTTACATTCGAGGTAAAAAACAAAGAAGACATTAAAAGAGTTACAAGAATTGTATCTATAGAGAATGTTAAAGGGACTAAAGTTTGGGCGGTTTTGCCTTGGAAGGACGAAAACAAACTAAAAGAATTAGGCTATACTATTTCTGAATACTCTATACCAAGCAGAGACATCAAAGATTACGAATCAAGAATGACGTCATCTATGACAGAACTTCTTGGTTGGAACAAGTATCCTACCTACGATTTGTATGTTCAGTTTATGGAAAAAATGGCCAATGATTATCCCAATTTATGCAAGCTAGTAGAGATAGGCACAAGTGAACAAGGACGCAAAATTCTTTGCCTAAGAATTTCTGATAATGCAGGTATAGACGAAGCTGAACCAGAGATGTATTACACATCGACAATGCACGGAGATGAAACTACCGGCTTCTATTTAATGATGCGATATACACATTATCTATTATCAAATTACAACACCGATGCTGCAGTCAAAGAATTAGTAGACAACACTGAAACATGGATTAACCCTGTTTCAAACCCTGACGGCACATACTTTGGAGGAAACAATACTGTTTTTAAATCACAACGATATACATCTAAAGGCATCGACATGAATAGAAATTTCCCTGAAATTACTACTGGCGAAAGCCATCCTACTGGTACATGGGCGAAAGAAACAATAGTACAGATGGATTGGATGAAAACCCGCAATCTTGTTCTTTCGGCCAATTTTCATGGTGGTATTGAAGTTGTAAATTACCCTCTAGATAACAAATACGATTTGCATCCAGACAATGAATGGTACAAGTATGTATCTCACAATTACGCAAACCAAGCAATGGCAGATAGCCCCGACAATCCATACTACTTTAAATCACTTAACAGCAACGGAATAACAAACGGTGCACAATGGTATATAGTTGCTGGCGGACGCCAAGACTGGGTCACACTTGGACAGGGATGCAGAGAAATAACAATTGAATTATCTGACACTAAATGCCTAGCTGAAAGCGAACTTAATAAGCATTGGATATACAACAAGAATGCATTATTAAATTACCATAAAGAAATACTTAAAGGATTCTACGGAGTAATTGTAGACGCTTTAACAAATCAGCCTGTAAAGGCCAAAATACAAATGATTCCAAATGTACAATATAGCGAGATATCAACAGACAATCTTGGATTCTTTCAGAGAATGATCAGTGCAGGCACGCACAAAATCAAAGTTGTTGCAGAAGGTTATATTTCAAAAGAATTAACTGTTTCTACAAGTACAAACCAAGGGACTAACCTCGGAGTAATAAAACTGATTAAAATTGATAGTGAAGCAGGAATAGTTATATCAGAAACAAACGGCTCTACAATAACATTCGAACAAGGCAGCTCTGATGATATAAATGTATGTCTATCAAAAGCACCTACCTCAAATGTTATTTTAACAATTAATGTAGGTAATACAAGTGAAGGTAAAACAGACAAATCGTCGCTTACCTTTACAAAAGATAACTGGAACACTAATCAAACTGTAACAATTACTGGATTACCTGATAACATAATAGATGGTGATACTAAATACGATTTAACTATTAGCGTTGATAAAGAAAACTCTGATGCTTCGTATGAAGAGGTTAAACCTTCAATTATTGAGGTTACTAATTATGACTATACAAATATTCCTGCAATTAGTATAACCCAAACTAATGGAAACACTATTACTAACGAACAAGGCAGCTCTGATGAGATAAATATATGTCTATCAAAAGCCCCTACCTCAAATGTTATTTTAACAATTAATGTTGGTAATACAAGTGAAGGTAAAACAGACAAAACGTCGCTTACCTTTACAAAAGATAACTGGAACACTAATCAAACTGTAACAATTACAGGATTACCAGATAAATTAATAGATGGTGATACTAAATACGATTTAACTATTAGCGTTGATAAAGAAAACTCTGATGCTTCGTATGCTAAAGTTAAGCCAGTAACAATTAGTGTAACTAATATTGATCTAACTATAGAACTTGACATTCTTACCCAAGAGTCAGAAAATTCAACAATTACTTCAGAAGATGGTGAATTAACAGATATTATCAAAGTATATCTAAATAAAAGACCTGCTGGTAATGTTACAATAAAAATAACAGTTAGTGACCCTTCAGAAGGTAAAACAGATATCTCGGAAATAGTATTCAACAAAAATACATGGGATATTAAAACACCTGTAACTGTAACAGGAATAAGCGATGACGAAAAAGATGGTGACGTAGAATACTATATTACATTTGATATTGACGAATCGCAAACAGATGCTAACATCCACAAAACTGATTCTAAAAAAGTAAAAGTCATTAATCGCGACAAAGTAACTACATCAATTAATAACAACGAAAATGTAGAGATTACTGTATATCCAAATCCTGCCGATAACAATATTTCAATTAATTGCAGTACAGAAAACTTTAATTTTATTAAAATTATCAACACTAAAGGAATTATTATTAAATCGCAAGAATTTGAATGCGTAAACAATAAAACAATAAACATTTCTGAGTTATCATCAGGCATATATATTATTGAGTTTGGTAACGATCAGAGAAAATTTAGTCGCAAGTTTTATAAAAAGTAAGCTTATAATAATTCATTAAAAAAAGGATTGTCAGAAGAAGACAATCCTTTTTTTATATTATCTAGGTCTATTGTTAAACAATTTAATTCATTGTAAACAACTGATATATTAACACTCCTTTCACAGAAAAATTAGTGACACTCACATAGCCAATTTAACAATAGCAACCCCCAACATAACAGCAAAAATCCCACTTACAACACTTCCCATTGTATAAAGACCCAACCACATAATATTACCTCCATTAATCATATTATAACCATCAACAGAAAATGTAGAGAATGTAGTAAAACCACCACATAGCCCTATAACAATAAAGTTACGCATCTCAATAGAAATAAGATTTGTTTTAGCTGCTAAAGCAAAAGCGATTCCAATAATAAAGCTACCTAATACATTAACAACAAATGTTCCCCACGGATACATAGAATTAAATAAACTATGTACATACATCTGCGTAAAATAACGCAAAACACTTCCCACAAAACCACCAGTGCCAATTAATAAAATAGTTTTAAACATACGTAAAATATAATTTACTCTTAATAATAACTTTGTTACTTTTATCGCTCACAAGCGAAAATAGAAAGAATATTAACATGCGATATATACAATTAGCACTTTTAATTTTTTTACTGCCTCTTAACAGCGTAAAATCACAAAAAAAAAGACCTTCGAAAACACCAAAACTAGTAGTACAAATAACTATTAGTCATATGCGTAATGATTACATACAACGATACTGGGATAATTATGGCGACAAAGGATTTAAAAAACTAATAAACGAAGGCACTAATTTCAGAAACACAAAATACAATCACACGTCTACGCAAGAAGCTGTTGGTAACGCATCAATAGTAACAGGAACAACACCTTCGCAACATGGTATAATAGCCAACACATGGTACAACAGACTTAAAAACGAGATTATTGATTGTACTAATGACGAAAAATATTATGCTCTTGGTGGGATTGCTTCTGCTGGTAATAGCTCACCACATAATCTACTTGTATCAACATTGTCAGATGAGTTAAAACTTTCGAAAAGTAAAGAGAGTAAAGTATACAGCATTTCTTCAAACAGTCAATCAGCTGTTCTAATGGGTGGCCATTTGTGCGATGCATCGTATTGGTTCGATAGTTCAAATGGTAATTGGACTACAAATAACAGATATTTAGATTCGTTACCAAATTGGGTTAACTCATTTAATAGCCGCAAATATCCAGATATTTTCAAGAATCGCAATTGGATTTCTTCATTACCAGAGTTATCATATATTGACAGAGACTCATCAAACATAAAAAACAGCACGAAACAAATATTATTAGCCGACAATAGCAAAAATCATAAATTAAAATATGCTATCTTATCGCAAACTCCATTTATTAACACCCTAACTAAAGATTTTGCAGTAAATACAATTATTAACGAACGCCTGGGATACGATAAAATAACAGATTATTTATCTGTGAATTTTTCTGCCACAAAAGAGATTGAAAATAAATATGGCACAACAAGTCTTGAAACAGAAGATTGTTATTTAAAACTTGATCGAGACCTTGCTGCTTTTATTGAATTTATTGACACCGAAGTAGGAATTGAAAATACATTAATAATTTTAACATCGAATGCAGGAATTGCTTTTGAACCTGAAAAGCTGAAAGAACAAGGTATACCAGGAGGTGTCTTTAATGCCGAAAAAGCTATTTCGTTACTTAAAAGTTATCTGTCATTAACGTATGGAAAAGGTGATTGGGTAAAATACTATCACAAAAATCAAATCTACTTAAATCACGAATTAATATCAGAGTCGAGACTTCCGCTTGCAGATGTACAGAGAAAAGTGGCCGAATTTATGACTCAGTTTAATGGTATTAACAATGCCATTACTGCAATAAACATACAGTCTACAAATTACTTACAAGGTATTTACCTAAAGATTAGTAACAATTTCTATTCAATGCGATCGGGAGATGTAATATTATTACTAAATCCAGGATGGATTGAAGACAATCATTTTTCGCTTGGAAGTAACTCTGGATATAATTACGAAACTCATGTCCCCATGATATGGTACGGATGGGAAATAAAAAATCAAACTGTTTACAGAGAAGTTTCACCAATAGATATTGCGCCTACTTTATCAACAGTTTTAAATATTTCACTACCAAATTCATCAACGGGAAATCAGTTATTAGAAGTATTAAAATAGTCTCTAACAGACGATATCTGCTTAATCACCGAATTATTTTCTTCAGCAGCAGTGCCAATTACTATTATATCGGCACCTGCTGTATAAATAGATTGCGCATTCTGCTTATCACGAATCCCACCCCCTACAATAATGGGTATTTGAATATTTTCGGCAACAGATTTAATCATTTCAGGAGAAACTATTTTACTAGCTCCGCTACCTGCTTCCAAATAAATCATCTTTAAACCTAGTAACTCTCCTGCTATAGCTGTTGAAGTACAGATATCTGATTTGCCGTTTGGAATAGGCATTGTATTACTAATATATTGCACCGACGTAATATTTCCACCATCAATAAGAATATAACCAGTAGGAATAGTTTCAATTCCAATATTCTTTACAGAAACAGCAGAAATAACATGCTGACCAATTAAAAACTCGGAATTACGACCTGAAATAAGAGATAAATAAAGCATACAATCAGCCATATTAGTCACCTGAGAAGGATTTCCTGGAAAAAGCACAATTGGACAGTTAAAATGTGCTTTCAATTCAACAATACAGTTTTCAACCGACGAATTAACCAAACTCCCTCCAACAAAAACAAAATCAATATGATTAGAATCAACTGATAGTATTCTATTTTTAATTAAAGAGTCAAAAAACTTATCGGGATCAACCAGCAAGGCCAACATCTTTTTATTTACTGACTTATTTGCAATAATTGTATTATAAATTAAGCTACCCATGCTAAAATATATTTATCCTCAATAAAATTGTAATTAAGCAACAAAACATCCTTCTCAAATTTCGACTTTACAACTACAACTCCTTTATCTTTATCAATAGAAACAATATTAATATCTTTAGAAAAATCAACCCCCTCTTGACCGCAATACTTATAAACAGCTTCTTTTACACTCCAAAAAATTGTCAGCAAAATTTTATCATTATTAGATAATATTACTTCGTCTCTATTTAAAAATTTATGACAAACTCTAACTACCTTATCGCTAATCTGCTCAATATCGATACCAACTTTTTGCGATCCCCATCTTACTGCAATATAATCACCAGAATGAGTTATAGAAACACCTGCACTATTTTCAAGTACTGGCTGTCCAGACGATAAATATTTAATCTCTATTTTCTTTTTAAAATAAAGATTTAAGCCTGCTCTAACAGCCAACCACTCTCTTTTTCTACGATCGTTCTTAAATTTAAGATATTTTAATTTCTCTACATCCGAAAGCATGGCATTATCATATAAAAAGTCGATAGACTCTTCTATTTTCCAAATAAAACCATTATCAATTGAAAACGAATTGCTAGTAAAAACGGCAGCCATCATATTAATTTTTCCATTCGCAAGATTCCATAATTGCAACAATGTCTTTTTTCATAAAATCAACAACTGGAGCAAGCGAATCAGCATTTGGTTTAGACATAAAATACAGGGCGCCTCGAAGAAAATGATGCGTAGAATCTGTTAAAACAAATTGAATATTAGAAGCTGCATCACCAGACAACTCGTAAAGAAGACCGTAAACTTTTTTATCAACATTCTCAAAACGCGTCTCTTTAATAGATTCCGCTCTAATTGTATGTTTATAAACCATCCTACGAGCATCTTCAAAATAGGCCTCCCTATCATTATTAATAGCCCAATAACTAATATGTACCGATCCTTTAAACTGGGGGAAATTAATATCCACCCAATTAATTCCTTCTTGCTGCTCTTCTAAACGAATTAAATTGGAATAAACAGGAATTTTGAATGAGTATGGCAAATTACTATCAATATCCTTATATTCTTTTTCAGGGAAAGATATCCTTGGATACCCATATGGTTTTGGCACATAATTGTTATCCGAACACGACGAAACTACAACTAAGACAGCACAATATATTATAATATTATTTAATATTTTCAAAATATTTAGTTTCTTTAGTAATCTTAACTTCCTTTATGCGTCTGTTATCAACAGTCTCAATTGTAAAAACAAAAGGTTTAGAAACAATACGTTCAAGTTTTCGAGGAATCTCTCCCTTTATTTCCAATATAAGCCCTGCAATAGTCTCAGCATCACCTCTGATTTTATCAAAAATCGAAAAATCAACATCCATAATTCTGCAAAAATCATTCAAATATGTCTTTGCATCAAACAAATAAGTATTTGCATCAATTTTAGTGTAATGCTTATTTACTTCATCGGTTTCATCCTCAATTTCACCAAGAATTTCCTCAATAATATCTTCCATGGTAACTATTCCAAATGCACCACCATATTCATCAACAATAATTGCCAAATGTTTCTTTTCTTTCTTAAACTCTTGTAATAAATCATTTATTTTTTTCGACTCAGGAACAAAATATGGCGAACGCAAAAACTGTTGCCAATTAAAATCGTCACCCTCTTCCAAATATGGAAGCAAATCTTTAACAAATAAAATCCCTCTTACATTATCCAAGTTATCTTCATAAACAGGAATTCGCGAGAAAGACTCTTCAATAATAATAGACTTTATCTTAAAAAAACCACACGAAATATCTGCAGTTACAACATCTATACGCGGAGTCATAATCTCTTTAACATAGGTATTTCCGTACTTCACAATACCCTCAAGAATTTCTCTATCTTGATCAACATCTTTTCCCGTAATATCTAGCGCCATTGATAATTCGTTTATAGAAATATCACTATCGACATGATTAAAGGCTTTATTAACAATTACTGATGATTTTAACAATAATTGAGAAAAAGGATATAGCAATTTTTGTAAAAAATTTATGGGTTTTGCCATAAAAAATGAAAACGATTTCGGAGCTATTGAAGCGTAAACTTTAGGAAGAATTTCACCAAACAGCAATAATAAGAAAGTAACTATTACAATTTGAAAGATAAATCCAAACAAAGGATGACCTGAAAAATCTACTAGTTGAATAGTTAAATATGATGAAAGAATAATTATACCAACATTGACAAAATTGTTAGAGATAAGTATTGTTGCCAATAATCGTTCTGGATCAGTAAGTAATCTAATAATAGAGTGCCCATTTTTTGTTCCTTCAATATCCTTTTTATCACTTGGCGATAACGAGAAAAAGGCTACCTCTGAGCCCGAAATTAAAGATGAAATGATGATTAGAATTGTAAAAACCACAAATCCAATCACCATTTCGAAATTTATTGCATTAAAATGTATGCCTGAGAACAAGTCAGACATAATAATAAGATCAGTTTCCAATTATTTTATTTATTAGAATGGTAAATCATCTATATCGTTCCCAGAATCCACAGAAATATTATCCTGAACAGAACTAGAAATACTATTTGAACTTGTTGAATTGTACCCCACATTGTCTTTATTCCCACGACTTCCAAGCATCTTCATCTCGTCTGCAAGAATTTCTGTAACATATTTTTTATTCCCATCCTTATCGTCATACGAACGAGTTTTTATTCTACCCTCAATATAGATTAGGTCACCTTTCTTTACATATTTCTCAACAACTTTAGCCAATCCACGCCATGCTTGAACATTATGCCATTCTGTATTTGTAACCTTCTCTCCATTTTTATTAGTGTATGTTTCACTTGTTGCAAGCGAAAAATTAGCAACAGAAGATTCATTGTCGAAATACTTAACTTCAGGATCCTTACCTACGTTACCTAGTAAAATAACTTTGTTAATCATAATTAATAAGATTTAATAATTGTAAAAATATGAAAATTAAACTTTGATATAGTATTTAAACATAATAAAATTACTTTTACTACACTAAAATACAAAACATCAATATTTTAATAAAATGATATTAATCAATTGACAACAACGTTTAATCGTAAAAAAGTGTACATTTACCACACAAAACAAATAAAGTCACAGAATAATTTGTTACATGTTTAAAGAAACAGTCAATTAATGATACAAGAAACAATAAATCTACTAAGCTAGGGCTCAAATTAATAATCTTTAAAAATAATTGATTTGAAGTTCTGTATTTATGAAATAAAGATTATATTTGCACTCCAAACAAAAAAAAACAGGCATACTAAAGTCCTGAACAAGATATTATTAAATATTTTACAAAATGACAAAGGCAGATATTGTTAACGAAGTTTCGAAGAACACAGGAATAGAGAAAGTAACTGTTCAAAGAGCAGTTGAGTCTTT
>Ga0193951_1001304_pt1 | contig 11102 bp, 10 predicted proteins | sample BB_2_MG_FD_140370 | JGI IMG/M metagenome (GOLD analysis project Ga0193951, IMG submission 140370) | Microbial mat bacterial communities from the Broadkill River, Lewes, Delaware, United States - BB_2_MG | ecosystem: Environmental > Aquatic > Freshwater > River > Microbial mats | place: USA... | reverse complement strand
GATTTTGATGTCGAAGTAAAATTGAATAACTCAGGCAGTTTAAGAGCTAAAGCCTATACACGAACTAACAACGATTTAGTGTATACAAACTATACAACATCGCCTACTACTCAAGGTATTGGTATTTCGTTTAAAGAGGAGTTTGATACCTTAGAGGAGTTGATGCAACGCTATTGGCGAATTATGACCGGACGAAAACCAGAGAATGAAACAACTGAGCAAGAAGAAGAGACTAAAGATTAAACTTTTTCGTTTAAGCTATGAACAGCATTTTTTAGTACTTTAGCGCATGTGAAAATGAAATGAGTATTCTATGATTAGGAAAGAATATAGATGTGACGGGTGATGAAATCATAATTAATAAAACGATTGACTTAAAATATTGAATATGAGTTTATTATTATTCATTCAGGCGAATGCCGAAACTTTAGCAACCGATGAATTAGCAGAAGAAGCTGTTCAGAGTATGAATTATATTGACATGGCTATGCGTGGTGGTTGGATTATGATCCCCTTAGCTATACTTTCAATTGTTTCAGTTTATATATTTTTTGAACGTTATTTTGCCATTAAGCGCGCTTCTAACGAGGATGCTGGCTTTATGAATAAAATTAAGGATTATATACATGATGGTAAAATTGAGTCGGCATTAGCTTTGTGTCAATCTCATGATTTTCCTATCTCACGTATGATCGAGAAGGGAATCTCACGCATTGGACGCCCACTTAATGATGTTAATACGGCTATTGAGAATGTTGGTAATCTTGAGATTAGTCGGCTAGAGAAGAGCCTACCAACGCTTGCTACAGTTGCAGGTGGAGCCCCTATGATTGGTTTCTTAGGCACAGTTATTGGTATGGTTAAGGCCTTCTTTGATATGGCAAGTGCGGGTAATAATATAGATGTTGGTGTTTTATCCGAAGGTATTTACACCGCTATGGTAACGACGGTTACGGGTTTAGTTGTGGGTATTATTGCTTATTTCGCGTATAATATTTTAGTGGCCAAAGTAGAGAAGGTGGTTTTTAAAATGGAAGCACGAACTATGGAGTTTATGGATTTACTTAACGAACCTGCTCACTAGGCATGGCTTTAAAGCGAAGAACGAAAATAAGCGCCAGTTTCAGCATGTCATCAATGACTGACATTGTGTTTCTATTGTTGATTTTTTTCATGATTACTTCAACAATGGTGCACCCTAATGCTATTAAATTGTTGATTCCAAAGAAGACAACCAAGAAGGTTGTGATTGAAAAGTACCTTGCTGTAAGAGTAACATCGTCGGGTAGGTATTATGTTGAAGGCAAGCGTATTGATGCAGATGGGATCGAAACCGGTCTGAAGTCTGCTTTTAATCGGAATGATAAAACAATAGTTAAGTTACGAACAGATAAGAATGCATCTACCGGTGATGTAGCTAAGGTTTTAGATATTGCAGAAACGAATGGGGTTAAGGTAATTTTAGATATCAGATAATGGCAATTAAAAGAAGAAGTAAAGTAGACTCTGGCTTTAGTATGTCGTCAATGACAGACATTGTATTTCTATTGCTTATCTTTTTTATGATTACATCTACTCTTGTAACACCACCTGCAGTTAAAGATTTAGTATTACCAGAGAGTGATCAGCAAGTCTCAGCAAAACCCAATACCACGGTTTCTGTCACCGCCGATATGAAATATTTTGTTGGGGGAGAGCAGGTGCCTTTTTGGAAGATTGAACGCCGCTTAAAAGAAATAATAGAAGTAAGTCCGGATACTTATATTGCCTTACATGTTGATGAGTCTGTTCCATTTTCAACGGTCGGGCGAATTCGAGATATTGCGATCAGGAATAAGTACAAATTGATATTGGCTACACAGGGCAGATAATTATGGAACAAAAGAATAAAAAATACGGCATACTTGGTACAACCATTTTTCATGTGTTGATACTATTGTTATTGATATTCTTTGGTTTGAAAAGCATACCACAAGAGGAGGAAGGGATATTGGTTAACTTTGGAGATACAGTACTTGGACAAGGTGATGTAGAACCAAAGGAATCGCAAGCTCCTCCTGTAGAGACAGAGTCCACACCGCCTCCGCCGCCACCAAAAGATAACGCACCGGAGCCTGTTGCTGATGATGCAGCTAAGGAAGAAATAAAAACGCAGGATTTTGAAGATGCACCTGTTGTAAAGACGGAAGCTCAAAAGAAAAAGGAAAAAGAAGAAAAAGAGCGTATAGAGAAAGAGCGAAAAGAACGCCAAGAGCAGGAACGAATTGAAAGAGAAAAGCAGCTTGAGCGACAGAAAGAACTCGATCGCCAACGTAAGGTTGAGGCAGAACGTGAAGCGCAACGCCAAAAAGAATTGGCTGAGCAAAGAGCACGTGAAGAAGCTGAGCGTAAGAAGCGTGAGGAGCAGGCCCGTCAAGCTGCAGATGCACGTAATCGGGTGTCCGGGGCTTTTACAGGTAAAGGTAGTGGTGAGAGTACTTCTGAAGGTGATACTGGTGGTAGTGGCAATCAAGGCTATACTTCTGGTGATCCTAACTCACGTAACAGGAGTGGATCAGGTCAAGGTAACTCAGGCAGTGGTTTTAACTTGAGTGGCCGTTCGTTGGTGGGGCGATTTCCTCAGCCTATTGATAATTCAAACAACGAAGGCATTGTTGTAATAGAAATTACCGTTGACAGGAATGGTTATGTAACCGCTGCGGAGTATAAGCTACGCGGATCTACAACTCAAGATAGAGATTTGATTACAAAGGCTAAATCTGCAGCCAAAAGAGCTCGCTTTAATGCCGATAAAAGTGCATCGGCCTATCAAAAAGGTACGATTACTTATCATTTTGAATTGGATTAAAGCAATACGCCAAAGACCTTGAGTGAGGCCATTAGAACAGTAGCTAATAATATGTAACGGATGTATTTTACGCCAATTTTTTGAGCATATTTTGAGGCAATAAAGGCTCCGCTCGCGTTACCAACGGCAAGCACCAATCCATATAAGAAGTTGACTTGCCCTGACCAAATAAAAAGGATGAGGGCAACAGTAGTGTATGACAGTACGATGAGTACTTTTATGGCATTGGCTTTGATTAAATCGTAGCCTACGCCTAAAACTAAGCCTGCAAGCAAAAAGAAACCTACACCTGCTTGTATAAAACCACCATAAACACCAATAAAGAAGAAGATGACGATCTGCCAAAAGGTTGGTTTCTCATGTACTTGTCCTGCTTGTGCTTTCACCCATTTATCCGGTTTCAATAATATGACAAAGAACATAACGGCCAGTAGGGATCCAATAAAGAAGTTGAGCACTTCTTCGTTAACTTTTATGGCTAATGATGCACCAATTAATGCACCTATAAGAGCAGGAAGTAACATGTACAGGCTGCTTTTACCGTTAATGAGCTTCTGTTGTTTGAAGTTTCTAACGGCAACTGCATTCTGAAAAAATATAGCAATACGGTTGGTGGCATTGGCCTGATGAGGTGATAAGCCTAAAAACATTAGGAGGGGTAAGGTGATGAGTGAACCGCTGCCAGCAAGTGTATTGATAAAACCAGCAAAGAGTCCAGCGATAATTAATAGGCAGGCATCTATTATTGTCATGCTTAAAAAAAAGTTTGATAATTGTTTAAAGGTAGGCTTATTGTGGATATATCGACTAAAAAAGCCGCTCTTCATTAGAAAAGCGGCTCTGTATTTTGCACCATTTAAATGGTATTAATGTGTTTTACCAAGCAAACATAGGCTTGTCAGCCATCATAGCATTTACTTTTTTGCAAACATTAGCAATGGCTTCTTCATTGTCAATGTTAGAAATAACCTCGTCGATAAAACCAACAATTGTACGCATGTCATCTTCTTTTAATCCACGAGAAGTAATTGCAGAAGTACCAACACGGAAGCCCGATGTAGAGAATGGTGAACGCGTATCAAAAGGCACCATATTTTTATTAATGGTGATGTCTGCTTTTACCAATGTATTCTCTACTTTTTTACCTGTAATATCAGGGAATTTAGTGCGAAGATCGATCAACATCAAGTGGTTATCTGTTCCGCCAGAAACAATTTTGTAACCTAACTTAATAAATTCATCGGCCATGGCTTGAGCATTTGAACGAACCTGATCAACGTATGTGCCAAATTCGTCAGCAAGTGCTTCACCAAATGCAATGGCTTTAGCTGCAATAACGTGCTCAAGTGGTCCACCTTGTTGTCCTGGGAATACTGCAAAATCTAGTACAGCACTCATCATCTTGGTTTCACCTTTTGGTGTTTTATAACCAAATGGATTTTCGTAATCTTTACCCATCAAAATCATTCCACCACGCGGTCCACGAAGTGTTTTGTGAGTTGTTGTTGTAACAATGTGGCAATGCTCAACAGGATTGTTTAAACGGCCTTTGGCAATGCAACCAGCAGGGTGAGCCATGTCACAAAGTAATAATGCACCAATCTCATCTGCTAAACGACGCATGCGCGCATAATCCCACTCGCGCGAGTATGCTGATGCACCTGCAATAATCATTTTAGGTTTTTGCTCACGTGCCAATGTTTCCATCTCGTCGTAATCAACCAATCCAGTCTCTTCGTTTACGTGATAACATATTGGGTTATACGTCACCCCTGAGAAGTTAACCGGGGAACCATGAGTTAAGTGACCTCCATGTGCTAAATCTAAGCCCATGAAAGTATCGCCTGGCTTAAGTACAGCGAAAAAGACAGCTGCGTTAGCCTGAGCTCCAGAGTGAGGCTGAACATTGGCATATTCTGCACCAAATAATTCGCAAGCACGATCAATGGCTAATTGCTCCGTTTGATCTACTACCTGACATCCACCGTAATAACGCTTTCCAGGATAACCTTCGGCATACTTATTTGTTAAACAAGAGCCCTGAGCTTCCATTACTTGCTCACTTACAAAATTCTCAGAAGCGATTAGCTCAATACCATTCTTTTGGCGTGCATACTCCTTCTCAATTAGGTCGAAAATTACCGTATCTCTTTTCATTTGTCTAAATTATAATCGTTGTTCAGGTTTAACGATAGATTAATGTCAAGCTAGTGCTTGTATTTCATTAAAATCTGCTTGTTGTGGCCTGTTGTTACTAAAATATGTCTCATTTATGCCTTACCGTTGTAAGTACTTACTTTCAAAAAATCAATATTTTTCATTAATCATCAATGAGTTAGCATTGTTAATGAAACACAAATTTAAGTGATCCATATGATATAAAAAACAATGCAGTTTATAACTTTTAATGAAATGCAAAAATGATTTTAGACACAATTGATATTATTCATCTTTTTGTGTAGTAAAGCTCATAAAAGCAAACGGATGCTGAGTAATAATTTGTAACGAAATAGAATTAATTAGTCGTCGGAGTAATGGATTAAAACACGACGATACACAGAGAATATTTTAGACTTAGAGACAAAGCCCAAGTATTTGCCATCTTCAACAACAGGAAGGTTCCAAGCACTTGTTTCTTCAAATTTGCGCATAACCTTATCCATGTTTTCATTGCGCTCAATCATGGCCGGAGGTATTGACATCAACTCTTCTACTTTTGTTTCGTTGTAAAGCTCATTGTTAAACATGATTTCACGTATGTCATCCAGAAGCACAATACCTCTGAGTTTCTCATTATGGTCAATCACCGGAAATATATTTCTTTTTGATGAAGAAATAACTTTCACCAATTCGCCTAAAGTCATATTAGGGCTGATGCATTTAAAGTCTGTCTCTAGTACACGATCCAAACGCATTAGGGTAAGTACAGCCTTATCTTTGTGGTGGGTTATAAGTTCTCCTTTAGCAGCCAGTCGTTTTGTATATAAGGAGTGTGGCTCAAAGTACATGATCGTAAGGTAGGCTATGGTAGAGGTGATCATAAGTGGAATAAAAAGACCATAGCCGTTGGTGATTTCAGCAATAAGAAAAATAGCCGTTAGAGGAGCATGCATCACACCAGCCATTACTCCGGCCATACCAACTAAAGTAAAATGCGACGAAGGAACGTTTGAAAACCCAAGTGTATTAATCAGCTTAGCAAAAAAGTAACCTGTTACACCACCCATAAAAAGGGAAGGAGCAAATATACCACCAATACCACCACTGGCTGTAGTAGCGGCAGTTGCTAAGACTTTAAAGATGATGAGTAGGCCTAAAAAGGCAATTAAGGCCCATGCATTATCATGCCAATCGTAGAAAAAACTACCACCCATAACGGCTTCGCTCTGGCCATTTAAAAGGGCAATGATTGTTTGATAGCCCTCTCCGTACAATGGCGGAAATAAAAAGATAAGTAAGCTTAACGATAGGCCACCAATGATCCATTTGCTAAAAGGACTTTTGAATTTACCGAAGCGTTGCTCAATTTTCATGATGCCACGCGTAAAATAGAGCGAGATAAAGCCCGTTAATATGCCTAATAGAACGTAATACGGTATATTGTTGAGATGAAAAGGTGCTTCTAATGCAAATGCAAATTCAACTTCTTTACCAAGAAAGAAATAAGCAATAGTGGCTGCACTGATGGCTGATATTAGTAATGGAACCAGAGACGCCATTGTTAGGTCCAACATCAATATCTCTAGGGTAAATACAATACCTGCAATAGGGGCCTTAAAAATGCCTGCAATCGCACCAGCTGCACCACAACCCATTAACAGAATGATGGTTTTGCTGTTCATGCGAAAAAGCCGAGCTAGGGATGAACCAATTGATGCACCTGTTAAAACGATTGGGGCCTCTGCTCCAACAGAGCCACCAAAGCCAATTGTAAATGTACTGGTTAATATGGATGAAAAATTATTATGCCCTTTCATGTGTCCACCTCTTTTAGAAATGGCATAAAGAATCTTACTGACACCATGTCCTAAGTTATCTTTAATGAAAAACTTAATAATCAATATTGTAATAAGGATACCTGCCATTGGATAGGCCAAATATAAGTAGTTGCGACTCTCTAGGTGGAAGTTTTCTGTTAGTAAGGAGTGCGTAAAGTGAATGGTGTTTTTTAAGGTTACTGCCGCCAGTCCACTACAAACACCTACCAGTAAGCTAAGCAATAATATAAAGTGCTTTTGACTGATGTTTTTGACACGCCAAATCAGGAATTTTCCTATTAAAAGATTAAGTCTTTTCATAATGAGTGCAAAAGTAATACAAATTAGAGTAGGATATTTTTTCCTTCTCAAATTTTAACGAATCTTAAGAATGCTGGAACTGAGGCTACAGCTCGAGGGGTGTGTTTTGACATAAAAAAAAGGAGCCATTGGCTCCCTTAATTATCATATGTTTGTGTTTCTTACATTTTGGGCTCAATCTCTGGCCAGTTTTCTTTACGTGCTATACGGCTAACTTGCATCTCACTTACGCAAAAAAGTTTTGCGATAAGGTTTTGTTTGACGCCTTTTTCCAGCATGCCTTTAATTGCGGCGACATCATCGGTCGATAGTTTGGAGCTGGTTACTACTTTGCCGGCTTTTTTGCGTGCTTCTTGCAGTACTTTATGCATCCGCTTGTAACTGTTGGCTTTGGTTTCCCACTGTAAATTGGTAAAGAAGTTATTTTGCTTGTTCCAATCAAGGTGAATAACAACATCTTGATTTTCAGATGTTTTTTCGACAAAGTACTCCGCTGTTAACTTGTGTACCAGATACGATCGTTTTTGACCATTAACACGCAAACTGACATTGTAAAAGCCTTTTATGTTACCCAATTTTACAATGCGTCCATTAACTTTATCGTAGCAATAACTCTTTATACGTCCATAATTACTAATCTCGTACTTTTTGTCTGTAAACGCTAGCTCCTTCCACTGCTCATCTTCAATTTTGCGAAGCTTACGTTCATTCATGTTTGGTTTCATTACATTCTAGGTTAAAGGTTGAAATATATAATTAATGGTTCCCAATACACTTATTACAAAATTCCTTTCAGAGAAAAACGCAGAGGTTTCTACTAACTGTTAAAAAGTAACAGCAAAAGTAGGAAAAAGCTTTTGCCTATTCAACATCATGTTGGTACTTAGTGCTGTTAAAAAAAGTTAAGTCCCTTATAGCTCACGTTTATTGCTTATTAGTAACACTCGAATATTGCATTTATTAAATGGCATTTAATATCTTTGCGGCACAAATTGTTGTTCAAAATTATGAATGATTGTTTAATGGATTGAACAAAAGTCGTGAAAACACTTTTATATTTTAATGCGGAGGAAAATGTATAGTAAGGGAGATCGAATAATAAGCAATAAGGTGAATTTTTGGCGTGAGCGCACAAGTCCTATTACGGCTTTAGCACCGATGGAGGATGTTACAGATACCGTGTTTAGAGAAGTGGTATTACGTCTGGCTCAACCAGGAGCTTTAAATTTATTGTTTAGTGAGTTTTTATCAACCGATGGTTTTTGTCATCCAGTAGGTAAAGATAAGGTGGTGCACCGTTTTTTTATAAATGCGAGTGAGTTAGAACTTGTAAAGCGAGATGGTGTAAAATTGATCGCACAAATATGGGGAACGGATCCAGAAAAGTTTTATAAAACGGCTCGATTTATAGCTGAAGAAACAGATTTTGATGGGATAGACATCAATATGGGTTGTCCAATGAAAAACATCATCAAAAAAGGGGCATGTTCTGCGTTGATTAATACGCCAGAATTGGCCCGCGAAATAATAACGGCTGTGCATGAGGCCACCGACCTGCCTTTAAGTGTAAAAACAAGAGTGGGATTTAAGTCAGTGGTCACAGAGTCATGGATTTCAAACCTATTGGAGTCGGAAGCAGATGCGCTTATTGTGCATGGGCGTATTCAGAAAATGATGTCTGAGGGAGAAGCCGATTGGAATGAAATTGGCAAAGCTGTTCAATTGCGTAATTCAATTAACCCATCGGTGAAACTATTGGGTAATGGTGACGTTATGTCGATGGACGAATCCGCTGAAAAAGTAAAGAACTACGGTGTAGATGGAGTAATGGTTGGTCGTGGTATTTTTCATAATCCATGGTTTTACAATTCGGGTTACGAGCCAACGATGGAAGAGCGGGTTGATGCACTTCGTCTGCATTCGTCTCTTTATGCCAATACTTGGAATAACATTAAGCCATGGTCCATATTAAAACGTTTCTTTAAAATATACACCAATAGCTTTCCTGGGGCAGTGCAACTGCGTGCTCAATTAATGGAGACCAATGGGTTTGATGAAGTAGAAAACATATTAAACGATTTCTTAATAGAGCAAGAGTATAGACGTTCTGTTCAGGATATTGAGGAGTAAGACTTACTCAGAGAACATTTTTAATTTGTTACGATAAGCAGTAAATGCATTGGCTCTAGAAATAAAGCCAAGGTATTTACCCTTATCTATAACGGCAATGTTAAACCGACTTGATTTCCGAAACATTTCCACCAATTCTTCCATCGTATCATCAGGACTGATGTAATAGGCGGGCATATACATTAAATCCTTCACCAAGACAGAATTATAAAGCTCTGGCTTAAATATCTTTTTTCTGATGTCATCCATTTTAATCATGCCGTGCAACTGACCATTCGAATCAACCACCGGGAACAAGTTGCGGTGTGCGTCTGAAATAACTTCCACAAGATCGCCTAATGTAGCGTCTGGTTTAATTTTTGCAAAATCTGTTTCAATAAGGTTTTTAACTTCCATCATTGTTAATACGGCATGATCTTTATCGTGGGTGATTAACTCCCGACGCTTGGCCAGCTGATGGGTGTAAACCGAGTGTTTTTCAAATGTTTTGGTGGTAGCAAAGGATGACGTAGCCACAATCATTAATGGCAGAAATAGTTCATAGCCACCCGATAGGTCGGCAATGAGAAATATGCCTGTTAGTGGCGCCTGTAACACTCCGGCTATTAATCCCGCCATGCCAATAAGAGCAAAGTTAGGGACGTGTAATTGGTGAAACCCCAATTTGTTAACGATAGTTGCAAACAATAAACCTGTATTGGCGCCCATGAAAAGCGTTGGTGCAAAAATACCACCAACTCCACCGCTTCCAAAAGTTAAAGAGGCTGCAACTACTTTAAGCAAAATAATGGCACTTAAAAGTGAGACCATCGCCACAAAGTTGTCGGATATAAAAGCAAATACAGAGCCGTCAAACACATGACTGATGTCTCCAGCTAAGGCCTGGTTAATGAACTCGTAACCTTCGCCATAAAGAGAAGGGAAAAAGAATAGTAAGGTACCCAGGAGCAAGCCCCCAATAATGAGCCGCATTCGACTTTTGTGAAAGCGCTCAAACCATTGCTCTATAATGATGTAAACCCGAGTAAAGTAAGTTGCAATGAAACCGGCAATAATACCAAGGAGCACGTAATACCCTAAGTCAATCATTTCAAAAGTATGCTCAACATCAAAGGGGTAGACGACCTCTTGGCCCATAAATAGATAGGAGGTAACTACTGCTGAAATGGAGGCAATAAGGATAGGGACAAGTGATGCTAAAGTGAGGTCGAGCATGATAACCTCAAGGGCAAAAACAATAGCGGCAATAGGTGCTTTAAAGATGGCAGCCATAGCTCCTGCGCATGCACAGCCTAGTAAAAGTTTAACCTGACCATAGTTGAGTCTAAATAGCTGACCGACATTACTACCAATGGCAGCACCGGTGGAAACAGTTGGCCCCTCAAGCCCTACGCTACCACCAAAGCCTACTGTTAACGCACTGGTAATAATGGATGAAAACATATTATGCCGATTCATCTGCCCTTCATTTTTTGAGATGGCATACAGCACGTTCGGAATACCATGACGTACTGGTCTTTTAATCACGTATTTTATAAAAAGGACAGATAAGAAAATGCCAATTGAAGGTGTGATAAGGTAGAGGTAACCCATGCCACTTTGGGTAAACTGATGCACCAAATCGCTTATAAAATGCACTGAATTCTTAATGATGACCGCTGCCAGTCCGGCACCTATGCCGACCAATACAGCAAGAATCATCATAAACTGACGATTGCTGACGTGTCTTAAACGCCATACTAAAAATTGTCGAAAAAGCGATTTTCGGTTCATTGGACAAACATTGGATCAACAAGGTAGTAAAAAATGTAGATTTCAGCTTTATT
>Ga0193951_1001301_pt1 | contig 11108 bp, 7 predicted proteins | sample BB_2_MG_FD_140370 | JGI IMG/M metagenome (GOLD analysis project Ga0193951, IMG submission 140370) | Microbial mat bacterial communities from the Broadkill River, Lewes, Delaware, United States - BB_2_MG | ecosystem: Environmental > Aquatic > Freshwater > River > Microbial mats | place: USA... | reverse complement strand
TGCTTTAAGTGGAGATGATGCGTTAAACTATACCTTAACAAGCCCAACAACGGCTACAACAAATGCTAATATCAATAAAAAAGAGATAACAGCAACTTACAGTGCAGATGATAAAACTTATGATGGAACAATTCTAGCAAATGTAAGTGGAAGTTTAAATGGTGGTATCATCTCAGGAGATAAAGTCTCTCTTTTAAATCAAAGTGCCAACTTTGAAGATAAAAATGTAGGGAGTAATAAACAAGTAAATATTACAAATATTGCTTTAAGTGGAGATGATGCTTTAAACTATGTTGTAAGTGATACCACTACTAGTGCTAATATCAATAAAAAAGGGATAACAGCAACTTATAGTGCAGAAGATAAAATTTATGATGGAACAACTCTAGCAAATGTAAATGGAAGTTTAAGTGATGTAATAAGTGGAGATAGTATAAGTTTAACTCAAAATGCAAGCTTTGAAGATGAAAAGATAGGAAATAATAAACAAATAAATATTTCTAATATATTACTAAAAGGAACAGATTCATTAAACTATAGTTTATTAAATAATAGTGCAATTGCACATGCAAGTATAAATATAGATTTAGAAGATATCATAGGAAGTATAAGAAAAGAAGAAGAGTATAAAATAAAAAATCATTTTATACACTTTAATCCAATAAAAAAAGAGATAGTCTTAGAGATTATAAATGGAGGGATAAAACTTCCCAAAACAGAGATGACACAATCATTATTTTTTAACGATAGTGATAATAAAGGAAATGAAATATAATGAAAAAAGAAAAGATTATAGTAAAAATATTTTTAATTTTATTAGTAACTTCAAATATATTTGGAGCAAATATTCCTAATATTGGTGATGTATTAAAAGAAGTTAATCCACCAAAAATAGAAAAAAAGAAAAGTGAAATACCTTCAATAATATTAGAAGATGAAAATAAAAAAGTATTTAAAGATGGGAAAAAAATACTGATTAAAGATTTTCTAATTTTAGATGCTAAACACATAAAGAATGAAGAGTTAAAAAAGATTTTTAATCCTTATGTAAATAAAGAACTAAGTTTTAAAGAGATACAAAGTGTTGTAGATTTAATTAGTAAAAAGTATAGAGATGAGGGTTTTCTTGTAGCAATGGCATATTTACCTTCACAAAATTTAAAAGAGCAAAAAGGTATTTTAAAGATTGGTATTATAGAAGGTCACTATGATAAATTTGAACTTAATAATAAATCCTTAGTAAAAGATTCAATTATTCAAGATAATTTGGATTGCGCAAAGACAATAGATGAAGGGATTATTTCAAGAAGAAGTTTGGAGCGTGTATTATCTGTTGTCAATAATACACCTGGGGTTAGAATTTTAAATTCAAGAATTAGACCAGGATCATTAGCTGGGACAAGTAATATAGTAATTGATACACAAGAAGAAGAAAGATTTAATGGATATCTAATGCTTGATAATTATGGTTCTATTTATACAGGAAAAAATAGGCTTATGTTAGGAGTCAATATTAATTCTCCTTTTGAGATAGGTGATAAGATATCTATTGCTGGTTTAAGCTCAAAAGATAAAGGACTTCTCAATGGAAATCTATCTTATGAATTTCCTCTATATAAAAATGGACTAAGAGCAACAATAAGTTATTCAAAAACTACTTATGAGTTGGGAAATTTGTACGAAGATCTTGATGCAGTAGGAGATGCAGAAAGTTTAAATACAATGATTACATATCCTTTGATTTCATCTAGTACTGATACTTTAAATAGTTATTTGAAAACTTCGTATAATAAAATGAATGATGAAATACAATCAACTTCCTCTAATATTGAGAAAAGCTCTTTAACTGCCGTATTGGGTTTAGATTATTCAAAAAAACTGTTACTTTTTGGAAAATATACCTCTTTTGGATTGGATACCTTTTTTACAGTTGGTAATTTACAATTTAAAGATAAGCAAGAAGAATTAAAAGATGAGATGGGTGCAAACACAAATGGTCAATTTTCCAAAATAAATATTGAGCTACGACAAGATACACTGTTAATAGATAATCTAAACTGGAAAAATAAAATATCACTTCAATATGCTTTTGGTAGTAAAAATTTAGATGGAAGTGAAGATTTAAGTGTTGGGGGGATAAATGGTGTTAAACTTTATCCCTCAGGAGAAGAGAGTGCTGAGAATGGATATGTTTTTAATTCTGAGCTATCATATTTTTTACCATCATTTAAAAATATTAATTCATCTATTGGGATTTTTTATGATATAGCTAGAGTTAGCATGAGTAATAATATAACAAATCAGAAAAATAGAACTTTTCAAGATGCAGGATTTAGTTGTTCTTTGAGTTATGACAAGTTTTTTGTTAATAGCTATTTAGCTTACAAAGTTGGCACTACAAAAGTAGAAAGTGAAAAAGACAGAGATTCTAAATTTATGGTTCAAATGGGATGGTCTTTTTAAAATAGTATGTAATCATAAATTTTGTATAAACAATGCAGAAGGTTTAACCTTCTGCATTGTTTATCAGCTCAACTTTTTCTTCTATCTCTAAAAATTTCTCTATTACACAGTTTAGTTTGTCTTTTTTAAATTCAAGTCTCTCACTAAGCTCTGTGAGTCCTATCTTTTGGTAGCATTCGGGGTTTTGTAAACAGTTAGTTATCTCTTCTATCTCTTGCTCTAATTTATCAATTTCTTTTGGAAGTGATTCATACTCTAATTTCTCTTTATAGCTTAGTTTCAGAGTCCTCTTTGTAGTCACTTTAGTTTTTTCTTTATCCTCTTTAATAATAAAAGTATCTAGCTCTTTAATCTCTTTTTCAATTGCCAAATATTCACTATAGCTTTGGTAGCTCTCTTCAATTTTTCCTTCGCCTTTAAAAATGTAAAGTTTTTTAGCAATTTTATCAACAAAATACCTATCATGGCTTACAAATATAACTGCACCTTGAAAACTTTGTACATATTCTTCTAGTATATTTATAGTAGGAATGTCTAAATCATTTGTAGGTTCATCAAGTATAAGACAGTCTATCTCCTTGGTAAAAAGTAGAGCTAAAGCGACTCTGTTCTTTTCTCCACCACTTAAGTATTTTATTTTTCTATTGAGATATTCTTTTGGAAAAAGGAAGTTTTTGAGGTATCCAAAAACATGCATATTTCTTCCTCTAACATCTACTCTATCACCTCCATTAGGACAGAATGTTTCGACTATATTTTTGTTTTCATCGAGTGAAGTTCTTTGTTGATCGAAGTAGCCAATTTTAAATTCACCTTTTTTAAATGATCCACTATCTATTTGTAATTCTTCTAAAAATATTTTTAAAAGTGTAGATTTTCCAGCACCATTTTTTCCTACAATTGCTATTCTGTCATTTTGAAGAACTCTACCTGTAAATGATGTAATAAGTTCTTTATTTCCAAGTTTCTTATGTATATCATACATTTCAAAGAGCATTTTTTGTCTATTTATCGATTTTTCTTGGTTAAAGTTTTTTTGCTCTCTCTCTAATTCGAGTTTCATTTTATTGATTAGTGCAGGGTTTTTCTTTGCATTTTCTCTTAGTTCAAAAACTCTTTGCTTTCTGCCTTCATTTCTTTTTAGTCTTGCTTTTACACCTCGTCTTAGCCAAGCTTCTTCCATTTTTAAATGCTTCAATAAAGTATCATGAGACTTACTTAAACTAAGCATAAGTGCTTCTTTTTGGCTTAGGTATTGCTCATACCCACCTTGAAAACTTCTTAGCTTGCATTCATCTATTTCGATTGTTTTTGTTGCAACATTGTCAATAAAATATCTATCATGAGAAATAAAAACCAATGTAAATTTTTCTTTTAGTAGCATTGATTCTAGAAATTCTACCATGTATACATCTAAGTGATTTGTAGGCTCATCTAAAAGTAAAATATCAGGTTTTTTAAGTATAAGACCAGCAAGAGTAACTCTTCTTTGTTCACCACCACTGAGCATATTTACAGGGTTGTTTTCATACTCTTTAAGTTGAAATTGAACAAGAACTCTTTCTATCTTATCATCTAAATTCCATGCATTATGAGAATCTAAAAAATTTGTAAGATGTTCTTGCTTTTTTAGTGATTCACTATTCTCATAATCATCGGCAAGTTTTAAAATGATGTCATCATACTCTTCTTTTGCATTTTTGAGTTCACCTAATTCTGCCTCAATAGCTTCTTTAACACTTATATCTTCATCAAAAGATGGAGTTTGGCTGAGCATTTCAATTTTTAAACCATTTTGTACAATTCTCCTACCTTCATCAAAGTCTAAAGCACCATTGATAATTTTCATGAGAGTAGATTTTCCACCACCATTTTTACCTATAATACAAATTCTTTCATCTTTATTGATAAAAAAGTCAATTTTTTCTAATATTTTTTGTGATTCATAAGATTTACTAATCTCTAATAGATCCAATAGTGCCAAAATATCTCCATAGTTATTTATATATATAAGAATTTTAACAAGATTTTGCTAGAATAATGGTTAAAGGGGCTTTTGTGAAAAATCATGAAGATATAGAAGAACTTAAAAATGAGTTAAAAAAGACAAGACAAAAACTGATGGATCAATTTTATATTGATTATTTGAGTTCACTCCCAAACTTATATAAACTTCGTAGTGATATCGAGTCTAAAGAAGATTTCACTCTTATTCTTTTAAATATAGACAATTTTAAAATTTTAAATGATTTTTATGGGTTTATTATCGGTGATTTTATTCTTGAATCTATGGCAAATAAATTAAAAGATTTTTTTAATAACATCCCTGTATACAGACTTTCTAGTGATGAATTTGCAATTGTCCTTGATGAAAAGCTTGATTTTTATGATTTAAAAAAATACCTTGAGAAGCTCTCGTGTGTAATATCCCATTTAGAATTTAAATATGCAAATATAGATATATTTGTAGATTCAACACTTTCTAGTTCATCTAGTTCATCAAATGAAAATATTTTTTCTAAAGTAAATATGGCACTAAAATATGCAAAAGAAGAGGGCTTGAAAATTTGGATATATGAAGATAATATGAATGTTGCAGATGAATATGAAAGTAATCTACAATATGCTATTAAAATTAGAAAAGCACTTAGCTCTTCAGGATTAACCCCATATTTTCAACCTATTATAGAAAATACTACAGGTAAAATTGTCAAGTACGAAGCTTTGTCCAGGCTTATCGATGGAGATGGTGTTGTTCACTCACCAGATAACTTTATCCCAGTGGCTAAAAAAATAAAAGCTTATGATCAGGTTACAAAAGAAGTTATAAATAAAACATTTGAAATTTTTGATGAAAATGATTTAGAATTTAGCATAAATCTCTCTTTTGAAGATATTATAAATCAAGATATTTATAAATTTATTATAGATAAACTTAAAAAATCAAATATGGGATCAAGAGTAACATTTGAGCTTTTAGAGTCTGAAAAAGTAAAAGATTTTAATCAAGTTGTTAAATTTTTTAATGAAGTAAAAAGATTTGGTGTAAAAGTTGCTATTGATGATTTTGGTAGTGGTTTTTCTAACTTTTCATATATGACAAAATTGAGCCCTGATTATATAAAAATAGATGGAAGCCTTATCACATCCCTTGATGTCGATAGGAATTCACAAATAGTAGTAGAAACGATAGTAAGTTTCTCAAAAAAATTAGGAATTAAAACTATAGCAGAATATGTACACTCAAGTACAGTTTTATCAGCTGTAAAGAGTATGGGAATAGACTATTCTCAAGGTTTTTACATAGATAAACCTAATCCTCAAATTTAATCTGATATAATCACAAAAAAACTAGAAGGAAAGTGCTTTAATGTTTGAAATAATATTAATTATATATACAATATATACTATATCTAAAATTTATATAAGCGTGATGGAGTCAAAATTTGTAGCAAATGCAAAAGAGAAAAAAGCGATTATTTTAAGCCCAGAAAAGTTTAAAGAAGCAGGTGAATATAAAATAGAAACAAGTAAGATTTCTATAGTGAACTCACTATATGACTTGTTACTATTTTTTGCCTGGATTGGCTTTGGTTTTAAAGCATTGGATAGTTTGATTGCGTTTGAAAATGGAATTATAAACACTATTGTTTTTGTTATTGCTTTTATTAGCATTAACTATGTCTTATCACTTCCTTTTGACTTGTATCAGACATTTAATCTCGATAAAAGATATGGTTTTTCTACTATTGATGTAAAAACATTTTTAATCGACCAAATTAAAGGAGCTGTAATGTTCTTGGTGTTTGGTTCTTTACTGATTTGGTTACTAGCTTTTATCATAGGAAGTTTTGAAAACTGGTGGATATATGGTTTTGGCGCAGTATTTATAGTGATTCTTTTTATAAATATGATTTATCCAACGCTTATTGCTCCTATCTTCAACAAGTTTTCACCACTTGATAATGAAGAGTTACAAAGCTCAATTGAAAAACTTTTAAGTAAAGCTGGCTTGAAAAGCAGTGGAGTATTTACTATTGATGCTAGTAAACGAGATAAAAGATTAAATGCATATTTTGGCGGATTAGGAAAATCAAAAAGAGTTGTACTTTATGACACTTTGATAAAGAAACTTGAAACAAATGAACTTCTAGCTGTTTTAGGACATGAACTTGGTCATTTTAAACATGGTGATATTGTTAAAAATATAGCTGCAAGTGGTCTGATGATGTTTATTATGTTTGCATTTTTTGGAAATATTCCTGAAAGTATATTTGCTGGAATGGGTGTAGAAAAAACACCATATATGATTCTTATATTGTTTTTACTTCTCTCTCCTGTTTTATCATTTATTATGATGCCTCTTTTTGGCTTATTAAGTAGACACAATGAATTTGCAGCAGATGAGTATGGTAGTGAATGTGAAGGAAAAGAAGCACTTGGAAATGCTTTGAAAAAATTAGTAGATGAAAATAAAAGTTTTCCATTGTCTCATCCTTTAACTGTTACTTTTTATCATACACATCCAAGTGTAATTGAGAGATTAGAAAAACTCGGTGTTGATGTATAGTGTTAAAGACGCCTTAATCAAGGCAACACATGAGTTAAAAGAAGTTTGTGATATACCAAATAAAGAGGCTAGAATACTTCTAGCCTTTTATCTTCAAAAAGACCAACTCTGGCTTATAACACATGATAATGAAGAAGTTATTGATGAAGATTATTTTGAACTTATTAAAAGAAGAATTCAAAACGAACCAATAGAGTATATAACAAATGGAGCAACTTTTTATAGTGAAGACTTCTTTGTAGATCCCAATGTCCTTATACCTCGCCCTGAAACTGAGATATTAGTAGATTTAGTAGTTTCTACATGTAAAGGTTTGAAAAGACCAACAATCATAGAGATAGGTACTGGTAGTGGAATAATATCGATAATGTTAGCTAAACTTTTGCCAAATGCAATTATAAAAGCAGTAGACATTAGTAAAGGTGCTTTAGAAGTGGCGAAGTTAAATGCTAAAAAACATGGTGTAGAAAAAAATATCGAATTTATTCTTAGTGATTTACTAGATTGTGTAGCAGATAAAAATTTTGATATGCTCGTCTCAAATCCTCCTTATATAGCAAATGATGAACCTTTACATGTAGGACTTTCGTATGAACCTAGCCTTGCTCTTTATGGTGGAAAAGTTGGTGGGGAGATTTTAGAAAAGATAATTGATTTGGCTAAAACAAGAAAAGTTTCTTATCTTGCTTGTGAGATGGGATATGATCAAAAAGCTTATATAACTTCTATTGTAGAATCAAAAAAAATACAATTTTATAAAGATTTAGCAGGTTTAGATAGAGGGTTTTTAATAAACTTTAAGTAAATATTTAACAAATTATCTGTATAGTGTTAATTATAAATTAACACTATAGGCTTAAAATGTTAAATATTATAAGAAAACTCGAAACCAAAATTTTAAAAGAAGATACAAATAGATATAAGAGATATTTGTTAAAAAGTATAGATTTTACAATTCCCATTGTAGGAATTGTAGGACAAAGAGGTGTTGGAAAATCCACGCTCTTGATTCAGTATGCTAATTTACTAAAAAAAATTTATGAGCCATACAAGTCACTATATTTTTCTTATGATTATGCGAGCAACATTGATATAAGACTCTTTGATTTGGTTAAAGAGTTGCATAAAGTTGGTGCGGAGTATTTGGTGATAGATAAAATAGATAAATTTGGAGACTTTGAAGAAGAATTAGCTAAAATTCATGAAATTTTTCCTCATGTAAAAATTATTTTTTCTGCTTCATCTGTTTTTATAAAACAAAGTAATATACTAAAAATCTATCCTTTAAAAGGACTATCATATAGGGAGTTTTTAGAAATAAAACTCAATATTGAACTTCCTAGTTTTACATTACAAGAGTTATTAAGTGATAGTGTTTATATTGTAAATAAACTTGAAGATAAGTTTACACCATTAGAGTACTTTAATGAGTATCTATTGTGTGGGTACTATCCTTTTTATTTCAATAAGCAAAATAATTATGTACGAGAGTTAAACAGAGTTATTAATCAAACGATAGATGTTGATTTACTTAGTTTAGGACTAGTAAAGGTAAACTTTCTTGATAAATTAAAGAAATTGCTTATTTTGATAGCCAAATCAAGCCCTACAAATTTAAATATAACAGAAATAGCATCAAAGCTCGAGGTAAGTAGAAATAGCGTATATGCCTATCTACGACATCTTGAACAAGGGGGTCTTGTAAATAGAGTCCTGAGTTCAAAAAAACGAGAAAGTAAACTCTCTAAACCAGAAAAAATTTATCTAGATAATACAAACTTGCCTTATTGTTTAGCTATTGAAGAAAAGATGGAAATAGTGAGAGAAACTTTTTTTGTATCACAGTTAAAAGATGATTATTCTTTAAAAGTAAATGCAGACGGTAATTTTTTGTTAAATGATAAATTTATTTTTGAAGTTGGGATAAAAAATAGAGATTTAAAACAAATTCAAATAGAAAATCAACATTATTTAGTAATAGATACAGATAAAACAGAGGATAAGTTTAAGATACCATTGTGGTTATTTGGATTTTTGTATTAGAGAGGAAAGTGGTTATCTTTCCCCTCTAGGAGAGAATGTTTTTATTTAGTCCATTTGATGGCGTATATATGTTGGAATATCAAGATAATCTTCTTGTCCTTCATAACCACCACTTACTTTTTTAAGGCGAGTAATTCTTTCTTTTTTAATAGCTTCATGCTCTTCACTTAGAAGTTTTAATTCTTTTGTTTTTTCAATTTTGTTTTCAAATCCAGTTGCAACTATTGTAACTTTTACACAATCATCAGCCATACCATCATCTGTAGTTGTACCAAAGATAACATCAGCATCTTCATCAGCACTGTCATAAACAATACTCATAGCCTCACTAATATCAGCTAAAGAACAAGCCGGAGGAATATGAAAGTGAATAAGAACACCTAATGCTCCATTGATTGACATATTATCCAATAAAGGAGATTCTATAGCACTTTTTACAGCTTCACTTGCCGCGCCTTCTCCACTACTCTCACCAACACCCATAAGTGCCATACCTCTGTGAGACATAACTGTTTTAACATCAGCAAAGTCAACATTGATATCACTTTGACCAGAAGAGAGTACAACTTGACTCATACCGCCTACAGCTCTACTTAAGACATCATCAACTATTTTAAAACTATCTTTAATCCCTAAGTTTTTATCTACTATTGAAAGAAGTTTGTCATTTGGAATAACTACTATAGAGTCACTCTCTTTTTTAAGCTCATTTAGACCAGCTTCTGCAAGCTTTAATCTTTTTCTTCCTTCAAACATAAATGGTTTTGTAACAACAGAGACTGTTAATGCCCCAATTTCTTTTGCAGCTTGAGCAATAATAGGTGCGGCACCAGTCCCCGTTCCCCCACCAAGTCCACTCGCTACATAAACTATATCAGCATTTTCAAGAGCACTTTTTATTTCTTCATAACTCTCAAGTGCAGATTCTTTTCCAACTTCTGGTTGCATTCCTGCTCCAAGACCTTTTGTCTTCTTTTCACCAAGTTGGATTTTTGTTGTTGCTAAAGAGTGTTCAAGTGCTTGAGCATCAGTGTTAGCTACTATTAAGTCAATACCACTTACACCTTGTAGTATCATATGGTTAACCATATTTCCACCACCACCACCAACACCAATAACTTTTATTTTTGCCCCATAGACATTTTTCGCTTCTTCTATCGTAAAACCACCCATTTTCTCTCCTAAAATAATTGTGTCATTCGGTTCCAAATTTTTGACCAAAAACTATTACTATCTTTTTTTTCTTCTATACTTGCTATATTTGCTAATTTATCCTTAGCACTTTCTATTCCACTTTCTTCATTTTTTAATAAACTACTATCAGAGCCATTAAGCATATCTTGTACATTTCGACTAGGAGAAATCTCTTCGTCTTTATATCTTAGTTTTTTGTTTGAATCTATTTCATAAGGTGTAAATTGTCCAGCACCATAAAGAACAAGACCTATTGCAGTCGAATAACCAGGATCTCTAAGGGTCTCAAACAGACCATCCATCTCTCTAGGTTTTGCGACTCTTACAGGCATATTATCAAAGATAGCAGATGCTAATTCTCTAATGCCTTCAAGCTTTGTCATGCCTCCAGTAAGAACAATACCAGCTCCTAGCTGATCTTTGTAGCCACTGTCTTCAAGTGCTTTAGAAAGTATCATAAGAGTCTCTTCAACACGAACATAAATAACATTTGACACAATATCTAGTGAAACTTCATGAGTTGAACCATCATCACCTATGACAGGGAGTTCGATTAAGTCGCTAGAATTTCCATGAAGCGAACCATAGTTGATTTTTATATTCTCAGCAGCTCCTAAAGGAGTATGAAGTGCAGTTGAAAGGTCATTTGTGATGTTAAGGGAACCAACACCTAAAAAGTCGTTAAATCTAACAGCATTGCCAGTATGGACTACAAGGTTACATGTAGCTCCACCAACATCAATAACAGCAACGCCTAGCTCTTTTTCATCATCGTTAAGGACAGCAATACTAGAAGCATAACCACCTAAAACAATATTGTCTATTTCAACACCTGCTG
>Ga0193951_1001300_pt1 | contig 11109 bp, 10 predicted proteins | sample BB_2_MG_FD_140370 | JGI IMG/M metagenome (GOLD analysis project Ga0193951, IMG submission 140370) | Microbial mat bacterial communities from the Broadkill River, Lewes, Delaware, United States - BB_2_MG | ecosystem: Environmental > Aquatic > Freshwater > River > Microbial mats | place: USA... | reverse complement strand
TAGTATCTTTAGGAAGCATTTTAAACATTCTTGTTTTAGAGTCTTTAGTATAATTTTTATTTATATTTGAAGTTCCAATAAGTTTTGCATTAAACTTTTCTTTATAAAAAGATGCTCCCAACCAGTGGTCATCATGTTCATGGGTTAAAAACACCGCTTTAACAGGAAGTTTTTCTATGTGACTCATTTTTTCATATGCTTGTTTTGCTAACTCATAGTTTGCACCAGCATCTATTAAAATATAACTTTTTCCTGTGTTCACAAAACAGTGATTTGACATGAATCCTCCATTATGTTTCGAAGGAGCTTCAAGTTTTCCTAAAAAACACCATGTATTGTCATTTATTTTTTTAGGTTCAAGTTTATAATCGAATGCAAAAACTGAAGTACTTAATCCCAATGCAACAATAGTTGAAACTATTTTATTCATTTTAATCCTTATTTGTTTTTCTTATATTTGTTGTCTTAATATTTTAGTGAATTTAACGTATAATTAGTATTAATATTGTAGGATGTTTATCAAAAAATTAGGAATATTTATGGATAAAAAGAAACAAATGAATTTTAATTTAAATAATTTTTTACTTTCATTATCAAGTGCCTTAGATGAAGTGGAGTCTAGAGAGTTTAATACTAGTAGATATCACTCAAAAAGAGTGGCTTTTTTGTCTTTGAAATTTGCATTAGAATTTAACTATTCCCAAGAAGCTTTATTTGATATTTGTGCTTATTCTTTAATTCATGATATTGAATTATCTTTAGAGCAAGAGACTAAAGAGTTTCTAAAAAAACTGCCTTTTGCATTTGAAGAACAAAAAGATGTTTTAAAACACTATGATAACTATAATGAAGCACCTTTATTTTCTCAATTTATATCTTTTTCAAATTTAATTGATAGAAAGTTTGACTTGAGTGATGATTGCATTGAAAATAGAGAAAAAATATTAAACTTTGTTAAAAGTAATGAGAATAAATTATTTTCATCAGATTTAGTAGAGTGCTTTGAAGAGTTTGCTCTAAATACAAATTTTTGGTTAGATTTAAAAAATGAAAATGAACTTTTAACATTTATTTTCTCAACTTTACATGATAAAACTATTGTATTGAATTTTGAAGAAATTTTAGATATTAGTTCATTTTTTACAAAAATCACTAATAAAGATTTGAAAATTATAGAATATGCATCAAAAGTAGCAGATTTTTATAACTTTGAGCATAAAGAGAAGCAAACCTTTTTAATAGCTGCTTCTTTATGTAATATTGGGAAACTGTATATAAATGAAAAGATATTAGAGAAAAAAACTTCTTTAACTTGTACTGAATATGAACTTGTAAAAGCATACCCATACTATACAAAAAAGATTTTATCAAATATTTTAGGGTTTAGTGATATTTGTTCATATGCTTATAAGATAAAAGAACAAATTGATGCAAAAGGATATCCTTTTGGTTTAGAAGCTAAGGATTTAAGTCTAAAAGATAGAAGTTTAGCTTTAGTTAATATATATACTGCATTAAGAAGCGATAAAGTACATAGAAAAGCTTATAATAAAGAAGAAGCTTTTGATATCTTAGAACAAATGACAAAAGAGAATAGGGTAGATGAAACTATTGTCAATGATTTTAAAGAGATATTTAAATAGTAAATCAAATTAATGATTTACTATTCAGAAGTTGTAGTTAAGTTTAACATTTTCCAAGAATACATACCACCTCTATACCAAGAAATCTTTTCTTGTGGATAGCCTATTTTAATAAGATTTTCAATAGCGAAAGTTGATTGTGGGCACCAAGTACCATTACAAAACAACACTAGTTCTTTTGCATCTGTAAAATCATATTTTCCTTTTGAAACTTCTTTTACTCCAATCATATCAAGAACATCATAAAAATCATCAGGATATTTATCTTTGTTGAAATAAGTAAATGGAATATTCTCAGCACTTGGAATACTCATTTGTAAAAACCAATCAGGAAGTCTAGCATCAATAAGTAACATATCATCTCTATCTTGTGCTTTTTTGATAAAGTTAATTACTTCAATTTCACCAATTGTTTTGATAGTATCGTTAATTCTCATTGGAGTTATTTTTCCAACAGTAGTAACAAACTTCTTAACACATTTTGAAGATAAATCATCTTTTGCATAGTTTCCTGACCAAATATTCTTTGGATCAGCACCATTTATACTTCTACACTCTTCATGGTGAATTCTTTTAATATTATACTCTTTGTCGTCATAAGTAATATTAACACCATCACCTCTTAAATTGAGATCACTTGCAACAAGTGATAAGCCTAATATCAAAGATAATACAGATACTTTTAGAAACTTTGAAATACTCATAATTCTCTCCTTTTAAATATAACTAAATATTATAATAAGATTTTATATTTAAACTTAAAAATAATTAATAATATTTTGATTAACTCAAAGGTAAGTAAATATAATATTACGTGTGGTACAATTTGAAAAAAACATGGAGAAATATAATTAAGTCTCAATCACAAGCATATAAATTTGCACTTATCGCAGTCTTTCTTTGGTCAACAGTAGCAGCTGCATTTAAATTTTCATTACAATATTTAACACCAGAACAATTAGTTTTGTTAGCATCATTTACTTCAACATTTGCACTTTTTGTAGTACTTTTAATAAAGAATAAACTAAAAGAAGTATTCCCTTATATAAAAAATAATTTAAAATTAGTATTTTTGTTAGGAGTAATTAACCCTTTTTTATATTACCTAGTTTTATTTAAAGCATATGATTATCTTCCTGCCCAAGAAGCACAAGCAATAAATTATACATGGGCTTTGATGTTAGCTTTTCTTTCTGTTCCATTTTTAAAGCAAAAACTTTCATTAGGTGATATAGTTGCAGGGATAGTCTGTTATTTTGGTGTGCTTATAATTTCTACAAAAGGTGAACCTTTCTCATTAAGTTTTTCAAATATAGATGGAGTTTTACTAGCACTATTTAGTACTATTCTTTGGTCTTTGTTTTGGATATTTAATACAAGAGCAAAAGGTGATTCAACAGTTATGTTGTTTTCAAACTTTTTGATTGCAACCCCAATTATAGTTATCTATTTTTTCACGACCCAATCTTTTGAAATACCACATATAAATGGTTTATTAGGAGCTGTTTATATTGGTTTATTTGAAATGGGCATAACTTTCCTATTTTGGTTAAAAGCAATGCAATATGCTACAAATACTTCAAAAATTGCAAATTTGATTTTTATATCTCCTTTTATATCATTAATTTTCATTTATTTTATACTAGATGAAAAAATATTAGTTTCTACTCTTATTGGACTTTCATTTATAATTGTAGGATTATTAATTCAGCAAAAAAAGCCGAAAGCATAGCAATAAAATAGCAATTTAAGAAAATTACAATAAAATGATATACAAGTCATAAAAAATGGTCTTTTTTTAAGTTTTAATTTATTTTTACTGTGAAATAATGAATAGTTTTAAAATGTCATTACTTTTAGTAGTACTAAAAAAACATTATGTAAAATTTGTTAACAAAATGGACTAAAAGAGACTTATTTCAATCAAAGGGGATTAAATGAAATTAACAAGACTAGCAAGTGCTTTTGCACTAAGTGCTGCTGTTTGTGCATCAGTGTTTGCTGCAGATACAGTTAAGATTGGTGTTCAAGCACCTATTACAGGTAAATATGCAAATGAGGGACAAGGTATTGATAACTTTGTTAGACTTATTGTAGATGAAAAGAACAAAGAGGGTGGACTACTTGGTAAGAAAATTGAAGTAGTTACTTGTGATGACGAAGCAAAAGCTCAAAAAGCAGCTGTATGTGCTAAGAAATTATCAAATGCAGGTGTTTTTGCAGTAATTGGTTCTTACACTTCAGGAGCAACAGAAGCTGCTCAAACTACTTATTATAGAAACAAAATTCTTCAAACTTCTGATGGAACTTCTGATTCTTTAATTAAAAGAAAATATTGGACTTTCTTTAGAAACTCATTTCCAAACTCAGCTCAAGGTGAGTTTACGGCAGATTATTTTGTAAATCAAAAAAAGTATGAAAGAATTGTAGTTTTATCTGATTATTCATCATATTCTGATGGATTAGCTGATTCTGTTGAAGATTCAATCAAAAAACTTGGTGGTAATGTTGCATTTAGAGGAAAGATTAAATCAGGTACTCAAAACTTTACAGCTATTTTAACAAAAGTAAAAGCTTTAAACCCAGATGTAATTTATTATTCAGGATATTATACTGATGGTGGACTTTTAAGAGTTCAACAACAACAATTAGGAATTAACGCTGATTTTGTTGGTGGTGATTCTAATGACAACCCTGACTTCTTAAAACTTGCTGGTAAAACAGCTGCTGGTGTTTACTTAGTAAATGTACCAACTCCTGATATTTTACCATATGAAGCTGCTAAAAAATATTTAACTGCTTACGAAGATAGATTTAACATGAAGCCTCCTTCAATTTGGGCAGTTGTTAATGCAGATGGTTTAAGAGCAGTTATGGAAGGTGTTGAAAAAACAAACTCTTTTGATACTAAAAAAATCTCTGATTATATTAGAAATGATATGAAAGACTTCCCAGGTATTACTGGACCGTTTAATATTAGAGAAGATGGTGAAAGAGTTGGAGCATCATTAATGGTGTACCAAATTCAAGAAGATGGAAGTTACAAAGTTTCTTTCAACAAATAAAGTGAGAATAAATGGATATTTTTCTTCAACAGTTAATTAATGGATTAACAATAGGAAGTTTATATGCATTAGTTGCTTTAGGTTATACAATGGTCTATGGGGTAATGAAGTTAATTAACTTCGCCCATGGAGACCTTGTTGCCTTTTCAGCTTATGTTGGACTAACTATTTTTACTCAGTTTTTTGGTGCAAGTGCCGTATCTTTTGTAGATGTAATAATAATATTTTTATTCACTTCTATAATTGTAGCTTTTGTAGGTGTTCTTCTTGAGCGTCTGGCATATAGACCTTTAAGAACGGCACCAAGGTTAAGTGCTGTTGTTTCAGCATTAGGGGCGGCCTTAGTTATTCAAAATGGTATTATGCTTATTTGGGGTCCAAATATGCAAATTTTCCCAGCAGATTTATTACCAAGTACAATTTGGAATATTTCCGGTGTAATTATTACCTTTACACAAGTTTGTATTTTAGCTTTATCAGCTGTTTTAATGATTGCTTTATACTTTTTTATTAATAAAACAAAAATTGGTACAGCAATAAGAGCAACTGCAATTGACCAAGACGCGGCAAAATTAATGGGTATCAACGTAAACAGAATTATTATGATTATTTTTGTAGTTGGTTCTATGCTTGGTGCTATTGGTGGTTTATTTATTGGACTTTATTATAGATCTTTAACTTTTGATATGGGTTGGGTTTATGGATTAAGTGCATTTATTGCAGCTATTATTGGTGGAATTGGTTCAATTCCAGGAGCTATGATTGGTGGATTGTTACTTGGATTATTCAATGCTTTAATCGCAGGTTATATCTCAACAGAATGGGCTGAGACACTTACTTTTGTTCTATTAATTATTATTTTAATTGTTAGACCAACTGGTATTCTTGGTGAAAAAACAGCGGAGAAAGTATAATGAATAAAACTACTTCAATTGCTACAATATTTATTTTAGTTATGGCTGTTTTCCCATTTTTAGTTGATTCTGCATGGCTATCAATTGGAATTACATTCTTAGTTTTTGCAACAGTTGCATTTTCTCAAGACATTATTCTTGGACGTGCTGGTGTATTTAATATGGGACATGCCATTTTCTTTGGTATTGGAGCATATACAACAGCAATATTAAATGTACAGTTTGGTTTAGAAATTATTGCAACAATTCCTTTTGCAATTATTTTCCCTGTGATTATAGCTATATTCTTAGCAGGACCAATTATTCATTTAAGAGGAGATTATTTATTAGTTGCAACAATCGGTTTTAATATTATCTTCGAACAAGTTTTATCAAATGATTTATTTGGTTTAACAGGTGGACCTAATGGTATTTTTGGAATTGATGTTGTAAGAATTTTTGGTTATGAATTATGGACTGATACTTCAATATACTATATTGCCTTTGGACTTTTAATAATTACTTTACTAATTATTAGAAACCTAGATAATTCAAGATATGGTAGAGCTTTATATTATATTAACAAAGATGAAATAGCAGCTAAATCTATGGGAATAAACGTTCCTTATTATAAACTATTTGCCTTTGCATTAGGAGCAGCTATTGCTGGTGCTGCAGGTTCAATCTTTGCTATTCAGTATTCAGCTGTTAGTCCAGAATCATTTAGCTTCATGCAGTCTGTTATGTTCTTTGCTATTGTACTTGTTGGTGGTTCAGCATCACTTCCAGGTGTAATCATTGGTACATTTGTAATGTTTGTACTACCAGAACTATTTACTGAGTTTAAAGAATCAAGATATTTAATCTTTGGTGCTGCAATGGTTCTTACAATGGTTCTAAGACCAAATGGTGTGTGGCCAGCAACTTTTGGAAATATTCCAAAATATCTAAAAGAAAAAGCATTAAAACATAAAGCTTTAAAAGACAATAGCAAAGGAGAAACTGAATAATGGAATATGTACTAGAAATAGATAATGTATCTAAGTTTTTCCATGGACTTGTTGCTATTGATGATTTAACAATCAAAGTAAAACCTGGACAAATATATGGAATTATAGGTCCTAATGGTGCAGGTAAAACTACACTTTTTAACTGTGTAACAGGTATTTATACTCCAGAAAAAGGAACTATAAAATATAAAGGTGAAGATATTACAGGAATGCAACCTCATAAAATTGCCCAAAAAGGTGTTTTAAGAACATTCCAAAATATTAGATTATTTAAAGAGATGAGTGTAGCTGAAAATATTATGGCTGGATATCATACAAAATCGAAACAAAAATGGTATCACTCTATTTTCCATACACCATTTTATAGAAAAGATGAAGATGCATCTTGGAAAAAAGTAGAAGAATTAATGGAATTTTTCAACTTAACACATCTTGCAATGAATGCAACAGGTGATTTATCTTATGGTAATCAAAGAAAAGTAGAAATGGCAAGAGCACTTGCAGCTAATCCAGAACTACTTATCTTAGATGAGCCTGCTGCTGGACTTAATGAAAATGAAACAATTGAATTAACAAATATCATAAGAAAAATATCTGAAATGGATATTGGAATTATGATGATTGAACATGATATGGAAATGGTAATGAGCTTAACTGATTATATTACTGTTATAAACTTTGGTAAAGAGATTTCTCAAGGTGAACCTTCATTTGTTCAAAATGACCCAAGAGTAATCGAAGCATATATTGGTACAGATGATGATGAAGAGGAGGAGAATAATGGTTAATAATGAAATTTTATTAGATATAAAAGACCTTCACGTATCATATGGAGCAATTAATGCTATAAAAGGTATTTCTATTCAAGTTAGACGTGGAGAGGTTGTAACGATACTAGGAGCTAATGGTGCTGGTAAAACTACAACATTAAGGACTATCTCAGGACTTCTAAAATCAAAAGCTGGAAGTATTATTTTTGATAAAAATGATATTACAAAAACAGAGGCACATGATATAGTTACACTTGGAATGTCTCATTCTCCTGAAGGAAGAAGAGTTTTTGGAACATTAACTGTTGAAGAAAACTTAATGATGGGTGCATATACATTAAAAGACCATGATAAAGAGACATTAGAGTGGATTTATGATATTTTACCAAGATTAAAAGAAAGACGTAAGCAACTTGCTGGAACACTATCTGGTGGTGAACAACAAATGCTTGCTATTGGTCGTGCTATTATGTCAAAGCCAAAACTTTTAATTCTTGATGAACCATCGTTAGGACTTGCTCCAATTTTAATTAAAGGTATTTTTAAAGCAGTAAAAGAGATTGCACAAAGTGGTGTAACAGTTTTACTAGTAGAACAAAATGCAAAAGCAGCTCTAAAATTAGCAGACAGAGCTTATGTTTTAGAAGTGGGACATATCACCCATGAAGGAACTTCAGAAGAGTTATTAAACTCAGAAAAAATCCAAGAAGCTTATCTTGGTAAAAAACATTAATAATTGTAGAGTTTAATCTCTACAATTATTTATAAAATGGTTCAATAATATAACAACTCATTGACCACTCTTCATTATCTTTTGTTTTATTTATATCAGAACCTTTAAATGTAGCTTTTAAATTATCATATTTTGAAACTACTTTATCAAAGTTCTTAATTATCTCAGGAATTCTTTTATCAAGTTTTTTTCTAGCATCTTTTGTAATATCTGAATAAAAAGTAAATACTCCATAGTCTAAACTAGACTCTTTAAACTCTTCATTTCTTTGTACCATTTTACAAATTCTTTCAATCTCATCTAAATACTCTTTTTTAGTATTAATTACATTGTTTTTAACTGAAATAATAACTCTTGAAATTGAATCATTATTATTACTATGTGGAATTCGCTCATCTAAAGTAATACTAAAATCACCTTCTGTTAAACCTCTTTTAGCCATAAAAGTAGGATATTCATTTCTATTAGGCAAAGAACATCTTAGTATATCTGTAACAGTTGCATTTATAAATATTTCAGGTGTATTTTCTTTGATTTTTGCTATTTCTTGTGCTATATGAATAGTTACAATTTTATGAGGTCCATAAGACAGACTTAATCTATCATTAGTCCAAAATAGAAAATTGTTTTTTGCTTGAACTATACCATTTAATATTGAATTTATAACTTCATTTTGTTGTGGAAACTTAGTCATAATAATTTTCCTCAACTTCTTCTATAATTCCACTTTCATACAAAATATTTTCTATTAGTCTATTTTTTGAAACATTTATCTTCTCAGAAAGTTTTGCAAGAGCATCATCAAGTTTTGAATCAATTTTTATAGTCAATTGAGTAATTTCTTTCTTATTTATACTCTTGTTTATAACATTCTTTATAATTTCTCTGTCATGTTTTTGCTTAGCCAAAAAACAACCCTTTTCACTTTTTATTTGATTAAGTATATTACTTTGATTTCTTTTAAAACTCCTTGAAGTATTACCTTTTTAATTTTAGGTGCGATTCTTTACAAATACTATAAATAAGTAATTTTTATCCACTTAAAAACCAATAATTAAGATTTATTTAAGTTTATATGTGTGATAATTTTTGAAAGGTACTACTTTTAGTATTACTTAAAATTAAATATGTTTTTCTATAAGGATATTGCGATGAGAAATGAGAACGAAATAATTGAATCTGCTGTAAAATTAGCAGAAAAGTGGCAAAATAGAGCGACTGAATTAGTTAGTGATTGGGATAGAGAGTTTTATGTAAAAATGAACAAAATGCTCGAAAAACCAAAAGATAAGGCTTTGTTAATTGAATTAATGGATCAGTGTTTTAGGTCTGAATCAAATGACAGAATTGCTGAACAAATAATTTTTCTATTAGAAAAACATGGTATGGCACATTTTTTTACCACAAAAGACAAAACACTTTTATGGTTATTCCAAAACTTTGGTAAGTTTCTACCTAATCTTTCTGTACCTTTATTTGTAAGTCAAATAAGAGAAGATACAAAAACTGTAGTTTTAAAAGGTGAGGATGAACCTTTTAATAAGCACCTTAAAATGAGAAAAGAAGAGGGTACTAGAGTTAATATTAATCTAATTGGTGAAGTTGTATTAGGTGAGGAAGAAGCTTCTGAGAGAATGGAAAAATATTTAAAAGCATTAGAAAACCCAAATATTGACTATATTTCTATCAAAATATCTACTATTTATTCTCAAATAAATGCATTAAATTTTGAACATACAGTGGAAGTATTAGTAGAAAAGCTAAGCAAAATTTATGCACAAGCAAAAAAATATCCTTATACTGCTGCTGATGGTACAAAATCAAACAAATTTATCAACCTTGATATGGAAGAGTATAGAGATTTAGAAATCACAGTTGAAGTATTTAAAAGAACATTAGATAAAGAAGAGTTCAAAGACTTTTATGCTGGAATAGTTTTACAAGCATATTTACCTGATTCATTTAATGTACAAAAAGATTTATGTGATTGGGCAAGAAAAAGAGTAGAAAATGGTGGTACACCTATTAAGTTTAGACTTGTAAAAGGTGCAAATATGGAGCTTGAAGAGACAGAGGCATCGCAAAAACATTGGGAAATGGTAACATATACAGATAAAAGTGATACTGATTCAAATTATAAAAGAATGGTAAGATATGCACTAAAACCAGAAAATGCTCCATATATGCATGTAGGAACAGGTTCTCATAACTTATTTGAGTTAGCTTTTGCTACACAACTAGCACAAGAGTGTGAAACTAGTCAATACCATACAATAGAGATGTTAGAAGGTATGAGTGAACCTGCAAGACTTGCAATTAAAGAGATTTCTAAAAATGCAATTCTTTATGGACCTACTGCTGCTAAAGAGCAATTTACAAATGCAATTGCATATTTAGTAAGAAGACTTGATGAAAATACTGGTCCTGATAATTTTATTAGATACTCATTTGGATTAAAAGTTGGTTCTAATGATTGGAAAACACAAGAAGAACTATTTAGAAAATCTTTTGAAAATGAAAAAACATCTTTTGTTGGTGCAAAAAGACAACAAGATAGATTAAATGAAAAATGGGATAACTTTAATAAATCATCTTATGATACAAATGAATATCATGCAGAAGCAGATACTGACTTTGTATTACCAAATAATCAAGAATGGGCAAGAAACATAATTAAAAAATGGAAGTTTTCAAAAGATACTGAACACAAAATTGCTCCTGTTGTAGTTGGTGGAGAAGATTTAGTAGAAAATAGAAATATTGTTGATGCAATTGATAAATCACAAGTAAAAGATGGTGTATTAGCAGGTAGATTTGCAAATGCAACAGCTGATGACTTAAAAAAAGCAGTTGAAGTTGCAAAAGCTGATACTGATGGTTGGAGAAGTTTATCTCATAATCAAAGACACGCAATGCTAAAAGAAGCTGCAATTAAAGTAAGAGAAAGAAGAGATGACTTAATTGGAGTTGCAGCTGCTGAAGTAGGAAAAGTATT
>Ga0193951_1001299_pt1 | contig 11115 bp, 6 predicted proteins | sample BB_2_MG_FD_140370 | JGI IMG/M metagenome (GOLD analysis project Ga0193951, IMG submission 140370) | Microbial mat bacterial communities from the Broadkill River, Lewes, Delaware, United States - BB_2_MG | ecosystem: Environmental > Aquatic > Freshwater > River > Microbial mats | place: USA... | reverse complement strand
CGAGCGTATTAGCAGATACAAAAATTTCGCCCCATCCATCATTAGAAGAAGCATTAAGTTTATTTAACAGTCATGGCCTTAATGACCTTGATGCGGCTAATTTAATGAATAGGGTGGATAGTAAATTTATTCTGCCATTAGCATTTTTACCTGATTTACTTATACAGTTAAAAAGCTCATATACCGTACTTGAAATAAACAGTAATCGAGTTTCTAGTTACCACAATCAGTATTTTGACACACCTAATATGTCACTGTACCACGATCACCATAATGGTAAATTAAACCGCTATAAAGTACGTCGTCGTCGTTATGTTGATACGAATACTGAATTTTTAGAAGTAAAACTAAAAAACAATAAAAAACGTACCATCAAAAGTCGAATTAAGCTTGCTGGTGAAGAAAATGAGTATGCTCGATGTGCGCAATTTATTGATAAAAAAATGCATATCAACGTTAATACCCTAGATATCAGCCAACAAGGTGGCTACAAGCGTATTGCATTGGCTAACGAAGCACAGGCAGAACGACTAACGCTAGACTTTGATCTTTGGTACCAAGACCGCAGAGGAAATAACAACGTAAAACTTCCTGGTTTTTTTATTGCAGAGCTTAAACAAAATAAAAAGTCTAAACGCTCACTTTTTTATCAACTAATGAGCACCAACAATATTTTTCCTACTTCTTTTAGTAAGTACTGTATTGGCTGCGCATTGCTATACAACACGTCAATAAAATCGAATCAATTTAAAGCCATTTTGTCACATATAGAAAAACTTAACCGCATTGAGCAAACTTCATTTTTAAAGAGTAATTAGTATGACTGAATTAGACATCATTTTTATCACCCGTTTTTTCATAAACTTAGCGTCATTATTTCTATTATGTTACGCCTGTTATTATCGCGTTAACAAAAACTCAACCGTAGCAAGTTCCTTTGTTTTATTTGGTGTGGGTATTTTTGTGATCACTTACCTTCTACATGGCGTTGATATGTCTATGGAGTTTTCTTTCGGACTATTTGCTGTTTTCACTATGCTCAGATACCGCACTGAATCTATTTCTATTAAAGAAATGACTTACTTGTTTTTAGTAACCGCGATTGCTTTATTAACATCGGTTGGTCAAATGAACTTAATGGATTTAATGACACTTAACATTGTGATTTGTCTGCTCGCTTTTGTAATGGACTCCAAACTATTTAGCAAAGGTTATCTAACACAGAGTATTTGTTATGAACGAATAGAAAACATAACGCCTGCAAATAGAAATATATTGATTAACGACTTAAGGGTAAGAACGGGCTTACAAGTTGAAACTGTAGAAATTGAACATATCGACTTTCTACGTGATACCGCTCAATTAACGGTGAGTTATAGCCCGCAAGCCAGTAATTCGACTCATACAGCTTCACAAACTCTAATTAAAACAAGCTAGAGGTAATACTATGAACCAGACTCCCTTACTTGCAAAATTAATAACATTTACATTATCTTGCTGTGTACTTAGCCCAATATTACAAGCAAAAAGTAATAATGTTGATATCAGTGGTTACGTTATGATTGATCATAACGATTTTGACGATTCCTTTTTAGAAAATGAGGGCGAGCCAACAAGCGAAACAGCTATTCGTCGCGCTCGACTTAGCTTTAAAAATAAAATTGATGATAATTGGAAAACAAAACTACAACTAGGATTTTCGGATGACACAGCAGAAATTAAAGACGCGTATCTAAAATATAGTGGCTGGCAATGGGCGGATCTTACCTTAGGACAACAAAAAGAAGGCTTTGGCTTAGAAAAGTTAACCAGTTCACGCAACACCATGATGATGGAGCGCAGCTTAGTTACCGAAGCTCTTAGTCCTGGACGTTCTATCGGGGCCAATTTATCGGGTGATTTCTCATCGTTTACATGGCAACTTGGTTATTTTAGACCCGACGAAACTCAAAGTAGTTCAGCGATAACAGGCCGATTGACTTGGCTTCCTTGGCAACAAGAAAATAATCTGGTTCACCTCGGTGTCGCATTTAGTGAGCGCGATCTTGATGGTAGTGAATATCGTATTAATGAACCGCTTGAAGTCAATTTTTCTGATTCTTTATTTGAAGGTACAGATCTATTAGCTGAAGATGTTTCCTTACAAGGAATAGAATTTCTATGGCAACAACATGGTTTTACGACAACGGCAGAATGGCAGAAAGCCCGAGTAACTGATGTTAATTCACAAGAGTATGATTATGAAGGTGGCTACTTACAAGTAAGCTATCAATTGTCGGGTGATAACCGAGAATACAAAAAAGGTGAATTAGGCAGGGTCATTACACCAGGTTGGGAGTTAACAAGCCGATATAGTCAATTGGAATTAGTTGAAGAAGCAGAGAAAGCACAAATTTATTCGGTCGGCGTAAACTATACCATGGACAAAAACCTGAAATTTATGGCTGACTATATAAAAACCAAGCAATTAAAAAACAGTAGTGAATTTGACGCAGGAAATGCTATTACTTTAAGAGCACAATATACTTTCTAATTTCAAGTTTATTGAATAAGTAGCGTTTTAACTAGTATTACCACTAGTTAAAACGACTTCAAGCAAGTTAGCTAGGCTACTGACTAAGTTTATCGCTATTCTAGCTTAGTGGCGCAAGTAATGAACTTAAAATATCATCAGTTAAGCTTAGTTTGTTATCACTTACTTCTTCTGATAATAGTGCTTTAGCTAACTCTGCTTTATTTTGTTGTATTTTCTGAATCTTCTCTTCTATCGAATTTTCAATAATATACTTGTAAACAAAAACCGGCTTATTTTGTCCAATACGATAAGCCCTATCCGTCGCTTGATTTTCTACTGCAGGATTCCACCAGGGATCAAAGTGTATCACTGTATCAGCCGCTGTTAGGTTTAAGCCAACACCGCCCGCACGTAAACTAATTAAAAATACTGGAACTTCGCCTGCTTGAAATTTATCAACAACTTCTTGCCTATTTTTGGTTGATCCTGTTAATTTAACATAACCTATATTCGCTTTTACTAACTCATCTTCAATCAGCGCAAGCATACTGGTAAACTGAGAAAATATAAGTATTTTACGACCTTCAGCAATTTGTTCAGGTAGTGTTTCCATTAAGTAATCAAGCTTAGCAGATTGATTAACTTTTTCAGCTCCCTTAAGTGATAATAACTTAGGATGATTACAAACCTGTCTTAATTTTAATAACGCGTCTAGCACTTCAATTTGACTGCGTTTTAAACCTTTATCAGCAATAATATCTTTTAAACGGCTATCCATTGCTAAACGAACAGACTCATACAATTCAGCTTGTTTACCCTCAATACGTAACGTTTGAATAATTTCCGTTTTCTTGGGTAGCTCAGTCGCTATTTTGTCTTTCGTTCTGCGTAAAATGAATGGTTTAATACGTTGATTTAATAGCTGTTTACGCTCTTGCTCTCCGTGCTTCTCAATTGGGGTTCTAAATAACTTAGTAAATTGCTTTTGCCCGCCTAAAAAACCAGGTAGTAAAAAATTAAATTGTGCCCAAAATTCGCCTAAATGATTTTCCATAGGCGTACCCGTTAAACATAATTTATGCTTGGCCTTAAGCAGCATAAACGATTGATATAATTTAGTTTTAGTGTTTTTTATATAATGTGCTTCATCAAGAATCAAGTAATAAAATTGTTGCTCGCAATAATGTTCTAAATCTTTAGTTATCAAGGCATAACTGGTGATAATTACATCAACCTGTTGTTCAATGCCACCATCTCCTTCAAGACAACCAAAATGCTGTTTACGTTTTGTACCATGTAATATCTGATAAGAAAGTTCTGGGGTAAATTTTTCTATTTCATTTGCCCAGTTAAAAATAACACTCGTCGGTGCCACAATTAATACAGGTTTAGTCATTCGACCTTGCTGTTTTTCAATTAGCAAATGCGCCAAAGTTTGAATGGTCTTACCTAGCCCCATATCATCAGCCAAAATACCATTTAATTGATATTCTCGCAAAAACTGCAGCCAATTTAATCCTTGCTGCTGATAAGCTCTTAATGTTGCATTTAAGCCTTCTGGTACAGTAACCGAATCAACTTGTTGAAAGTTTTTTAATTTATCAGCCAGTGCTCTTAATTTAGTTGTACCAGTTGCGACCATGCCTTGGTCATCCAGCATGGATAATGTTTGATGACTTTGAAAGCGTGACAACTCCATAGTCCCGTCTTTATTTAACGCATTAGGCATAAACAATTCAATAAATTGTTTTAAAATTGGCTGAACACTTTCATAGCGTAAGGCAACAAATTCGCCATTTTCTAAATCAACATAAATAGGTGAATTAGGTTCAATAAGTAATTCTTTATCCTTAACTCCCTCTTCATTATCAATACTTTCTTCGTTAAAAAGTGCTGATCTAGGCAATTGTTCAATAGCGCTAATCAAAATAGGGAATGCTGGCATTTTTTTACCATCAATAGTCAAATTTAACCCTAATGAGAAAAAATCATGATCGCCCGTTTCAATTACTTCGGCATCAAATACGCTATCAGTGCTTAATGCTTTATAATGAAAATCATCAGTAAAACTTATATGCCAGCCTAATTCTTTCAGCAAAGGTAATTTTTGATCTAGAAAGCGATGCCAAAAATAACGGCCTTGCATTAGCATTAAAAATTCCGCTGGTTTTTCTTTCTTTAAAAACCCCTGATGGGTATACGCTTTACGCTTAGGCTGCACTGAAAAATGCAAGGTGTCGAGTTTATCGACTACCGATTGTTCAAAGGCTAAATCTCGATACAGCTTAGTATTGTTAACAGTATCACTAACAGTGGCATCTTCATTATGCGGGTTAACTAATTGACCTTGATAAGAAAAACTAACTTTTACATATCCTGACTGAGGCTCCGCTCTTGCCGGTGTCGAAAAATGTAAATACACCTCAGGTCTCGTTAATTCTTGTGAGAATTGCGTTTTAGGTTTAGGTAAACGTTGCGAGGCATCTCCTAATGACATTGAGAGTTTATTTATTACCCAAGGTAGTTTATCTTCTTCAAAAATAGGCGAATTAAGTAAATCTGCTTCAAAATCACACTGTGTATTGGTTTTAATTTCTCCGAAGCAATTTTGCTCTTCATCATAATAGCAAAGCGGTTGTGCTTTAATTATATGTATACTCGTGGAAGGTTCTTTTAAAACCAGTTGCAAGGTATGTAGGCTGTTATCAAGCGCTAACCACTGCCAGTTTGCCTCTAACGGTTCACCTAACGTAATTGCTTCATCTAAGTCATAATCAGTATGCCAAAAACAGCGTTTAGTATTAATAATACGTTCAAACAAATCAAAATATTTAATATTCTCGCCAAATTGATTCGTTCGCATAAGCTCGGTAAGTACTGCTACATCATCATTATTGGCATAAGCACTATTAATTAATGATGTAGTAGAATATTCACTAATAAGCGATTTACTCCAACCACCACTTTTTTTCGGCCGCGTAGATTTAATTTCTAAGGTAAGATAATCGTCTTCGTTATAGCTATTTGGCTTTAAGAAATAGAGTAAGGATTTTTGTTGACTATTAGATTGATAACGACTCGGCTGTGCTTGAAAACGATTAATCCATTTTTCAATCACTTTTTCAGAAGAAGCGGTACTTCTTTCATCAAAGTTTTGGAGAATAAAGCACTGTGCTAACGCCGCGCCATGTTTACAATCTCGGCCAATATAGCAATCACAATAACTGGCAATAACACCGGACTTATTATTAAAAACTAAACGTGTTAAATAACTATTCTCTCGAGAACGCTCACTAAAAACGACACCTCGAATAGTTTCTCCATCAAGGGCGCAAGTTTTCACACCTTTGTTTTGAAAAATCCTTGTTCCTTTTTTCCACTCATTTAGGGTAAAATTTTGTTCAAGTAATTCAGGTGTAAATGTATTGTTAGCCATAAATTTTTATTATTAACTCTTCAACTTAGCCACACTTATCGAAAAGTGTCTTTGAAATATGATGTTCATTTTCCATGTGAAATATCATGGTAGCACTAAAGCCTTAGAAGCATCTAGTCCCCTATTATCATACATGTTGTATTGTTATTCAGTATAATTTTAAGCTAAGTTGTTAATTATTTAATAGTTATCAACTTAGCGCTAAGCAATAAAAATTAAGTTAAATTAAAACAGATAGTTAGATTATTTATTTCCAAGTATCATCACCTAAAACAAGCACTAGCTTATAAAAATTTATCTCTACAACACGCTAAAGTTAACGTAAAAGCCTCTATTGATAATTATTATTTTAAAGTATATACACTATTTTTATTGCCTATAGTAATGATAATGGTTACCATTTAGATAATTATTACTGATGGTTATGCTTTTTAAGGCGTTATGATGTTTACAAGAAAAAAAATATTCCTTTGTTTATCTCTGTCTACTTTTATTGTTTCCGATAATTTATCCGCTGCAACAAATGAAAAAATAGAAACAATTGAAGTTGTTGGTCGAGCCCAGCAATATTACTTAGAAACTGAAAGTAAAATTGGTACTAAAACCGATTTATCATTATTAGAATTGCCACAATCAGCACAAGTACTAACAGAACAACTTATTATTGACCAAGCAGCACGAGATATTACCGACCTTTATCGCTCTATTGCTGGTGTTAGTGAATTTAGCTATTCAGGCGTTACTTTTCGCGGATTTCGTGATGATGCAAACGTTTTTTACGATGGCGTTAGAGGCGATCCTTATTCAGGCTTTGGTGTGCCACAACTTTTCAACGTTAGTCGTGTTGAAGTGCTAAAAGGCCCCGCTTCAGCATTATATGGTGGTGGTGAGCCAGGCGGCATGATTAACTACGTGACTAAAAAGCCAAGTTTTAATGAAAAACGTGTATTAAAGTTTACCCTTGGTGACAATGCAACTCACGGTGCATCATTAGATCTAACCGGTGGGTTGTCTGAAGATATTGCTTACCGCCTAGGTGGTTTTTATGAACAAGAAGATAGTTTTAGAAATAATGCAGACGCTAAAAATACTGAAATAGTAGGTGGTTTAACCTTTAATCTTAGTGATGCAACGACATTAACAACCAGTGTTGACTGGATTAAACAAGACTTAGGCGGTAATCGCTTACGTGGTGTGCCTACCGATGATCAAGGTAACTTTCTTGTTGATCCATCGTATAACGCTAATGAAAAATTTGACTACCAAAATATGGAAGCCTTGGTGTTACAAGCAAGTTTAAATCATTATTTTACCGATGATTTTTATGTCAATACCACATTTCGATATTTAGATAACGAACGCGATCAAGCCTACCATGAATCTCGTGAGTGGGTAGATGTAAACAGTGATGGTGAAGCCAATATTGACGACCAAACCATTAAACGTGAATACCGTAAACAATACCGTGCCAATGAAGAAAGCAGTTTAACAACAGACTTTGTTTATACCATTGACGGCGACCATATTACTCATCAATTATTATTCGGGGCAGATATTCATCATGTTGATACAGAATATGATTACTTACGCGCTCGGTACGAAGCCGATGGTGTCGCAAATCTTAATATTTTCACACTAAACTATGGTTTAACGGACCCTTCAACATACAACTTAACAGACCAAGGTGGCGATGGTGTCAAAACTGATCGTTATGGTATCTATGTACAAGATGTTATGAAATTTAATGAGCAATGGACATTTATCGCCGGTCTTCGTTACGACAATTTTAAAGAATATAATAAAGCCACAGATTATAGCTACTCTGACCATGGTGTAACACCACGCGCTGCCTTAACGTATCAACCACAAGAAAACTTGTCTGTTTATATCAACTACTCTGAGAGTTTCAATCCTGTATCTTCAAGCGATCAAGAAGGCGTTGCTAATGAAGGGTTACTAGCGCCAGAAACAGGTAAACAAACTGAACTTGGCATAAAAAGTTCATGGTTAGATGGCAAAATCATGAGTACTTTTGCTATTTATCGCATTAATAAACAAAATGTTGTGATGTCAAACCCTGACGAAAATGCTGGTGATAACGGAATTCCTGAATTACTTAATATTGGTGAAGTAGAAAGTAACGGATTTGAATCGACCCTAGTTGGTGATCTCGGTGACAATATCACAATTACAGCTAACTACGCATATAACGACACTATAGTCATTAAAGGTGTAACAGGTGATACAATTACCAACTCTTTTGGTGATGGCAGTAAATTTACTAATGCACCAAGGCATCAAGCAGGATTATGGACTCGATATGCAATAAGCACTATTGATTCATCAATTGCCTTTGGTGTAAATTATGTTAGTAAACAATATAGTTTAGATGGACAAACGGTTAAACCTTTTACCGTGTTTGATATGAGTTGGACAACAAGATGGGACGATTTGCTATTAAGCATCAATATCGACAACCTTTTAGATAAAGAGTATGCCGTTAGTGGTTTCAGTCAGCGTAATGGTCACTTCCCTGGTAGTCCGCGCAGCGTTATCGGTCAATTAACTTACCAATTTTAATCCCTTAAGGAAATGACGCTTAAATTTATTTAAACTCACCCTTCTATTTTATGACACAAAAAAATTGGTTTTCACTACATCATTGGGCAGGCTTTCATTTAAGCCTGCTGCTTTCTTTTGTGTTAGTAACCGGAACATTCGCAACCATTTCAACTGATTTAGACTGGTTAACTAATTCAGCTATTCGAGCAGAACACCAAGTAACCTATGACCAAAAATTAGATTGGCCAACATTATTGACTCGCGTTAATTATCACTTCCCTGAAACCAAAATAGACAGTATTAATAGACCGCAATTACCATGGCATAATGTTGAAGTTATCGCACGTGATATTAAAGGTGAACGATTTAGAATTTACCTCGATGCATTTGAACATCGTATTACAGGTAAAGGTCTATGGCTTAATTGGCAACGCTTTTTTCGACAAGTACACCGACATTTAATGCTACCGACCCAATGGGGGATTACTATTGTTGGTCTACTAGGCCTAGCAATGCTATTACTATTCATTACTTCATTTTATATATATCGACATTGGTGGCGGTATTTCTTTGCATTTGATCGAATAAAATCAAGCTTCAATGCAAGTAAAACATTAGCACCTTCCACAACACCACGAAAAGAAGCTAGTACAAAGCGTCTATTTTGGGCTGAATTACATAAAATTATTGGTTTATGGAGTTTATGGCTTGTGTTGATCATTAGCCTCACAGGCACTTGGTATTTAGCTGAAAAATGGGGAGCTAATGCTAGTTATCCAATCATAGAAAATAATGTAACAACAGTCCCATCAACGGAAATAACATCTCCATCTACAACAGCATTATCAAAGGCTGTTGAATATATAGCAACAAATCACCCTCACTATATTATTAACCAAATACGCTTTATTCCTGAACAACAACGGATTGAAATTGATGGACAAGAACATGCCTTTTTAGTCAGAGATCGTGCTAATAAGAAAGTATTTGATAGCCATAGTGGTGAATACATTGGTGGCCGAGAAGGCGATAAATTAAATTGGCACTTGCGAATATCTGAAGCTGCAGACCCACTACATTTTGGTACATTTTCAAATTGGATATACCGGTATGTTTGGTTTGTCTTTGGTCTTGCCTTAAGCTTTCTTAGCTTTAGTGGCATTTACATGTACTTCTTACGATTAAGACAAACCGGAAAATTGAAAAACGTAGAAGAAACGAGTGCTTTGCGCATTTTATGGCTTAAAACTCACTGGATAAAATGGCCTTCACTTGCTTTACTGATTGTTTGTACTGCTCTCGTTTTTATCGACTTTGTTATTGGCTAAACGTATAAAATTCTGATTTATCCATATAGTTTGACACTGAGAAATAATTAACTGATTTTTGAACTCAACTCAGTGTTTTACTCCAAACCTTAATCCCCAAAAAGCGGTTATCCATTGCTTTATCCAATAATTGCTCAACGCTTAAACTCGACAGAATACCTCGTTAAATCAGATATATATTAAAGTTAAATAGGCTGACGTTAGATTAAATAGAGGTAAACTCATTATCAAGTTTTGAACTATTATTTTTCAGCATAACTGCGACAATTTACCACATTTTATTTTTATTTATTCTCTTTATAATCTCCCTCAGCTTACATTAAAAAAAGGAAGATAAATTGAGAAGCATATTAAAAACAACATTATTAACAAGCTCTTGTTTAATTACAGCAGCTGCTCAGGCGCATGTTGGCATAGTTGCAGGCCCTCACTTTTCTAATACAACAAGTATTGTTGAACTAAGTATTCCACATGGATGTACCGATGAAGTTTCTGGCGCTGAAGATACTATACGTATTGTCGCTAAAGTCCCTTCAAGCATTACATCAGTTCATGCCATTGATGCGGTCTTTGGTCAAGCAACAGCTGTTGAAGCTGACCAAGGTTATAACGAAATCACTTGGGTTAAAACAGCGGGTACTGAGCGAGATAGCGACACTCAATATTACACGGTAAGTTTTAGAGGTAAATTACCCGATGCAATATTCAGCACGGTATTCATTCCAGTAACACAATACTGCCTCAATGATAACGATCAAGAAATCTCTGTTAGCTGGGATACTGAAACCGGTAATCATGATCATGGTAGTAGTGGAACTGCTAATCCTGCGCCATCTTTAATGGTCATGCCTGCCCGTGCTCCAGGTTGGAATCAATATACGACAGGTGCAGATCAGCATTTACATGATATGAGCATATTTGATGATGCAGAAATTGTTTGGTGGAATGACGAAGCATACAGTAGTAATTCTGTCACTCAAGCGTTGATTGAAGCAGAAGGTAAATTAACATTAAGTGAAATTCACGATAATGCTAGTTTTTGGGTGAAATATTAAGGAGCAATAATGAAATATATTTTGCTTATTATAGCTGCATTTTCATTGATGGCTTGTGATGATAGCTCAAGTCCTAAAGCATCAGCTCAACCTGAAACAGTGCCAGATGAACAGTCAGAAAGTGCGTTAGCAACAGCTGGCTTAATACCAGAAAGTAAAATGGTGACTTTGTCGGCACCTAATGCACAAGAATTACCAAAAGAGCTATTTGTACCTCTG
>Ga0193951_1001298_pt1 | contig 11115 bp, 10 predicted proteins | sample BB_2_MG_FD_140370 | JGI IMG/M metagenome (GOLD analysis project Ga0193951, IMG submission 140370) | Microbial mat bacterial communities from the Broadkill River, Lewes, Delaware, United States - BB_2_MG | ecosystem: Environmental > Aquatic > Freshwater > River > Microbial mats | place: USA... | reverse complement strand
TTTAATATTAAGTATGAAAAAGAGATTCAACCTGCTTCCACAACAGATAGTAATCCAATTAAACAAGATATTTTTTATTTACAGTTAGTTTTAAAACCTCTTGGTGCAATTAACCAAGAATATAGATTAAAAAAAGATGACTAAGTATGACTCCTGATAAAATTTTTTTTAAAAATAGAGAAGTTGCAGCTTATAGGTTAATTGATGTTCTTCCTGTAAATAAAATGAAATTAGAAGAGTGGATTGTTCTTGCTACATCTTATGGTGGTTTTCCTGTTGCTCAAATTATTGCAAAAGAGTTAGAAGGTAACTGTGATGTAATTTTTTCAAGAAAAATATTATCTCCTAATAATGAAGATTGTGAAGTTGCTATTGTAACAGAATCAGAAGAGGTTGTAATACATGAAGAGTTAGTTAAAGCTTTTGATATTAGTTTAGATTTTGTATTTTCAAAATCAAGATATATTTATGAAAATGATTTATCTAAGCTTGTATCTAAGCATAGAAGAGGTAAAAAACTAGAAGTTTTTGATAACAAAAATATTCTTTTAGTTGATGAGGGATTAAATACAAGCCTTACAATGATGGCTTGTATTAAAACGGCAATTAACTTAGGAGCGAAATCTGTTTCAGTGGCAACTCCTATTTTACCGAAGGTGAGTATAAATACAATAGAGTCTATTGCAGACGATTTATACTATGTAGAGAGTCTTGACCATTTTATAGATATTGGATTTTATTACGATAAACTCGATGAAATAAAATATGATGACTTATTAAAAATTATGAATAAAGGATAAAACTTATGTCAACGGTATGTGAATTTGAATTAAATGAAAAACAAGAGGTTTTCGAATTTAATAAAGTAGCTAAACAGTCAAATGGGTCTGTTTTAGCAAGATTAGGAAATGCAGTTGTTTTAGCAACAGTTGTAAGTGAATTTGATAATCCTGTTGAAGAAGATTTTACTCCTTTAACAGTTCAATATGTAGAGAAAACTTATGCAGCTGCAAAACTTCCTGGTGGGTTTATCAAAAGAGAAGCAAAACCAAGTGAGTTTGAAACTTTAACATCAAGAGTTATTGATAGAAGTTTAAGACCATTATTTCCAAAAGGGTATGTTTATCCAACAACAATAACTGTTATTGTATTAAGTGCAGATAAAAATGTTGATTTACAAGTTTTAGCTTTAAATGCTGCAAGTGCTGCTTTATATACTTCAAACTTACCTATAAAAAAATCAGTGGCAGGTGTTAGAGTTGCAAAGATTAATGGGGAATACGTAGTTAATCCAAAGCTTACTGAAATGAGCGAATCATCATTAGATTTATATGTAGCTGGTTCTAAAGAAGAGTTACTTATGATTGAAATGAAATCAATTGCTTCTGAAGAGATGGTAGAAGTTGACATTGAAGCATTTACAAAAGTTCACCAAACAAATGAAATGACTGAAGAAGAACTTGTTGAAGCAATTTCTGTTGCACAAAGTGCATTAAAAGAGTCAAACGAAACTTATGAAAAAGGTTTTGAATCTGTTTGTAAAGAAATAAAAGAAGTAAAATTAGTTAAATTTACTATTGATGAAGCTATTATTAATTATGTAAGAGATAACTATTTAGAAAATATAAAAGAAGCAATTAAAAAATTAGCTAAAAGTGAAAGAGCTACAGAGTTAAAAGAGGTTGCTAGTTTAATTTTAGTTGATGAGTATTGTGTTGAAAAAGAGTTAGACTATAGTACGATTTATGAAGCTGTTTCAGTTGTAAAAAGAGAAGCAGTAAGACAAATGATTGTTAGTGATAAAGTTAGAGCTGATGGAAGAGGGCTTAAAGATGTAAGACCTATTTCAATTGATACTAATATTTTACCTTCAACTCATTCGTCTTGTTTATTTACAAGAGGGGAAACACAAGCATTAGTTGTTGGAACATTAGCAGGGTCTAAAGATGGTCAAATGTATGAAATCTTAACTGAGAAATCAACTTCAACTGAAAACTTTATGGTTCACTATAACTTCCCTGGATTTTCTGTTGGTGAAGCAAAACCTATGTTTGGTGTAGGAAGAAGAGAATTAGGACATGGAAATCTAGCTAAAAAGGCACTAGAATCGACAATTGATAAAGATTATAGTGAAACAGTAAGATTAGTTTCTGAAATCTTAGAATCAAATGGTTCATCATCTATGGCAACTGTTTGTGGTGGCTCTTTAGCTCTTAAAGCAGCTGGTGTACCTATTTCAAATCTTGTTGCTGGTGTTGCAATGGGAATGGTTGTTGAAGGTGATAATTACTCTGTATTAACTGATATTATGGGATTAGAAGACCATGATGGAGATATGGACTTTAAAGTAGCTGGAACAAAAGAGGGTATTACTGCACTTCAAATGGATATAAAACTTGGAGGAATTGAACTTTCAGTTTTAAAAGAAGCATTACTTCAAGCAAAAGAAGGAAGAACTCATATCTTAGGTCTAATGGAAGAAGCTGCACAGGATATTATTCCAAGTGAAGCATTACCTTTAATTGAGCAATTTGCTATTGACCCAAGTAAATTTATGGTTGTTATTGGAAAAGCTGGAGCAACTATTAAAGAGATTATTGAAAAATTCTCTGTATCAATTGATTTAGATAGAGATACAGGAAATGTAAAAGTAAGTGGTGATAATAAACAAAATATTTTAGATGCTTGTGAGCATATTAAAACTATTTCAAATAATGCACCTGCAAGAAGAGAACACCAAAAGAAAAATATAGATTTTGAAAAACTATATGAAATAGATGAAGTTTTAACTGGTAAAGTAGTTAGACTTGCAGATTTTGGGGCATTTGTTGAACTTCCAAAAGGTGGTGAAGGTCTTTTACATATCTCAAAAATATCAAAACAAAGAGTTAATAAAGTTGAAGATGTGTTAAAAGTGGATCAAGATGTTGAAATAAAAGTATTAAAAGTTAAAAAAGACAGAATAGAACTAGCTTCAGCTCAGTTTTAAAATTTAATACTAAATTAATATATCTTTGGTTATGATGATTAAAATAATATATTTTTATTACAAATAAGGGGTTTATATGGCTAAGCTTTTAATCGTAGATGATTCTACAATGTTAAGGGATATGCTAAATTATGCACTGAATGAGGGTGGATATACAGATGTAACAGAAGGTATCGATGGAGTTGATGGACTTGAAAAAGCCAAAGCAGCTTCTTTTGATTTAATTATTACAGATGTAAATATGCCTAATATGGATGGTTTAACATTAATTGGTGAATTAAGAAAATTGCCTCAATATGCTTCAAAGCCTATTTTAGTTTTAACAACTGAAAGAAGTGATGAAATGAAAGCTAAAGGTAAGGCAGCAGGTGCTACTGGGTGGATTGTTAAGCCATTCGTACCAGAACAATTATTAAAAGCAGTTAATATAGTTTTAAGTAGATAATTTAAAAAAGATAAATATGAAAAGGTTTTGTCATGTCTGGTTTTGATATTTCGAAATATAGAGAAATGTTTGTAGAGGAAGCTGAAGAGCTTTTTGAGTCTGCAGACAATGTTTTACTAGAAGCAGAAAGCAATGGTTCACTTACTGATGATGAGATGGGACAACTTTTTAGAGATGTTCATACATTAAAAGGAAGTGGTGCTTCTGTTGAATTAGTCCTTTTTGCTGAGTTTACGCATGATGTTGAAAACATGATGGATAAATTGAGAAATCATCAAATTGAATTTATACCAGAAATGGCAGGGACTTTAATTGATGGATTAGATGTTATGAAAGAGCTTCTTGAATTAGAAGTTGATGAAGAATTAACAAGGGAAATCTTTGAAGAGAAAACAGCTGATCTATTAGTAACAATTAGAGCTTATATGGATGGTAAAACACCAGCTCCTGATGAAGCTCCTGTTGCAGAAGAGAGTGTCTCAGAAACTAATAGCCCTGAAATTAAAGCTGTATCAAATGATAATATTGGACTTTACGATGAAAATATTAATGAAAATAAATTTAATGTTACTTTTGGATTCTTTAATGAAAGCGATTCAAGTTCTGATAATGAAAACTATGGTTTCTTTGATGAGGAACTAGACAGAATTTCAGAAACTGCACAAACTCCTGTTATTAACCATGATGGAGAAGATGACTTTGGTTTCTTTGATGATGTAGAAAAAGTTACTCCTGAATCTCAGATTGAGGCAAATAACAAAGATCAAAAAGAAGAAATTACTAAAACTCAAGAAACAAATGAAGCACAAACTACAGCAGCTAAACCTCAGGCACCTGTAAAAAGTCCTGCAACTGCTGCAAAAAAAGCTCCAGCAAAAAAAGAACTTGATACTTCTAAAAAATCTGCAGCATCAAATAATATTAGAGTAAATCTAGAAAAAATTGATTTACTAATGAATAATGTTGGAGACTTAGTTATCACTAATGCAATGTTAACACAATTTTCTACAACTATTGAGTCAGATAAAACAAGAAATGCTGTACTTGAAAGATTAGAACTTCTTGAAAGACATATTAGAGAAATGCAAGATTCTATTATGAGTATTAGAATGGTTCCAATGGATGCTATATATTCTAAATTCCCTAAAGTAGTAAGAGATATTTCTAAGAAATTAGGTAAAAAAGTAGAATTTAAACATTATGGTGATGGTGTTGAAATTGACAAAGCTATGATTGAAGGATTAACAGATCCATTAATGCATATTATTAGAAATTCACTAGACCACGGATTAGAAACACCAGATGTTAGGGTTTCAAGTGGTAAAGAAGAAGTAGGTTCTATTTCAATATCAGCAGAACAAGCTAATGGTCAAATGATTATTACTATTGATGATGATGGTAAAGGTATCGACGGTGATAGAGTTGCTTTAAAAGCTTTAGAGCAGGGTCAAATTGATGAAAATCAATATAACAGCATGAGTGATAATGAAAAAGCTATGTTGGTATTTGGGGCAGGAGTATCAACTGCTGATCAAATTTCAGATATTTCTGGTCGTGGTGTTGGTATGGATGTTGTAAAAACAAACATACAAAAACTAGGTGGAGCAATTAAACTTGATACAACTCCTGGTGAAGGTACAACAATTACAATTATGTTACCACTTACACTTGCAATTCTAGATGGTCTTGATATTGCTGTAGGAAATCAAAAGTATATTTTACCATTGAGTTCTATTGTTGAATCTTTACAGCCAACTCCTGATATGATTAAAAAAATTGGTGATGGTTCTCAAGACTTATTGATGTTAAGAGAAGAGTTTATACCTGTTGTAAGATTACATACATTATTTGGAGTAGAAAAAACTTTTGAAGACCTAGAAGACGGAATGTTAATCGTTGTAAAATCTGGAAATCAAAAAGTAGCTATTTCTATTGATGAATTCTTAAATCAACATCAAGTTGTTGTTAAGCCACTTGATAAAAACTTTAGAAGTGTAGAAGGAATTGGTGCAGCAACAGTTAGAGGAGATGGAAGTATCGGTCTAATTCTTGATGTGTTAGGTATTATTAATGCTCAAATTAAAATCGAAAAAGATTTAACTGCAGCACAATTTGCTTCTTAGTAACAAAATATGCAAAGCGATAAAGTTTTACATGAAAGAGTAAAGAACCTTCTTTACTCTTTAACAGGAATAACATTAGCAGAAAACAAAGATATTATGATTGCTAATAGGCTTCATAAACTAAAAAGAGATACAAAGTATACTGGCGATATTGATGAACTATTAGATTCTATCGAAGATGGTTCTTATACAGTAGAATTTATTAACTCTTTTACTACTAACAAAACTCACTTTTTTAGAGAAGAATTTCATTTTACAGATTTAAGAGATAGGGTTTTACCTACTTTTTTAAAAGCTGGAAAAGAAATCAAGATGTATTGTTCAGCTTCTTCAACTGGTGAAGAGCCTTATTCTATGGCAATGACAGTGTTAGAAACACAAGAGTTATTAAATGCAAGAATTAATGCATCAATTCTTGCAACTGATATAGATACAAATGTTTTACAATATGCTGCAAATGGTGTATATAGATATGCAAAATCATCAAAAGAGTTTCCTGAATGGATAAAACCTCAAAAATATTTTAAAAAAAGAGTAAATAAAACTTTATCTTCTGAAGAAATATTAATAAAAGTAAAACCTGAACTGCAAAAAATGGTATCTTTTCAAGTAAACAATTTGAATGATACTTCATACCCTTTTCAAAAAGAGTATTTTGATGTTGTGTTTTGTAGAAATGTATTAATTTATTTCTCTTCAGAAGATCAAAATAAGATATTAAAAAGACTTTTTTCTCATTTAAAAATTGGGGGAACTCTATATCTAGGACATTCTGAAAATCCCCATGACTTGGTAGATTATGTTGATAGAATAGGGCAGAATATATTTATTAAAGTAAAGGAGTTTCATTGATTGTTATTGGTCACAAAGATGGAAGCATTGAAAAAGCATCATTAACCAGATTTACTCAAAAAACAAAAGGCTTTAATACCCACACTGTAATTGGTGGTGAATTTGCTGTGGGAAAAGATTTAGGTAGCATAGCTTTCAAAACATTATTGGGTTCATGTGTAGCTATAATGTTTTATGATACTGTACAAAAAGTAAAAGGTATGAACCATTTTCTATTACCTACAACAAATAGTACTAATGATGATATGAAGTATGGTTTATATTCTGTTGAAGCTATGCTAAATGAAATGTACAAACTAGGGTGTGATAAAAGAAATATGACTGCAAAGATATCAGGTGGAGCTGATATTATGCGATTAAATGTATCTTCAGTATCAATTGGGCATAGAAATGTCGAGTTTGCTAAGGATTTTTGTAAATCAGAAGGATTTAAACTAGTAAGTGAACATACAAGAGGTGAACACGGTAGATTAATTCTTCTTGCAGATGGTTTTGAAACTTTTATTAAAGTTACTCAAAAAAGTGAAACTGATAACAAAATTCTTAAAGAAGAGAAGGCATTACAAACAGAGATTACAAAAGCACCAGTTATCAAAGAATATGTTGGAGCTGTTGATCTATTTGATGATAACTCGTCGAAAGCAGAACCAGAAATGGAAATTGAATTATTTTAATATTAGTTAGAAAGAATAGGGCATAAATAATGTATACAGTTTTAGTAATAGATGATTCTCCTTCTATGAGAAGAATTATAAAAGATATGATAAATAATATTGAAGATTTTGATGTTATTGCTGAAGCTATAGATGCCTTTGATGCAAGAGAGAAGATAAAAGAGTATGAACCAGATTTAGTAACAATAGACATAAATATGCCTAAAATGGATGGTGTAACATTTTTACGAAACCTAATGAGACTGCACCCTATGCCAGCTGTTGTTGTTTCAGGTGAAAGTGTTAGAGGAAATGATATTTTTGATGATGGTGCTGTTGGTTTTATTCCTAAACCTGAATCAGGTGAATCAATGATATCTTTTGGAGAAAGAATTAAAGAAAACTTACTTAATTTAACATTTCTTCTAAAAAGATATACTCTTAAAAAGCCTAAACCTACAAAACAAATAAAAACAAAAGCTATTGAAGTAAATAAAAAAAACCATCCAGATATGATTATTCCATTAAGGCAAGCCCCTTTAATGGGAAAGAAAATAATAGCTATTGGCTCATCTACAGGAGGGGTTGAATCGCTATTAAAGGTCTTTAAGAGGCTTACAAGTAATCTTCCTCCTATAGTTATTACTCAGCATATTCCTTATGGTTTCTCAAAATCATTTGCAGATAGACTAAATGATAATTCATCATTAAAAGTACATCATGCCGAAACTGGAATGAATCTAGAAAATGGACATGCTTATTTAGCTCCTGGAAATATGCATATGACAATAGAAAGAACATCTAGAGGTGAATTTCAAATTAGATTACTGGATGAAATAAAAATTAGCCATCATAGACCAAGTGTTGATGTTATGTTTAGGTCTGTTAATAATGCTGTTGGTGGGTCAGCTATGGCTGTTATGATGACTGGTATGGGAGATGATGGAACAATAGCAATGAAAGAGCTTCATGATAATGGAGCATATACTGTAGCTCAAAATGAAGAGAGTTGTGTTGTATTTGGAATGCCTGCAAAAGCTATACAAGCTGGTGCCGTAAAAGATACAATTCATTTAGATGAAATAGCAGATTATATTATGGATTTTGCTAAGAATAAAAGAAGATAATGCTCTTCTTTTATGAGGATATAAAAGTTTGAAAATTATAGTTTTCAATACTAAATTAATATATTTTTAGGTATACTACTATTTACTATCTATAAAGGCACTACATGAGATACGAACTTGACTTTGAAAATAGCTTTAATAAAACTTACTGCTTTTGGCTTAGCTTATTTGTAAGAAATAAGTTAACTACACTATCTAACACTCAAGTAAATGATAAAGAAAAATTTGCACAGATATTACAAGTTTTAGTTCGTGGAGATAAATCTATTTCTGAATTAAAAGATTTAGTAAAACAAGCTAGAAATATTGGACTAACAGGAATAAATACTTATTTTAACCCTTTGCAAAAATTATATGAGTTTTTACAGACATTCGGTCCTGCATCTATGAAAGAGATTGATGAAGAGTTGTTAATAGATTTTTTAGCTTCTTATACAAGTGGATTATCCGATGCAAGTAAGAAAAATCATAGAATTGCCCTACTTAACTTCTTTTCATATATTGATAAACAAAATGAAAACCCCGATGGAAGCTCATATCAGTTTAAAATAGAACTAAAAAACTGGGCTGGACTTAGTGGTAAATCTGGAACTAAACTTCCATCTCATATGAATAAAGATGAAATAGATAGATTTTTAAAGGCAATAGATGAATATGAGTTCACTACAGATACAGTTTATAGAAACAGAATTATCATAAAGATGATAATATATACAGGAATTAGAGTTTCTGAAATGCTAAATCTTAAACTAAGAGATATGTATAAGGAAGATGATGTGTATATATTACAAGTTCGTGGAAAAGGAAATAAACCTCGTATGGCCATGATTAAGGCTAAGATTATTGAAAATGATTTACAAAATTGGCTAAATCAAAGAGTTTCTGATGAAGACTATGTAGTTTGTAATAAAAAAGGAAATAGGCTAACTCAAGCTTATGTAAGCAGAATTGTAGAAAATATTCTAACTCTTGCAGGTATTAGAAAAGAAAAAAATGGTGCTCATATGTTAAGGCACTCTTTTGCTACTTTACTTTATCAAAAACATCATGATTTGATACTTGTTCAAGAAGCTTTAGGTCATGCAGATATAAACACTTCAAGAATTTATACACATTTTGATAAAGAAAGATTAAAGGCAACTACTAATTTAATGGATTAGTTTTACCACAAAGAGCCTGTCTCAAACTCTTGTGCATGGCTTTCTTCTACCTCTAAGTAAACTTCATTATCATAATCTAAATATATAGAGAAATCTCCAATACTAATACTATCTTGGATATTTCTTTTATTTAAATATGTGTCATCCATTCCACTGGAAAGATCAGATAAGTAATAATCTACCATTGAAGGAGCCATTGTATTTAGAGCTAAGTCTAGGTCTCCAAAGTGGGCTACTCCAAAGGTAGAAAAAAGTGAGTCACTATTTACTGAAAATATCATTTTGCAGCTTAATTATTAAATCCATTTAGTAAAGAAGCCATTCTATTTAAATCAATTTTTTCTGAAGAAGAACTGCTACTATTATTTTCATTTGTATTTGATTGTTCTTTTTTATCTTCAGTGTCATGATTATTTATATTACTACTGTTGTTACTATTATTCTTTTTATCTACTATAACCTCTTGAATAGTTTCCCTTACTTTTGATGTGTCATCATCATAGTTATGTTTCTCAGGGTGAGCTTTTTTACTCAATAATCCCTCAATCTTGCTTAACATAGAATTAATATTATTAGAGTCTTTTTCTGTACTATCTTGTAAAGTATTAACATTATCTTCAAGATTTCTCTTCTCAGCATCTAGTGCTGAGATTTTATCTTTTAACTTATTATTTTCACTGTTTAGTTTTTCATTGTCGTTATCTAAGATATCACGTTCTTCTTGAAGTTGGTCATAAGAGTTTTGTAACTCTTCATATGCAACTATTAATTTCTCCAAAGCTCCATTTAATTTTGCTATTGTTTCTGCGTTTGTCATTTAAATAACCCTTATAAAATATAATATTAAATTTAAAATGATATTATGGCAAAAACTAGCTAATAATTCCATCAATTTTCAATAAAGAATCAACACTTGGTTCTCTTTGTGCAAATTCATAGAAAAGTTTGTCCATATCTTGAGAACCACCCTTCTCTAAAATAGACTTTTTATACTTCATTGCTAACTCTTTGTTAAATATTTTTCCTGAATCAATAAACATATAAAATGCATCTGCACTTAAAACTTCAGCCCATTTATATGAATAATACCCAGCTGCATATCCTCCTGCAAAAATGTGAGCAAAACCATTTTGGAACTTATTATATGAAGGTGGCTTTAATACGGCATATTCATCTCTAATGTTATCTAATAAACCCTGTATATCAGTTTCCGTTTTGTATAACTTTTGATGTAGTTTAAAATCAAACAATGCAAACTCAATTTGTCTTAACATTGTAAGTGATGATTGAAAATTTCTTGCTTTAATTAATTTATCAATAGCTTCATCATCTAATACTTCACCTGTTTCATAATGCTTAGCAAACATTTTTAATACTTCTTTATCATATGAAAAGTATTCAAGGAATTGTGATGGGAACTCAACAACATCCCAAGCAACCCCTGCAATTCCACTTACAAAGGCTTCAGGTACTTTACTAAATAGATGATGTAATGCATGACCCATTTCATGAAATAGTGTTACTACATCAGAGTGTCTTAATAATGAAGGAACACCCTCTTTTGATTGTGGGAAATTACATACTATATATGCTGTAGGAAGTTTCTTGTTTCCATCCATATCTACATAGTGTGAGTGCCAATTGTTCATCCAAGCACCACCTCTTTTCTCTTTTTTAGCTTCTAAATCAATATATATTCTTGCAAAGACTTTTGAGTTTTCTTTTATATTACAAACTAATACATCTTTATCCCAAGCTTTTGCATC
>Ga0193951_1001297_pt1 | contig 11121 bp, 12 predicted proteins | sample BB_2_MG_FD_140370 | JGI IMG/M metagenome (GOLD analysis project Ga0193951, IMG submission 140370) | Microbial mat bacterial communities from the Broadkill River, Lewes, Delaware, United States - BB_2_MG | ecosystem: Environmental > Aquatic > Freshwater > River > Microbial mats | place: USA... | reverse complement strand
TCAAGAGTGGAAACTTGTTGCCTGCTTTTTTATTACCATTTTATGAAATAGATATGTAGACTACCTACGACATAAAAGGAATTATTACATCTATTATGTTTTTTGGTGGTCTTATTGCTTTGCGAGTTTTGTTATCAACAAATGTTAATACTGTTTCGCCCTTATTTATTAGCTCGTTATTGTTGTTATATATATCGCAAACAAAATGTAATTTAATACCCGATGTTTTCTTTAAATGGGTTTTAATGGTAAGTATATCGTCGTAAAAAGCAGGTTGCGAATATTTTATTTTTACTTCAATAACAGGCATCAGTACTCCTTGTTCTTCAATTTCTTTTTCGCTAATACCCATCTCTCTAAGAAATTCGTTTCGTGCGTAATGGTAATAAATAAGATAATTACCATGATACACAAAATCCATCTTATCTGTCTCTCCGTACCTTACCCTTAATGAAGATTCTGATATGTACATTCCTACAATTCTCCTGCTTTAAATTTATCATAAGCTTGTTTAACAGTAGTCTCACCCGAAACTTGATATATTTTCATAGTCGAAGTTTTTAATACATCGTTAGCTTTTGGTCCAATATGTCCACCAATAATTAAAACATCGGCATTATATCCAACAACTTTCTGACCCGATTGAATACCTGCACCTTGATCACCATTTTTGTTCTCTTCGTTCGATTCCCAAGTTAAACTCATTGTAGATTCATCTAATACAATAAAGCCTTCTGCTCGTCCAAAGTAAGGGTCAATTATTGCATCCCAGTCTTTTCCTTTTGCTGCAAATACTATTTTCATCTGTTTATTTTATTTGTTAATTATTTGCTGTATGAAACAAGCATTCGTTGTGTGTTATACTTTGTCATTGCTAATTTCATATCATTAAAGTGTTAATAAATAAAGAGAGCCGATTAATATTAATCTTCTCTCTTTATAAAGTTGTTGTTATATAAACTTGTTATTAATGGCTACAGTTGTGATTCTCGTCATCGTGATTACAACTGTTTTCGGTTGTTTGTAAGTTGCCCGATAAGAAGTCGTTAATAAGTTCTTGTGGAGTAACTACACTTGCACCAATAATTACGTTAACATTTTTATTGTTAAATAAATCTATTGCACGTTGTCCCATTCCGCCAGCAATAATATCGGTAATTCCTTGTTCTGCTAACCATCCTGGCAACACTCCTGGTTGGTGAGGTGGTGGTACAATTTTATCAATGCTATTAATTGTGTTATCGGTAATATTAAATACCGAAAAATAACTGCAATGTCCGAAGTGCGAACATAATCTATCATCCTCTGTAGGGATTGCTACTCTGCTCATAATTATCTGTATTATTTGATTTTAAAACTATATGGGCAAAGATATTTTTAATAACACTCTCTTTGTTTTAAACAGCTGTCTATGGCTATAATAACATTATTGATATATCTCAATTTTTTTATTGAGTTACTTATCGATAGCTTTAATTATGTGTATAATCTATTATAAATAGTAACTTTGAATTGTAAGTTATTATGCTTTCTGTTGTGATATAATAAGCAACTATTAATTGTTTTATATAACCAAAATAAACAGCTATACATGGATAGTTATTCAGAGTCAAGCAATTGTGTTGAATGTAAAAAAAGCTCTAAATGTTTTCAGAAATTAATCACTTCGGAGTTAGAATTTATTAATAAAAATAAAACTCAAATAGTATATAAAAAGGGCGAGAATATCTGTAAACAAGGAGCCTTTGCTTCGTATGTTTTATACATTTCAGATGGTTTAGTAAAATTGTATTTGGAAGGGCCTAACAATAAAAATATTAATATTAAAATTCTTAGAGCATCCGACTTTATTGGCTTATCGTCTATATACGGAGAAAATATATACGATTATTCTGTAGTTGCTTTAAAGGATACAACTGTTTGTTTAATAGAGAAAGAAAGCTTTAAAAAATTAATATTAAATAATTCGGAGTTTGCTTCGGAGTTGATTAAAGGTTACACTAAAAATGAACGACAATATTTTAGTATTATACAAAGTATTGGAAATAAACAGATGAATGGACGCTTGGCCGAAACATTGATTTATCTTTCAAAAGAAGATTTTTTAAAGGAAGATATTTTTAGTTATGTAAGCCGAAAGGATATAGCCGATTTTTCATGCATCTCAACCGAAAGTACAGTAAGGCTTTTAAGCGATTTAAATAAAGAAAATATTATTAAATTAGAAGGGAAGAAAATTGAAATAATAAACCCTGTAGCACTCCGCAGAATAAGTATTACAGGGTAAAATAATAACAGTAAATCCTATTTTTATATAAAAATCATGAATATATCAACAAATTTCGACAGTGGTAATATTAAGGTTATTGACTGTAGTAATGCACAAAACATACAACTAGAGATAGAGAAGGATACTAATTCCGACTTTTATCAGTGGTTTCATTTTAGAGTTCAAAATGTAAAAGAGGAGGAGTGTGTTTTTCGTTTAATTAACGCAAAAGACTCTGCTTATCCAGAAGGGTGGGAGCACTATCATGCTGTAGCGTCGTACGATGGCGAAGAGTGGTTTCGTGTTCCAACAACTTATAAAGATGGAGAGCTAATAATTACTCACACTCCACATTATAATGCGGTTTATTACGCATATTTTGCTCCTTATAGTTACGAGCGTCACCGTAATTTAATCCACGTTGCTCAGTTGTCAGAACGTTGTGTTGCAACTTCTATTGGCCAAACAACTCAAGGCCGCGAGATAGATTTATTAACAATTGGTGAGCCTGCCGATAATAAGCGTAAAATTTGGTTATTGGCACGTCAGCATCCTGGCGAGAGTATGGCAGAGTGGTTTATTGAGGGATTTATTGAGCGATTGTTAAATTACAACGATCCTATTTCGAAAATGATTCTTGATAAAGCTGTTTTCTACATTGTTCCTAACGTAAATGTCGATGGAAGTATTTTAGGAAATTTGCGTACTAATGCTCTTGGTGTAAATTTAAATCGCGAATGGCAATCACCATCTCTTGAGAAAAGCCCTGAGGTTTATTATGTGAAACAGAAAATGCAAGAGGTTGGTTGCGATATGAATTTGGATATTCATGGAGATGAGGCTCTACCATATAATTTTATCTCTGCAAACGAAGGATTACCTGGTTATTCCGACAGAATGAGTATTCTTGAAGATAGATTCTGTAAGTCATGGAAACGCGTTAGTCCCGATTTTCAGACTGAGCATGGATATCCTAAAAGTGAACCAGGAAAAGCAAATCTTATGGTTTGTGCAAAACAGTTGGGGCAGTTATTCGATTGTTTATCGCTTACTATTGAAATGCCTTTTAAAGATAATAAAGATAATCCCGATCCTGTTTACGGTTGGTCGCCAGAACGATCTAAAGTTTTTGGAGCTTCGGTTTTAAATGCTATTTGGGAAAGTGTAGATTATTTGAGATAATATTTTTTATAGAGGCGTTGCATGCAACGCCTCTATAAAATCAGTGTCTCTCCAATCCATTAAGCGAATACACTATATGGTCGATAAGAGGTAATATTTCTGACATATATTCTTTAACAGCTTTAACACTTCCTGGTAATGCCAACACAAGTGTTTTGTCAATAGTGCCGGCAACCGATCGGCTTAGTAAAGCACTAGGTATTGTAGCTCCATATTTAACTCTTATAAATTCCATTATTCCAGGAATCTCTTTATTTAGCATAGGTTTTATTACTTCGGGAGTAATATCTCGTTGCGAAAGCCCCGTTCCTCCAGTAGTAATAATAACATCGGAACCAGAACTAATTAAATTGGTAATGTTTTGACTGAGTAAATCGGCTTCGTCGGGTATTATTGTTCTGTTAATATCTAGTTTTCTATTCGATTTAGAGTAGTTGTCAACAATCATTCGTTCTATCTCTGGGCCGCTTAAATCTTTGTATTCCCCTTTCGAAGCTCGGTCGCTTAGTGTTATAATATCAAAACTAAATTTACGTGGAATATAATTAAATGTATCGTTGGCAGTGAGTGTTCCGCCTGAAATTACTTTAGCAAAAATACCCTCTTTTGGCATTACGCAATTACCAACTTCGCGAAATATATTGCAGTTATCGCCATGGCATTTTTTGCCAATCTGAGTTACCATTAGAGTTGCTTTTTCTCCTTTTAAAATGTCTAATGGCGACATTTTAAAAAGTTCAAAACCTTCGGTTGTAATGTTTTCGGCAAACTCGCCAAAGGCTATTTTACGGTTTGCCTCTTTGCTGAATTTGTCGAAACTTTCGATACCCAAAAGGCTTACCTGACGGTGCCAACTACCCGAGTGAGCATCGTTTATTACGCCATAAGAGTTTAATTCTATTGAGTTAACAGGATGTTTTATAGTTCCTTTTTTTTCGGAGATATTTACTGATAGTACTTTTATTTGGGTCATAGTAATGGGATTAAAATGTATGTTGATTTGGTTTCTTACAGATTATCGTGTTTTATCTTTTTGTCTAATTTAATATTTTCGAAAGTCATCTCTTTGTCGATAGCTTTACACATGTCGTAAATTGTTAGTAAAGCAATATTTACAGCAGTAAGAGCCTCCATTTCAACACCTGTTTGTCCTGTGCAGCGTGCAAATGATTTTACTATTATACCATTTTCGGTAATCTCTGTTTTTACCTCTACTTTTGTAAGAGCTATAGGATGACACAGAGTAATAAGTTCGCTAGTTTTTTTTGCTCCTTGAATTCCTGCTATTTCGGCAACTGTAAGAACATCACCTTTTTTCATCTGGTTTTCTTTTATAAGGGCTATCGTTTCTGAATTTAAACGAATAAAGCCTGATGCGTATGCATCTCTTAACTGTACCGATTTGCTCGATACGTCAACCATATTTGCTTTCCCTTTGCTGTCGATATGACTAAATTTAGAATCCATTTTTATCCTCCAATATTATAAAACTGTCCTTTTTTATTTAAACTTCCCATTTTTGGTTTATTGGCCAAAGCTAAATTAAATGCCTGATCGATACCATTTGTATAAATGCTAAACGATGATTCTGAAAAGAGACACGGTTGAATATTTCCGTTTGAAGTGAGTCGTAATCTGTTGCATTTCTTGCAGTTTCCCCCATCACCACCTTCTACTTGTTTAAAATAGCCTGTTTTAAGATTCATTTTATGTATGAATCGAACCTGTAGGTTATTTTTGTGTGCAAAATTGGCCACTGCAACAGCATCGGGTTCGTTTGACGATTCCAAAATAACACAGTTTATCTTTATTGTATCGAAACCCACTTTTTGAGCCTCAATAATTCCTTCAAGAACTTTTGATAAGTCTCCACCGCGTGTTATTTGTTTGTATTTCTCAGCATCTAAAGTATCAAGCGAAATATTGATTCTGTGTAGACCTGCTTTTTTTAAGTCCGAAGCAAAATTGGCTAGAAGTGTACCATTTGTTGTAAGTCCAAAATCTTCGATACCTGGTATATTAGCAATCATAGAAACTAAATCAACTATTCCTTTTCTAACAAGAGGTTCGCCACCAGTGAGTCTAATTTTGTTAACACCTCGTTTAACAGCTTGTTTTACAGTTGTAACAATGTCTTCAAACGAAATAATATCGGAATGCGAAATAGACGGAATACCTTCTGGTGGCATGCAGTATATGCATCGTAGGTTACATCTGTCGGTAACCGAAATGCGCAAATAATTGATATCTCGTTTATATGAATCTAACATTAACAGAATCTCCTTTTTTTATTTGAGTTATGTTTTCGGGAATTTGCATAAAACCATCGGCTATTGAGTATGCATGAATATGAGCTGATCCATTGTAGTTAACAATGTCGACACCTTGATCGTATAGTTTAACAGGAACAAGTTCCATTTTTTCGCCTTTTTTGCGGTTGTAGTCGCTAAGCAGTTTAACACTTACTGCTTTCTCAAAAACATTCATACCTGTAAATTTACGAATCATTGCTTTAACAATTAATTCGAACTGTATTAGCGATGAAACAGGATTACCAGGCATTCCTACTATGTATTTGTCATCTTTTTTGGCAACTAAAATTCTTTTTCCAGGCTTCATATTAATGCCATGAAAAAGCACTTTAAAACCTAGTGTTTTTATAGCTTCTGGAACAAAATCGTAATCGCCAACAGAAACTCCTCCTGATAGCAAAACTAAATTGTTGTTTTTAAGCGAGAGTTCAACTTTTGTGATAATATTATTTAAATCATCGTTTGCTATTCCTTTGTAGTCGGCATTTAAACCACAACTGATAATTTGTGAAGTCATTTGCCATCCATTAGAGTTTCGTATTTGCGATAGTTTAGGGAACACTTCGGGTTCTACTAATTCGTCGCCTGTAGAAATAACAGCAATTGAAGGGTTTTTATATACTAAAGGATTTGTCTTCCCAGAAGAAGCTAAAATAGCAATGTGCTGCGATTTAATTTTTATTCCTTTAGTTAAAATTTTATTTCCATTTTTAATGTCTTCGCCTTTGTAGCAAATATTACGTTTTGAACTTTGTTTGATAACTTTTATATATTTATTATCGATGAGTTCAATATCTTCCTTCATTATTACACAATTTGCAGAGTCGGGTACAATAGCTCCAGTCATAATCTTAACACACTGATTTTTTCCTATAATTATGTTTGAATTAGTACCTGCAGCAATTGTGGCAATCACTTCTAAATTGTTGTTAATATCATTAAAATCGCAAGCAAAACCATCCATTGCCGATTTATTAAATGGAGGCATATCTAGGTCTGAATAAACATCTTCAGCCAAAACTCTGTTTAAAGAATCTCTTAGTGCTACAACTTCTGTTTGTAGGCAGTTTATGTTTGTATCTATAATAGTTAGTGCTTCGTTAAAATTTATCATCATCAGTGTTATTTAGGGTATTAGCAATAATATCTAGTTGATTGGTAATTATCTCAAAAGGTAACGAAAAAGATCCTTCTTTAAAACTTGTTACCAAATCGGCCATCTGTAATAATTGATCGTTTTTTGTTGAATTATCATCTTTTTTTGTGAAGATAAAAAGAGCTGGTTTAAATATCTTTCTAGCTGCACCTGATTCCACAATCCAAATTTTTTTGTTTTGGTTTTGTTCCTTAATAATATTAAAGGCTTGTTCAAGATAATCGTCAGCTGATTGTACGAAGTATACAGGTTTTGCTCCTGCTTTTAAAAGTTTTGAAGAGTCTTTTTCTTGGTTTAGATTGTTTTCGATGTTAATATAAAATGCATTAGAGTTTGAGATGTTTTCCAAGTTACTATCGTGGATATGTGTTGACACTTTAATAGCTCCTATTGCTATATTTTTATCTGCAAAATAGGAAATAATCTTTCTTGCCAAAGTGGTTTTTCCGCTATTTCTACCATCTCCAAATATTAAGATTACATTATTATAAGAGGTCATAATTTTGTTTTTACTATTGGTAAACCATAACAATAATAGTTTTATAGCAACAAATATATAAATTTAGATTTATAGATATGTTTAAAGCTTTTTATTTGATTAAAAAAGAGTTAAAAAAGTATGAATTATATATACTAATTCATTAACTTAAAAAGTGATTAAAAAATATTAAGATGACAAAAGATATCCTTAAACAAATTTCAAATTTGAACGAGAGTAATCTCTACTTATTTGGCTCGGACAAAGAACAAAATCCAGAGATTTTGGCAGTTATTTTACCCGTTAAAACATTAGACCGAAAGTTTGATTTCAAAATTGAAAAGATTGATTTGCTTAATAAAGTGAATCAGATGATTTTTGAAAGGGAAAACAAAATTACTTATAACGAAGTAAATAAATTCTTTAAGGTTGAGTCGAATGACTTAGTTAAAATGAATAGTATATTAAGTAATCGTCGTTTGAGAAAGCTTCTTATAAAGGCTTTGTTTAATCACAAGAAAATTATTATTGAATATAATTGTGATGACTCTTTAAGACCATCTAGTTTGAGTAGAAGTTCATGCTTAGGTATTTATATCGATTGTAAAACTATAAGTAGTATCTCGCATATTGGCTTGTTAAAAATGGTTGTAGGACTTATTATTGGTCAGCTTGAAAAGAATGGCGTTATAAAAGATAGTCAGGTTGCAATTCATGAAGAACAAAATCCGTTAATTCGCGATAAAAGGATTAAAGCATCGGTAGATACAATTAATATGTTTAACTCATAATATAAAAAAAGACCTGTTTAACAGGTCTTTTTTATTAATTATTATACATTTTGTATCCTTCAATTGCCAAAAGTAAATCTTCTGCTCTTAGGCTAATTCCTTCCACTGTTAAATTCGATTTGGAATAGAATTTTTCACGTTTATTCAATAAATCTTTAATGTAATCTTCTAATTCAATATTAGATTTTTGAGCAATCAAAGGCCTATCTTTTTTTGAAATAGCAACACGTTGAATAATAGTTTTTATATCAACTTTCAGATAGACAGTAATTCCATTGTTGTTAAGCTTTTCCATATTGTCGAAAAAACAAGGAGTGCCACCACCAGTTGATATTATTATTTTCTCTTCTTTTATAAGCTCGTTTATAGCTTTACGTTCTATTTCTCTAAATTCAATTTCTCCTTTGTTTCCAAACAAATCAGAAATAGTTGTCTTATATTTTTCTTCTATATAATTATCAGTATCAACAAAACGATACCCCATTAATTTTGACAATTTACTACCAAGAGTAGTTTTTCCGCTACCCATAAAACCAATTAAAAAAATACGCATATTAAATATCTAATGTCATTTGCTCACTATCACTCTCTGATTCTGCCATTTTTACTTCCAAAATATTTTCCTCTTGAATGTCATCATCTTCATCAGACTCTTCAGGTTCTGGTAAAATTGGTTCGATAACTTCAAATTTGTTAATCTCGTAGGTCGTTAGTCTTTTACCTCTGGCTTTTATTCCTTTAACAGCGATAAATGATTCAATATCAACTAGCTCGTTTTCGCGACCTTCGTTGGCTCCACCAAAATTTATTACTATTTGCGATTTTTCGTTATCAATTAATTTGTAAAGTTTTGATTCTGGATTATCGCCAATAAAGCTCGATAATTTTGGTTGATTATCGAATTGGAAGCGTTTTAGGTAGTAGTATTTCTGATCGGCATCGAAGAATATTGCAGCGTAGTTTTTTGAAATATCTAACTTGGTTATTGCTATAAGATTATCTTCAAAATGGTTTGATAGATCAAAATTTGTTGTTCTGTACTGACCATCTTTAGTAAGTACTAATATTTTGTCGTCGCCTTGGAATTCGCCTACATATGTTCCTCTTCCGTCGGCATTAAGTCGTTGAACAGTTTCGTCAAACCAAATTTTACGTCCGCCCAAGGTTGAAATACCTTTGTCTTTAAGAACAATTCTATGAACAGAATTACGAGTTAAAATATTACCCATTGATGAGCGGCCTTTAACAGCAAGTTCGCTAAAATCTAGATCAATAACTGTCTTTTTAAGCCTTGGCTTTGGACGTAGATATACTTTCAGTAATTCTGCTTCGCCGTTTGGATTGGCGCTGAAATACATGATTTTAGAGCCTTCTGTACCTTGGGTTATGTCGTATTCTTTATCACGTATTAATGCAGGAATATTACAGCGTTTCATGTAAAAAACACCACTCTTACCATCGCGATAAATAATATTATATATTTTACGTTTTTCGTTCTTTTTAAATACTTCAACAAATAAGATATCTTTACCAACAAAAGCTTTAGAACTAACTTTGGTAATTAAATATTTTCCATTACGGAGGAAGATCAAGATATCGTCGATATCAGAACAGTCGCAAACGTATTCGTCTTTTTTAAGTCCTGTACCAATAAATCCTTCTTCACGATTTACATAAAGTTTAAGATTTGCCACAACGACCTTCGTTGCTTCAATAAACTCGAAACTACGTATTTCTGTGTTTCGTGGATATTTGCTTCCGTATTTTTTCTTTATGTTTTTATAGTAATTTATAGAGTATGTAATAATGTTTTCGAGGTTGTTTTTAACCTCTTCCATTTCTGATACCAGATTATTAATATATTCGTCGGCTTTATACGAGTCGTGAGCAGTAATACGTTTCATTCGTATCTCTGTTAAGCGCTCAATATCTTCGGTTATAACAGGTCGGCGTAGTAGCTTTTTAAAAGGTTCAAGTCCTTTATCAATCACCTGAATAGTATGTTCCATTGTAGGACTACCTTCCATGCGTTGATATATTTTATTTTCTATAAAGATTTTCTCTAAAGACGATTTATGCCACGAATCCTCAAGTTCTGCAAGACGAATCTCAAGTTCTTGAGTTAGTAACATTTTTGTTTGATCGGTATTGCTGCGTAAAATTTCTGAAACACCAATGAAAACAGGAGCTTCGTTGGTAATAACACAACAGTTTGGCGAGATTGATGTTTCGCAGTCGGTAAATGCGTATAGCGCATCAATTGTTTTATCTGGCGAAACATTTGGTCCTAGATGTACTAATATTTCAACCTCGGCGGCTGTGTTGTCGTCAATTTTACGAATCTTAATATTACCTTTTTCGTTGGCTTTTATAATTGAATCTATAAGTGTTGATGTTGTTTTGCCGAAAGGTAATTGCGATATAACAAGGGTTTTATTGTCTTGTTTTGTGATTTTTGCTCTTACTCTAACATTACCGCCACGTAATCCATCGTTGTATTTAGAAACATCAACCATTCCTCCAGTAGGGAAATCGGGATAAATTTCAAATTCTTCGCCTTTCAAGTGAGCTATTGAAGCATCTATTAATTCGTTAAAATTATGAGGTAATATTTTAGATGCTAAACCAACAGCAATACCTTCAACTCCTTGAGCAAGTAGCAAAGGAAATTTAACAGGAAGAGTTATTGGTTCGTTGTTTCGGCCATCGTATGAAAGTTTCCAGTTAGTAGTTTTTGGATTAAAAACTATATCTAAAGCTAGTTTCGACAATCGTGCTTCAATATAACGAGGGGCTGCTGCGCTATCGCCTGTTAAAATATTTCCCCAGTTTCCCTGAGTATCAATTAGCAAATCTTTCTGACCTAGTTGAACAAGTGCATCACCTATTGAAGCATCTCCGTGAGGGTGATACTGCATAGTAAAACCAACAAC
>Ga0193951_1001295_pt1 | contig 11132 bp, 10 predicted proteins | sample BB_2_MG_FD_140370 | JGI IMG/M metagenome (GOLD analysis project Ga0193951, IMG submission 140370) | Microbial mat bacterial communities from the Broadkill River, Lewes, Delaware, United States - BB_2_MG | ecosystem: Environmental > Aquatic > Freshwater > River > Microbial mats | place: USA... | reverse complement strand
CCGATGCTACTTTGCTGGTTAACTGTGTCACATAAAAAGCGCCACCAATCTCCTCCAGCTTACCCATTTTCTTCAACTGCTGAGTTACGGTCAACATATCAACCGGCTGCTCATGAGCCTCCAAATCCATTATAGCTTTATAAATATGCTGATGGGCTTCCTTATAAAAATGATCCGGCTTAAGCAGTTCAGAAACACTCAAAAAAGCTTCCTTCTCCAATAGTAATGCACCCAATACCGCTTCCTCCAAATCATTAACCTGAGGAGGTAACTTGCCCATTTCTAAGCCCACTGGTGGCTTCTTGCGGTTCGAATATCTATTGTCTGCCATTGTATTATTTTGGAAAAATTCAGAACCACAAAGATACTAAAACAAGACAAACCAAAGGCATCTAAAAGGCATTTTAGATCAAATTACACCTGTGAAAGCTCACCTTCAATAGCTTAGCTCACAAAGCTTAACAACTTAACAAATTGATAAAACTCAAGCCTCTAACCATAAGTAAAACCCACAACTAATACCGCATAATATTTTTATTACTCTTTTTTAAAAACTTACTTTGCACTAAAATTAAAACATATGCTTTGTTACCCTAATGCAAAAATAAATATCGGCCTTAATGTGGTTGAAAAACGTGCTGATGGTTACCATAATTTAGAAACCATTTTTTACCCTATTCCATTAACTGATGCGCTGGAACTTGTGCCCGATCCTAACAGCAGCGAATTGTATACTTGGGGCAATTCAGGAATTACGGTAGACACAACATCTGATAATAACATTTGCATTAAAGCCCTTAAGCTCATCAAGGCGAAATACGATATTCCCGCTGTCAAAATCCATTTACATAAGATGATCCCTTTTGGAGCAGGCTTAGGTGGAGGCTCGGCCGATGGTGCTTTTATGCTGACTTTACTCAACAAAGAGTTTAAGCTCAACATTGGTGATGATGAGCTACATCAGATGGCCACTCAACTGGGTGCTGACTGTCCCTTTTTCTTAAACAATAAGCCAGCTTATGCCACAGGCATTGGCGACATTATTGAACCTACAGCCTTAGATCTTAATGGTTATCACTTTTACTTGATTAAACCCCCAATCCATGTCTCTACACCTGAAGCCTATGCGGGTGTGGTTCCTGAACCCTCAACCAGTTCATTACAAGATTTGGTTCAACTGCCCATTGAGCAATGGAAACATCATATTAAAAATGATTTTGAAAAATCGGTTTTTGAGAAATACCCAGAGGTAGGTAACTTAAAAATGCAACTCTACGAAGCAGGTGCCCTCTACGCTTCTATGTCGGGAAGTGGATCTAGCGTCTTTGGTATTTTTAAGGATCAACCAAATGTAAAATTCAACAAAGAACACTTTACCTGGGAAAGTAAGCTATAAAAAAAGGAGCTGCTATGCAGCTCCTTTTTTTTTATTCAATTTCAACCATTACTCGGTTTTTCGGGATACGATCACCTTCAACTACCATAATGGACTTTACTTTACCATCTCTGGGCATTTCAATTTGGTTGCGCATTTTCATCGCTTCCAAAATCAAAAGTGACTCTCCTTCTTTAACTTTCTGACCCTCTTTTACCTTTATCTCAACTATTGTCCCAGGAATATAGGAAATAATATGATTCGGGTTAGGGGCTTCATATTGTGTACGATTTTCGAATTTCTTAGTTAATTTCGTTTTATACTTCATACTTAGTATAGCAAAATCAACTAATCCTTCAGTCTTTTTTGTACTCATAAGCTCTTATTAAAATGGAGGAATACCATGTTTCTTAGCTGGACGATGATCGTCTTTATTGGCCGACACTTCAATAGCATGTAATAATAATGCACGTGTTTCGTTAGGCTCAATTACCGAATCAATATATCCTTTAGCAGCAGCTACATATGGATTAGCGAATTTCTCTTTATACTCTTCAACTTTAATCGCACGCATAGCATCCTTGTCTTCTGCCTCATCAATATCTTTCTTAAAGATAATATTAGCAGCTCCTTCAGGGCCCATCACAGCAATCTCGGCCATAGGCCATGCGAACATAAAGTCAGCACCTAAGTGACGTGAGTTCATCGCGATATATCCACCACCATATGCTTTACGCAAAATAACCGTTACCTTAGGCACAGTTGCTTCTGAATAAGCATAAAGCACTTTAGCACCATGACGAATAACGCCAGCATGCTCTTGATCAACACCAGGTAAATAACCAGGCATGTCCTCAAGTGTGATAATTGGAATATTAAAGGCATCACAGTAACGAATAAAACGCGCGGCTTTATCAGAACTATCGCAATCTAGCACTCCTGCAAGAACCATAGGCTGATTAGCTACAAAACCTACTGTTTCACCTTCTAAACGACCAAAACCAATAATAATATTAGCCGCCCAAAGCTCTTGAATCTCAAAGAAATCAGAATCATCAACAATAGCTTTGATCACGTCACGAACGTCATATGGCGTTTTTGGATCAGATGGAATAATATCCTCAATATTACCTTTAAATTTAGGTGGTTTTGGAGGGAAAGCTTTGGCTTTCTTAGAGTTATTCCAAGGAATAAATGTGACAAGCTTTTTAATCTGTTCGAAACAGTCAACTTCAGTATCAGCAAAGAAATGGGCATTACCAGTAATCTCGGCATGCACACGTGCTCCTCCAAGATCTTCCATAGAGATTTTCTCACCCAATACAGATTCGATTACCCCTGGTCCAGTAATAAACATTTTAGAAATATTCTCAACTACAAAAACGAAGTCGGTTAATGCTGGTGAATATACTGCACCACCGGCACAAGGCCCTAAAATAACCGATAACTGAGGAATTACTCCTGAAGCTAAAGTGTTACGATAGAAGATCTCACCATATCCAGCTAATGAATTCACACCTTCTTGAATACGGGCACCACCTGAATCGTTAATACCGATCAAAGGCACACGCATTTTCAAAGCGTGATCCATGATTTTTGTAATTTTACGGGCATGCATTAACCCTAATGATCCTCCAGCAACAGTAAAATCCTGTGCGAAAATACAGATTGGCGCACCATAAATGGTACCTGTACCGATAATTACTCCATCACCATGTAATTGCTTTTTGTCCATTCCAAAATCGCGAGCGGTATGCTCAACAAAAAGGTCATACTCCGTGAAAGAATCTTTATCAACGAGCGCAATAACACGTTCGCGAGCAGTCATTTTACCCATGGCTGCTTGCTTCTCAATGGCTTTGTCGCCACCGCCTTTTTGCACTTGTTCCTTTCTTTTCCGAAGGTCTAGGATGTGTTTTTTCAATGACATAATCCAAAAATTTTATTTAACCTACTATTAATCAAGTTGCGTATAATTGCACTCCGATTAACATTTTTTCAGAGTGCATAATTACAAATTTTATTTTTTTAACAAAAGAGAAAAGATCAGTATATAAATGTAGGACGAATCCATAACTTAGTCAACCTTTTCATTTTTGGTTACTTAGGTGCTCTCGTATATAGTACGATCGCGATAATACTAAAAACAATATTTGGTAGCCACACGGCCAACATTGGATTCATGTTACCATTGACAGCAAAAGTCGTTGAAACCGTCATAAATAGAATATATGAGAAGCTCAACGCAATACCTACCCCAATGTGTAATCCCATGCCTCCTCTTACTTTCCTCGAAGCAAGAGAGACGCCTATTAGAGTTAAAATAAAGGCACTAAAAGGTGAGGCAACACGTCTATATTTTTCAATCAGAAACTCTTCCAAGTTACCCACGCCACGTGCTTTTTGTTCATCAATATAAGTATCAAGCTCCGCATTGGTCATCATCTCAAAATATTTGCGCTCTTCCTTAAAATCCTTTGGTGTAATGTTTGGGATAAGTGTATCCAGCTTGGTTCCGCTCGTAATTTTATGCTCTATCCCATTTATAAAATCTCGCTGCACATAATTCTTTAACTGCCATTTACCGCTAGCAGTATCAAATTTTGCATAGCGGGCAGATATCTTGGATAGCAATTCCTTTTCTTCGTATTTCTCCATTGAAAAGTAATCGCCATTACCACTATAAGTCCTGTATTTGTCCATGTAAACAAAAACACCGGGTTCTATTTGCATATGAATTTTCTCTAAACCTTGCTCTTTACGGTTCTTCACAAATTCATTTTCAAACTTAATGCGGGTTTGATTGGCCGGCGGAATAATATAACCACCCAATATAAAGGAAAACACAGCAATAATAGCTGCACCCAAAAAATACGGGAACATCATTCGGCGAAAGCTAACACCACTTGATAAAATGGCAATTATCTCTGTTTGATAGGCCATTTTTGAGGTAAAGAAGATTACCGCAATAAAAACAAACAATGGTGTAAAAAGATTGGCAAAGTAAGGCACAAAATTTTTATAGTAATCAAAAATAATCGCCTCTAAAGGCGCACCATGTTCAAAAAAATTATCAATCTTCTCTGTTAGGTCAAACACTACTGAAATACTGATAATCAGCAAAATTGCAAAAAAGAATGTTCCTAAAAACTTCTTTAAAATATAGAGATCAAGTTTCTTCAAAACCTGTTAGTTTAATTCATACTAATGCGATGCACTGCATACAAAAGAACAAAAAAATAGTGATATAAAAACGAAAGCCATCTTTTATAAACGTGTGCTCAACTTTTTTACCATTGTCGCTTTCCAAGGCTCAAAATCTCCTGCAATAATGTGCTTACGCGCTTCACCCACTAGCCATAAGTAGAAAGTAAGGTTATGGAGACTGCCAATTTGAGCTGCCAACATCTCTTTTGAAATGTATAAATGACGCAAATAAGCTTTTGAATAACGATGATCGACAAAGGAAGTTCCATTAGGGTCAACGGGTGAAAAATCGCTTTTCCATTTTTCATTGCGCATATTCAGAATTCCCTCAGATGTAAAAAGCATGCCATTACGCCCGTTTCGTGTCGGCATTACACAATCAAACATATCCACTCCTAAAGCAATGTTTTCAAGCAAATTAACAGGCGTTCCAACCCCCATCAAATACCTTGGTTTATCTTTTGGTAAAATACCGTTTACCAATTCTACCATTTCATACATCACTTCGGTAGGCTCTCCAACTGCCAAACCACCAATGGCGTTTCCTTCCCTATTTTGTGAAGCAATAAATTCGGCTGACTGAGTTCTTAAATCGCGGTACCCTGCCCCTTGAACAATGGGAAAAAATGTTTGTGAGTGACCGTACAATGGATCTGTCTGGTCAAAATGATCAACCCCACGTTTTAGCCAACGGTGGGTCATCTCCATCGAATTCTTGGCGTATTTATATTCAGCATCACCAGGAGGACACTCGTCAAGTGCCATAATAATATCGGCCCCAATAACACGCTGAGTGTCTACTACATTCTCAGGTGTAAAGAGGTGTTTAGAACCATCTAAATGTGAGCGAAAAATAGCGCCTTCTTCTGTTAGCTTTCGATTCTCGCTCAAGGAAAACACTTGATAACCTCCACTATCGGTCAACATCGGCCTATCCCATCCGTTAAATTTGTGTAGGCCACCAGCTGCTTTTAGGACATCTAGGCCAGGTCGCAGATAAAGGTGATACGTATTACCCAAAATGATTTGAGCCTTTACATCGTCCTTTAAATCGCGGAAATGAACCCCTTTAACAGATCCAACGGTGCCAACAGGCATAAATATCGGTGTCTCAATCGTGCCATGATCGGTCGTTATTTCACCCGCTCGTGCACTGGTTTTCGGGTCCGTATGTTGTAACTCAAACTTCATATGTTTCATATTTATCGCCATTAAAAGCTTATGTGAGCAGTTCGCATCTCCGATATTCCCCGTTCTTATAAGCCGTTAATGAGTCGTTGTCACGCTTAATAGCGCCCTCGCTTCTGTAGCAGAATAAATCATCCACTCTCCCACTGATACAGTTCGCAAATATACAACAGCTCACGCTATTTATAAAATGATGTATTTGCATTAATGAATAAGAGCTGGAGCCTAGTGAAGAAAATTAATATTGTTAATTATAAAACCATCCTTAAAAAATAACGTATCCTTTAAGTGTTTATGAAAAATTAATTGCAATTTTGATCAAAATACACACTGTGGAAGAAAACCTGTTATATACCATTATTGGCATCTATGCATTTTCATGGATTTTCCAGATGTTTTATTATCTGTTTTTCATGTTAAGAACGGCCAATCACAAACCAACTGCTCCGAGCGAAGAAACGAAACCTTTGTCTGTTGTAATATGTGCTAAAAACGAAGCCATTAATCTAGAGCAATTTATTCCTCTTGTTTGCACACAAGATTATCCGAATTATGAAGTAATAGTGGTTAATGACAGCTCTAGTGACGATACTGAAATGGCACTAACTCGTCTAAAAAATAAGTATGCCAATCTCTATTACACTTCTATTCGAGCAAGCAAACAATTTTACCAAGGCAAAAAATTAGCCTTAACCATAGGTATAAAAGCAGCGAATCATGAACATTTAGTTTTCACCGATGCCGATTGCAAGCCGACATCGGATCAGTGGTTAAGAGAAATAAGCGCCCAATTATCTGATAAAAAACAAATTATTGTAGGCCATGGGCGCTTTACAAAAAAAAGATCTTTATTCAATCTATTTCTCCGATACGAAACCTTTTGGAACACGGTGCAATACATGGGATTTACCTTGCGTGGCCTGCCCTTTATGGCCGTAGGTAGAAACATGGCTTATACCAAATCTTTATTTCTTGAAAAAGATGTTTTTAAGCCCTTTTTAAACATGGCATCGGGCGATGATGATTTATTTATGAGGGCCTGTGCTAATAAGCATAACACCGCTATTCAGCTAAATTATAATAGTCAAACAGAATCGGTCCCACCTCGCAATTTAGGCGAATGGTTCACTCGGAAATCAAGGCATTTAACAACTGCACCTAAGTACAGATTTAACATTAAATTTTGGCTTATTACAGAAGCCCTAAGCCGTCAAATATTTTGGTTGCTAACACTTTGTTCACTTTTTTTTCCTACTTTTGCACCTATTACAGTTTCGTTGTTTATCGTAAGATTAGTAGTTTTGCATATAGTACTTGGCAAGGCGGCTAAGAAAATGGGAGAAAACAAATTGTATATGGCAACCCTCATATTTGATTTAATTACGCCAATTATAGTGGGTTGCGTTTGGGTAACTAATATTTTTAGCGCAAAGAAGAAGAAATGGAAGTAAATCCGAATCTATCTGATAAGGCAAAATATGACTTAGACTTGGTGGAAGTTGCAGTTAAAGGTGATCAAAAAGCTTTTGCTGAATTAATGGGTCGCTACCGAGATGCTATTTATTTTATGCTTCTGAAAATGGTTAATAATAAAAGTGATGCTGAAGATTTAACCATCGAAGCCTTTGGTAAAGCTTTTAAAAACATACATCAGTACTCGCCAAATTACGCATTCAGCACATGGCTGTTTAAAATTGCTTCTAACAACTGCATCGACTTCTTAAGAAAGAAACGAAATAATATTGTTTCAATTGATGGAGGGCTTTCTGATGATAAAGAGAACGATCAGCCTATTCACTTAAAAGATGAGACGCCTGATCCGGAAGAGTTCTTAATTAAGCAGCAGAAGAAAGTTCTGATGCGCACCGTTGTTAAAAAACTTAAGCCTCGCTACCGTATTCTTATTGAACTTAGATATTTTAAAGAGTTTTCGTACGAAGAGATTGCCGAGGAATTAGACCTACCACTTGGAACAGTAAAAGCGCAACTTTTTAGAGCACGCGAATTGCTTTTCAATACCTTAAAAAATTCTGATATCAAATTAGGTTAATTCTGATATTTACTCTCATTTATAATATTACAGGGTTTTTAACCCTGCTTTTTACATGGATTTAATACACAAATATTTTCCCAATTTACCTTCTGATATTGAAGATAAACTAAGTAAGCTTGGTGCACTTTACACTGAATGGAATGCAAAAATAAACGTGATTTCACGAAAAGACATGGATCACTTTTACGAGCGTCATGTTCTCCATTCGCTAGGCATTGCGGCATTTATACAGTTTGAAAAAGGCACCAGAATACTTGACGTGGGGTGCGGCGGAGGTTTTCCGGGCATTCCGCTTGCAATAATGAATCCTGACAGTCATTTTCATTTGATTGACTCAATAGGAAAAAAAATTAAAGTAGTTCAAGGTGTAGCTGAAGCACTTGGCCTACAAAACCTAAGTGCCGAACAAATTAGGGTGGAGAATCACCCACAACAATATGATTTTATCATAAGCCGTGCCGTAACAGCTTTTCCTGCATTTGTAGACTTATGTAAGAATAAAACCTTGGCAACCAATAACAATGCGATAACTAACGGCATTATTTACCTCAAAGGAGGTGATTTCTCAGAAGAAATAAAAGCCTATAAAAATCGAGTATCCATAACACCTTTGACCAATTACTTTGAAGAAGATTTTTTCGAGACAAAAAAGATTATTCACCTGTCATTATAAGGTATAATTACCAGTAAGATAAATCATATTGCAAAAAAGCAGTGTTTTTTTTTTGGAAGATAAAAAAAACGTTTATTTTTGCAGTCCGAAAACGAAAGATAAGGCATTAGTCGAAAGATAAAAAAGCATAAAGATGAAAAGGACATTTCAACCATCGAATAGAAAGAGAAGAAACAAACATGGTTTCCGCTCAAGAATGGCCAGCGCTAATGGTCGTAAAGTTTTAGCTTCAAGAAGAGCTAAGGGAAGACAGAAACTAAGCGTTTCTAGCGAAAAAAGACACAAAGCTTAATTATTAAGCTCTGACCATATAAAAAGTAAAGAATCCTCTTTTGGGTTCTTTACTTTTTTTATGCCCTGATGTGAGATAGCTACACTTTAGCATTTTTATATTATTTTTGAGCAAACTGAGCAAACACTTAACTCATTTATGCAGTAAAGAAATAATCTTACGCTGCTAATTAAAATAATGTGCATATGTCACCCTTCAAATCATTTATAAACAATGTATTTGTTAAAAACATCATCTTAGCTATTGTTGTAATTGCATTAGCTCTTATAGCTACCTTTGTTAGCCTTAACATTTACACGCGGCATGGCGAGTACTACACTGTGCCCGACTTTAGAGGCCTTACTGAGACGCAGTACAGCAAACTAATAGAAGAAAAAGGCTACCGTTATAACATTATTGATTCGGTACACTTAGACGGCTATCTGCCAGGCGCAATAATAGAGCAAATACCATCAGCTGGGAGCCTCGTCAAAGAGAACAGAAATATCCATTTTACTATCAAAGCGGTTTCACCAGAGAAAGTACAAATCCCTAACTTAGTCGATTATTCGCTGCGTAATGCCAAAGTAATATTGGAATCATACGGCTTAGTAATAGGTGAACTAATACATGTACCTAGCGAATACCGTAATTTGGTCATACAGCAACTGTATCAAGGCAAACCTGTAGTGCCCGGCACTGTTGTAACAAAAGGCGCAACTATTGATTTACATATAGGCAAAGGCTTAAGCTCTATTCGGACGAATGTACCAGATTTAACAGCACTAACATTAGATGAGGCACGCAGCTACACTGCTTCTGTTTCACTTAACATAGGTGCTTCAATCTATGACGAGTCCATTCAAACCACCGAAGACTCATTGGCAGCTGTAGTATGGCAACAACAACCATCTGCCGAATCAGGCGCAAGAATACCCCTCGGATCGTCAGTTGACGTGTGGTTAAGAGTTGGTTCGGCCAAGGTAGATTCGGCCGAAGTAGATTACGAATTGTAGAAGTAGATTTTGAATTTTTAGAACGAAAGAAATGACAGAGCACATACAAGAGGAGTTTGAAGAACTAGAAGAAAATAATGAGCTGTATGAGCATCATCGTTTCGAAACTGATCCTGGTCAAAATCCCCTTAGGATTGACAAATTTTTGGTTAACCGCATAGAAAATGCATCTCGTAATAAAATACAGGAAGCAGCCGCAGCAGGTAATATACGCGTTAATGACAAACCGGTTAAATCAAATTATAAGATAAAGGCCAATGAGGTTATTACCATTGTCATGTCTTTCCCACCGCGCGAGTTAGAAATTATTGCGCAAGACATTCCACTGGATATAGCACATGAGGATAATGATATAATTGTAATTAACAAGCAACCCGGCATGGTCGTACACCCAGGCCATGGTAATTATTCCGGTACTTTGGTTAATGCATTGGCATGGCATCTTAAAGACTTGCCTCTTTTCAATGCCGAAGACCCACGACCAGGTCTGGTACACCGTATTGACAAAGACACATCTGGTTTATTAGTTGTTGCAAAAACAGAACATGCAAAGAACTTTCTAGCACGTCAGTTCTTTGAAAAAACATCAACCAGAAGGTATGTTGCTATAGTGTGGGGGCAACCCAAAGAAGACGAAGGCACCATAACAGGTAATATTGGGCGTAGCCTTCAAGACCGCAAGCAAATGGCCGTATTTCCTGATGGTGAGCGCGGCAAACACGCCGTAACCCACTATAAGGTACTTGAACGATTAGGTTATGTTTCGGTGGTTGAGTGTCGACTTGAAACAGGACGAACTCATCAGATTAGAGCTCACATGAAACACATCGGTCATCCGCTTTTTAATGATGAGCGTTACGGTGGTCATAACATACTTAAGGGTACAACCTTTACCAAATACAAGCAATTTGTACAAAACTGCTTTAAAATACTACCGCGTCAGGCCCTACATGCCAAAACATTAGGCTTTGTTCACCCTAAAACCAATGAATACATTGATTTTAACTCTGATATACCTGCCGATATGGCCGAAGCGATGGAAAAATGGAGAGGCTATATATCAGGTAGAGATAACCAATAGGAAACCACAAAACAAATTGTAAGTCATGAAAAACATCGGCATTATCTACGGTGGCTATTCATCCGAAATAATTATATCCGAAAAGAGTAAAGAAGGCATAATGACCTTTGTGGATGAGCAGAAGTATAAGCGCTACCCCATTTTAATTACGAAAGAAAAATGGTGTGCCATTGTGGATAATAAAGAATATCCAATTGATAAAAATGACTTCTCATTTTGTATCGATTCAAATAAGATCAACATTGATTTTGCCTACATCACCATACAT
>Ga0193951_1001291_pt1 | contig 11151 bp, 21 predicted proteins | sample BB_2_MG_FD_140370 | JGI IMG/M metagenome (GOLD analysis project Ga0193951, IMG submission 140370) | Microbial mat bacterial communities from the Broadkill River, Lewes, Delaware, United States - BB_2_MG | ecosystem: Environmental > Aquatic > Freshwater > River > Microbial mats | place: USA... | reverse complement strand
GTTGGTAGCGAAGTGTATAGTCCAGTTTCTATGGGTCGTAAAGCGATTGGTATTGAACTTAAAGACAGTTATTTTAAGCAGTCAAAAATCAATCTTAGCATGGCTAAAGATCGCTTTAATAAAGAAGAAGTTAAACAGGATGCTTTGTTTTAACAACGAGGTGGCCGCTTAATTGCGGCCTTTCTTTATGGCGCTAACAGCACAAGAAAAAGAAGCGATAATGGCTAGCCGAGGTGAAAGCGATACTGTTTTCACCTCATCCAAAGCCTTCAAAGTAACTTTCACTTCAGGCAAAAGTACGGTTATGCTTGATCCTAACGGTATGTCTATGAATGAGGCGTATAAGTTCGCTGGCTTCAAGTTTGGCTTTGATGTTTTGATATCTGTTGAGCCTTTGTAGCGCTATTTTTATAACCCGTTAATAAACCATGATAAAATAAAGCCCTAACAATTATATTAGGGCTTTAAAAATGGATGAAATGGATATTGCCGCGATTGAAAATGAGCGGCATTTTGAACGGTGTTTGCAGACGCTTAGTAATAAACGAGACGCTGAAAATGATTATTTAGCATCAATACAGAAACATGGGCACGTTAATAGGTGTCGCTACTGCGATGAGGAGCTTGATGGTTATGAATCACGGTTTTGCGAGCCGGAAGAAGACTGGTCGTGTCGGTCTGAGTGGGAGCGTGAAGTTAATGCTGTTGAGAGTGGTAGGGTGAAAAAGATCTATGATGTTTAAAACCAAAGCAAACAGGTGGGACAACTTTGTATTTGGATTATCTTGCATTGTCGATGGACTGGTTCGCGTTTTATCTTTAGGTTTTTTATCGACAGATTTTTGCGTGATGGTTTCTAGGCGAAACGTAGAGAAAGATTTACAGAGAAAGAAAAAAGTGTTTGACTGATCTTTGTTTTTGGTTTAGAGTGTAGTTATTCCTTGATGGGCAAGGGTTTATTTGGTTGTAAGGGTCATATTAAAAGAGGGGATTACTGTGAAAAAGTTGGATAAAAACTTTCAGGTTGACGTTTCAGGTTGTACGCCTGAAGAAATTAAAGAAATGGCAGAGTTTGCGGCTGGTGAGCTTGGGTGTGAGGTTGGTGATATTGACGCAGATGAAGAATATAGATACTTAGCGTATGACTCATGCCATAATTTAGTATGGGTTTCAAGTGTCATACCTGATAACGATCCAGCTACAGCGTATGATTTTTTTCGCATGATTGATGACCAAAAACAAGAATCTGGTAGCGTTTTATCATCAGACGAAATCGAAAAGCAAAACGCAGCAAATAAAGCGCTGAATGAGGTGCATGGTATTTCAAAGCGCATCCATGATCGCACAATGGAAGAGACTGTTGAGTTTGTTGATATGGATGGCATCAGCATCGAAGAATGCCTAGAAGTACCAATGGATATTGCAGCTAAAATGTCAAAAGACAAGAAAAAAACCGATAATTACCATGTTAAAACACCAGCACATGGATTTCTTGAGGCTGGCGTAAAGCACATGAAAGACCGCGCATCAGAACGAGATACAGAAGGTGGAGAGCGGTCTATGAAGTCAACAGTCGATGCGTTTAACGCTATCTTTGCTGACTGCATTGTTAATCAAAGTGGAAAGATGACAGAGGAACAAGGCTGGCACTTTATGACCTTGCTGAAGATTAGCCGTTCAAAAGGAGGAGATTACCGTCAGGATGATTACGAAGACGCAGCTGCTTATCAGGCTTTGGCCGGAGAAACTGCAAGCGTTGATCGACGGAAAGTTGACGTAGTTAAGAAATAAAAGATGGTTAACAAATGAAAGAATTTAAAGTTGTATTTAATACCGGAACAGAATCAAAAGCAGTTGGAACAAAAATCTACTCTGATGATTCAAAATACTACATTGAATCATATGGGTTTACGTGTGAGTACAATAAATCAGATGTAAAATGTATTAGTCCAGTAGATGATAAATAGAAAATCAAAACACACATCAAAAATCCGATTAATCCGCTCGGTAGCAACTTCAACGGCTATCGAGACGGGCGAAAAATGGCAAGACATTGAGAAGAGGTTGTTGATGAAAAGCTTTAAGGATGAATGTCCGTATTGCGGATTAAAACAAGAGTCAGACCTACTTTATTCGTGCTCAGATAGTTCAGCGTTTGTTTATCTTGATTGCGGACATGAATCTCACTTTAAAGATGGCAAAACAATTATTAAAGATTCAAAAACAAAAGAGGTGATTAATTAGATGAAAAGTATTACAGTGCGTTATAAAGGCGAAAAACCAACCAAGGGATCAGAAGACGCTGCTGGTTATGACGTGCGAGCAAAAGATACTTTAACAATCAAGCCACACTCCATTGGGCAGGTTGTTACGCCTACAAACCTACAGCCTATTCAGGATTACTTTTATAACGCAATTCCACGTAGTTCAATCTGCAATAAGAAAGGATTGATCCTTATGAATAGCGTTGGAGTTATTGATAAAGACTATACCGGAAATATGATTTGGAATTTCTGGAATCTTTCAGATGACCCCGTTATAATCGAGGCAGGCGAGCGTATCGGCCAAATTGTTTTCCATGAAATGGTTCAGGCTTACTTTATCGAGGATGAATTTGAAGAAACAAAGCGAGGCGATGGCGGCTTTGGAAAGAGCGGACGGTTTTAAAAATGCTATAATAAATGTTCGGCAAGGTTTTTATCTTAAAGGCAAAGAGTTTACAGAAGAAGATTGATTTATTGTCGCGCATAAAAGAAAATTCGATGGCATTTAGCAAAGAGAAGAAAAATGGCAGAAGTTCAAGAAATCAGGCGATTTAAAAAGCCTATGGATGATCCTTATTATTTTACCTATTTGTACGCAGAGGCCGTTATTGAAGATTCGGATGATAGCGTTGTCTCTATCTTGAGTTCTGATTTGGTATCGCCTATTGCAAATAGCGAATCAAACCTAAAGATCTTCTCTGACGCATTGGTTAATGCAGAATCTAAACCTGTGCTAGACTGGATTTCATAAGCTATGAAAGATGATTACGAAGGGTTTTAAGTATGAAAGCCACAGATAATTAAACACACCAACAAAAAACAACCAAAAAGCGCACACGCTGCGCTTTTTTTTGTCGCTTAAATTCGGAGATATTTTATGGAATTATACGAACCCGTCAGAGAATATAACGGGATTATTATTGATTACACAAGAGATGCGTTATTACCAGAACAAGGTAAAGCGCTGATGACTGGTAAAGGTTTTTATAAGAAAGACCACGAAACAAGCCCACAACAAACATTCGCCCGTGCAGCGACTTGCTACAGCTTCGGTGATTATGAGTTTGCACAACGAATGTACGATTACTCCTCTAAAGGGTGGTTTGTAAACGCAAGCCCTGTTATTTCAAATGCGTTAGATATTGTCTGGCCTACTTTTACCAAAGATGAATTTGAATCTGCCGGAGACTGGCTGCAAGAAAATGTAGAGCCTGACGGACTTCCTATTTCTTGTTTCTTGCCTATGATACCTGATACAAAGGAGGGATTGGTTGAGACGCGAAGCGAATCAGAGTGGCTATCTATGATGGGTGGCGGCTTAGGTATCTACTTTGGCAACCGCGCACCTGACGAAAAGTCTACAGGCGTTATGGCTCATGCCCGTGGATATGATGCAGATACATTAGCCTACAAGCAAAAAGAAACACGGCGCGGGTCTATCGGTGCATACTTGGATATTGACCACCCTGAGATTATGTCATTCATTGATATGCGAAACCCTGTTGGTGGCGACCAGAATAAGAAGTGTTTCAACCTTAATAATGCCGTTGTAATACCTGATTGGTTTATGCATAAGGTCATTAAAGGCGAGCAATACGAACTAAAAGACCCTAAACATGGCGCTACAGGACGCTTTTTAAACGCACGTGAAGTCTGGGAACATATTATGGATGTTCGCTATGAAACTGGCGAGCCATATATTATGTTTAGCGACAATGTTAATCGCCAGCTGCCTGAGTGGATTACTAGGCCGCTTTACAATGTACGGCAGAGCAATTTGTGTTAACTATGCAGCACAAGTAAAACCCATTGAATTGCTGGGAAGCCCTAACGTAAAGGCGAGGGTAATCAGCAGGGAAGCCCTTATAAAGGGAACCTTCAACGACTATCGAAACCACGCTTTAAAGCGGAAGGGAGTAGAGTACAGCCAAGCGGTTCAGGTTTAGAGTAATAATCTAGTAATCCCTGATTAAATGGAAGCGGTGGGCATCCGAAAGGATGATGATATAGTCTGATCTTGCATGAAAATGTAAGCCGCTCTTATAGAGCGGGATAGCGTAGCGAAACTATCCGAACTGAATGAGCGAAATCACATTAATGACATCGGAAACAAGAACAGCTGTTTGCTGCTTGTCGTCTCTAAATCTTGAGAAGTACGACGAATGGAAAGACACGCCTATTGTTGAGGATCTTATCCGGTATCTTGACAATGTGCTAGAATACTTTATTCGTCTTGCGCCTCCACAATTAAAACGCGCTATTAATTCAGCTCAAAAAGAGCGAGCTGTAGGCATGGGCACATTAGGTTGGCATTCATATTTGCAATCAAAACGTATTCCTTTTGAATCTGGTGGTTTTGGAAGTGCAATCCAGTTAACTAATAAGATTTATAAAGACATTAAAGAAAAGGCTATTTTTTCTAGTAAACAGCTTGCTAAAGAGCGTGGAGAATCACCAGATTGCTTTGGTTCTGGCATGCGTAACAGCCATCTAATGGCGATTGCACCTAATGCAAGTTCTAGCTCAATCTTTAATGTATCACCAAGTATTGAGCCTTGGAATGCAAACGCATTTAATGCTAAAGGTCGAGCTGGTTCATTCTTAATCAAGAATAAATACCTTGAAGAAGAATTAGAGAAGCTAGATAAGAATACCGATGAAGTATGGAAAAGCATTATTACCAATGAAGGTTCTGTACAGCATCTTGAGTTCTTGAGCGATGATGTTAAGAAAGTGTTTAAGACTTTTGAAGAGATTAATCCAATGTGGATTGTTGAGCAGCAGGCCGAACGACAAAAGCATGTTTGCCAATCTGTTTCTTTAAACATCAAGGTACCAAACGATATGACAAAACAAGAAATGTCCGACTTACATATTAAGGGTTGGATGAAGGGCATTAAAACATTCTACTACTGCCGAGCAAAGCCGTCTACACGGGCTAACATTGGAACAGGTGGAGATCGCCCTTTAAACAGCGTTCCAGTGCGTCAGAAATATGAGTTTAACGAGTGTTTGGCCTGCGAAGGTTGATAGCGTAACGGGCAAGGATGCCCATCTAAAGAGGTTTGTATGAGCGTATTTAAGAGTAACATTGCATACCGTCCGTTTACCTATAATTGGGCGGTTGATGCAGAAAAAAAACACCGTATAGATATGCTATGGCATGAAAACCAGATTGATTTGCAAGATGATTTGCGTCAGTTTACAAGTAAAGACGGTTTAAAAATTGGCAATACAAGCCACGAAACAAACAAGCATATTATTGGTAGTTTGAATATGCTGTTTACGGAAATGGATGTTGCTGTTGGTTCCGGTTATTGTGATCTGCTACCATACGTCAAGAACAACGAAATTAGAACAATGTGGCTTACGTTTGGTTCTAGGGAAGTAACACACCAGAGATCATACGCCTTAGCAGCTGAGACATTTGGGTATACTGACTCTGAATGGGCTGACTTTAGACGGTACAAAGAGATGTCGGACAAGATCGACATTATGACTCAAGACGTAGGTGATCTTAATGATGCTTTAAACTTCTGCAAAAAACTATCTGTTATTCTTTTAGGTGAAGGTATTTCTCTATTCGGTGCTTTTTCTGTGCTGTTAAATTATCAGCGATACGGAAAGATGATCGGATTTAATACAATTAACGAATGGTCGCTAAAAGATGAGCAAGAACACGTTAAGAATAACTTGAAGGTCTTGGAATCTGCCGAGAAAGATTTAACAGAAGCGGAGAAGATTGAGCTTAATCGATGGTTTGAAAAGGTAGTTAAAGCTTATATTGAAGCTGAGAATCTATTTCTTGATACTGTATTTGACATCGGCGAACAGGAAGGCATGAGCAAGCCAGAAGCTAAGGAATTTATTTCTTATCTAGGTGATCTGCGACTTTATCAAAAAGGCATTAAAACTGTTGGAGAAGTGCGAGATAACCCGTTGCCATGGATGGATTATTTGCTTAGTGCTTCGACTCATACTAACTTCTTTGAGGCTAAAGTGGTTGATTACAGCCACAACGGACTTGCAGGCGATATTGATTACTCTGTTTATGCGGAGGCGTTAAATGATTGAATTATATGGCGCTTACTGGTGTGGTTATTGCGAAAAAGCAAAAGCGGTTCTTGAATCTAAAGGCTTTGATTTTGAATACAAAGACGTAGACATTGACGAATTTGGTGATGAGTTTTTAGCTGAATACGGCAAGGCCACACTTCCACAGGTCAAGGTTGACGGTAGACGTATCGGCGGCTACTCTGACCTTGTTGAGTATTTTAGCGGAGCTGATAAATGATTAACACAAAATGGAAGCACCGAAACGGTGCTGAATATGAAGTTATTCTGATTGCGAATGAGTTTACAGAGAACGAAGAAAGGTATCCTGTAACCGTTGTATATCAGAATACTGTAAACGGTAAAGTATGGTCTAGGCCGCTTAGCGACTGGAATAGAAGTTTTACCAAATTAAACGCTTGACACCATGCGCTATTTAGCTTAACCTTAAGCCATACCAATAACGGTATGGCTTTTTTGTTTCAAGGAGATAAGAAAATGGGACAAGGTGCAGAAGACGCAGGGTTTTACGAAATGGAATATAACCCATACGACTATGAAGAGAGTCATGGGTATACAGTATGGACAGGAAGAGATGGTGTTACATACAATGTTTCAGATATGTCAGAAAGGCATCTGAAAAATTCTATAAAAATAGTAGGGCGATTGGCTGCGGCGGCAACGTTTTCATGTGAAGAAGACGAATGGAATGATTGGATTGACGTTTTTGAAGAACAGCTATATACACTGCAAAGAAATTCGTTGAAAAAAGATATAGAGAAGAGAAAAGAAACAAAGACAACAGAAAAGACAGTTCAACGTGGTGCAAAAGTTGATCTTGTTTGTTGGTGTGGAAAGCAATATAGTGCCCGTAAAGCTGATTTAAAAAGAGGATGGGCAAAGTCTTGCTGTAAAAGCCATGCTGCAATTAAGCGTGATTACGGAAGGCCAGACCCAAAAACATTGGAAGGAAAAAACTACAAAGAGGCGTTGAAATGAAAGCACACGAACTGGCAGATCTACTGCTTAAAAATCCAGACGCAGAAGTATCTTTTTCTATTGACATTTCAACAGATGACGAATCGACTCATGGTAATCGGTTGTTTACTGATTGCGTGTTTGAGGTGGTAATAAGTGAAACGGAGTCAACAATCTGCATCGGAGAAGTTCAGGACAACGAAGGGAAATATGTAAAGGTTGAGACAAAGAGACAATGAAAACCTACCACCTATATCATCCATACGGTAATAAAAAACAGGTTGGTGTTATTGACTTTAATGATAAAGACCTGTATCTTAAACCGTGCTGGAATACGATTAAAGGATTGTACGCTTATACTTTGAGCGAGGCAATGGAGTTTCAAAAAGCTATATCCATCAAGTACAATATTAAAAGCCTGCCTTTTATTTCAAGATACGGCGAACGGTATAGTGAAGTTACTTTTTGAATAGGATATTAAAATGAAAATTTAAACATCAAAGCAAAAGCTAAAACGATTCACAAAGCAGTATAATTCAGCTGAATTCGCAACAACTAAAAGCGCACTGCGAGATATGAAAGAAAAACTTTATTTTGAAGTTTATGGGGTTTGACATGTTTGATGAATTGTTTTTTCAGCTAGAAGAAGCATTAAGTAGCGGAAAGGTTTGCGTTAAGGAAACGCAAGAGGTTTATCAGCTTTCACCACCTTATTTAGATCTTTCAAAGACTTGTAGGATTGAAACTACTTATAAAATAGTTTATAGAAATGCAACCATAGGATCTGTTTTTAAATCTGAAAACCAAGCAACTGGAATTAATTACTACAAAGTTGATGATCTTGAGCTAGATCAAGATCAAGCCAAGGCTATCTTTGATATGGTTGAAAGTTTGAAAGACAAATACAAAATGCTAAATAACTTGAAAAGAGTTAATGGGTATATTGTTTAAAACTGCACATTTAGCCTTACACTATTTAACAACGACAACGGAGAACCAAAATGACACCAGAAAACAAAAGCTTTAACGATCTTTTCAGCAAAGCAAAAGCGACAAAACAAAAAACATTTATCTATCAAGATATCAAAGTAAACCTAAGCAAACATGCAGACCGAGATATTGCATGGCTAAAGATGCGTAATGCTTTGGTTAAGAAGGAAAAGGAGATTTGGGTTTGATCGGAAATCCAACAGAGCGAGCTGAGCAGTTATTGGCCATGGGTATTGTTAAGGCTCGAAAGTACGCACAGCTATTAACAAAAGAAGAGGTACAATCTTTTCTTGCGCTAAAAAATGATAAGTCATTTAACGAGGCGTATCAGGCTAAACTAAAGCATGATAGCTATTATAACAATATGGCTCATGCGTTTAAGTTTATGTTTGATAATACATACGAAGAGATGGCAAAAATTGGCCTGACAAAAGATATTGTCTGGCGAGCAGGCAGGTTACACAAGAGATACAGCAACCTAGATTGCAACGACTTACCGCGCATGAATAAAGAAATGTTAGCGGCTTATATTGGAAAGGGTAATAAGTCTGACAAAATCCCACGTCAGAAAGCAGTTGTTCATGGCTTGATGAAAAAGAATTTACCAACCTATTGCGGTATCGAATGGCTCGATAGTCGCATAGATGATGTAAAGGCTATTAAGCTTGAGGCGTTTAAAAAAGATATGCTGGGCAAGCGATATTTCCGATGCACTGAAAACGCGCACCTACCATTCTGTTATGGGGTTGATAATTTATGAGTATTATTATCACAAATATCAGTGAAGATCACGATATTGAATACGGCAAAGGTCGTCAGAGATACGTTTTAAAGATCAACAGCAAGGAATTGGTAGAGTTTGAGCATAACTTTAACGCCGGATTAAGCGAGTGCCTTAGAGCTGCTGCTGATGCTTTTGAAGAGATGGAAAAGGGCGGAAAGATGCCAATATGGAAAAGCAAGATGTATGACAGGTTAATGCTGTCAATGCAATGATATACTAAGCCCTTTTAATTAAGGGCTTTTTTTTATGACCGGAAAATGCAAAGAATGCGATTTTAGAGAAAGCGAGCTTATAAAAGCGCAGAATGAAAACCTAGAGCTGAAAAAGCTAAATGACCGCCTTATGTTGGTCGCGAAGCATTGGCAAAAAGAATGTGAAAAAATGCTTGCAAAGGCTGGGTAATGTGTTTAAACTGTGTTTATCAACTGAACAGATGCAACAACTTGGAGAAAAGAAAATGAAAGCAATCGTAAAAGCAGTAGCAAAAAATGGTAACACTCCGTGCAACTTTCCTTGGATTAACGGTGTCAGAACTGATATTATTCTTTGGAACGAAAAGCCAACGCTTGAAAACTTCGAGACAGGTGTACGCGAAGTGAAAAGCATGATTAACAAAGATGCTAATAAGTTTGGCATGGCTTTAAAAGATCTTGAAGTTACAATCCAGTTCGTTTAAGATGCACGCAAACAGGAGAAACAACATGAACACCAACGAAGAATTCAAAAAACTGCTAGAGCGTAACGGTTCAAAAATCATGCGTATCACATTCAAAAAGAAGAATGGTGATATTCGCCATGTGTCAACAAATCCTAAGTACGTGAATCTTGTTGATAAGTACAAAAGCGAATCAACAAAGCAAGCCGTTATGACGCGCAAGCAAAACAACCCTACTCTAGTTAACGTAATCGACCTTGTTAAAAAACGCAATGGCGGATCAGGTTACGTTAGCTTTTATACCGAAAGTATTATTAGCGTGAAAGCAGGTGGCGAGGTAGTGCCGTTCGCGTCTTAATGGCGCGGCTATCAGGTTTTAAATTAAACGGCAATAACGCCAAAACAAAAGAGGGTTTTAATTATGAAAAAACAAAGCAATTTATATATCTATATAGGCATTTTGTCAATCGTGCTTGCTATCGCAGCAGGTGCGGGTTGGATTATGAATGTTGTCGAGATCGTAGGTATTGAAAACTGGAGCGAGCTAGGTGGTATGGAGATTCTGCGCATTATCGGAGTTCCACTTGCACCTTTAGGCGCTGTTCTGGGTTGGTTTTAATTAAGGTTTAAAATAGGGTTTTAATTATGTTTAAGAAGATTATCGCAGCATCGGCTATTGTCGCGGCTTCATTCACAGCGCAAGCTGACGACCTTGTTATCGCAACAGGCGGTGAAGGTGGTGGTTATGAGCGTCTTGGTTATTATATTAAACAAAATATAGAGCAGCAAGCCGATAGATACAAAGTAGATTTTGATACAGAGCTAATGAATACAAATGGTTCTGTTGAGAATATCGAGCTTCTTTCTGATGGCACAGCTAAGATTGCTATTGTTCAAGCAGACGCGCTATCTGTCATGCCGCCAAAAGTACCATTCCGAGCAAAGTCAGCGTATACAGAGTATGGTTTCTGGCTTTTCAATAAAGACCACGGCATAGAAGACCTTTCAGATATTGAGGGTAGCAAAGAATATGCAATCGCTATCGTTGAAGGCTCTGGCTCGGAAGTTATGCTTCGCTCGTTTGTTCAGGAGGACAACGGATACAAGCCAAACCTAGAAAACGCTGTGTTTGCAATGGATAATTATGACGCTGCTGATATTGTTTCTGAAGGACGATACCAAGGTAAAAAAGTAGCAGGGATGATTTACATTGGCTCAAAAGTACCGTCAGAGATTGCGCGTGACTTTGGTAATATCCGTATCGGTGAAATGACAGACAGTGATTTTAACGATGCAAAAGATGTAAACGGTGACAGTCTTTACGAAAGCTGCGATATTGAAAGCAATCGTACTAGCGGCCTAAAAACTTCAACAACGCTAAATCCTGATACGGTATGCGTCAAAGCAATGGTTGTTTATGCGGACAC
>Ga0193951_1001289_pt1 | contig 11160 bp, 4 predicted proteins | sample BB_2_MG_FD_140370 | JGI IMG/M metagenome (GOLD analysis project Ga0193951, IMG submission 140370) | Microbial mat bacterial communities from the Broadkill River, Lewes, Delaware, United States - BB_2_MG | ecosystem: Environmental > Aquatic > Freshwater > River > Microbial mats | place: USA... | reverse complement strand
ATATAATGCGGCCAGAACACCTCTGCCTTAGGACCAGGCCTCCCAGTTCTATATGGGTTGTAATAAATGGGCACTTGCCCTACATGACGCGGAAAAGTCATGGGTAATTTTCCCGATGGGTTGTACTCACCGTATAATACTTGAGTTACAGCATGCCCTGTTTGTGTACCCAATTGCCAGGCTTCAACAATGGCGGGAATATGCTCATCGGCCCATGTAATGGCCAATGGTCGCCCATTCATCAATACCAAAACAATGTTTGGATTCACTTCATAAACCGCCTCTAACAACTCTTGCTGCAAGCCCGGTAATCCAAGGTGCGCTCTAGAGCGGCCTTCACCGCTTTGAAGGCCATGCTCGCCCAACACCATTATGACCTGATCAGATTGCTTTGCCAATGCTATTGCTTCCTTAAAACCAGACCGATCACTTGTATTAATCTTCAATTCAACAGGAAAAGCAGTTTGGCCAGTCACAAGACCTACGCCCTCGGCATACTTATAATCAACACCATATGCGTCCAATCCTTCCAAAACTGAAATGGCCGTATTGTCTTCGCCTGCCATACGCCAATTGCCCAAAGGGCTATCTTTATCATTGGCCAAAGCCCCAATAACTGCAATTTTATCAGCCCCCTTTCTAAGCGGCAATACGCTGTTTTCATTTTTAAGAAGCACTATGGATTTCTTAGCCATATCCAACGCTGCAGCCATATGATCAGGATGATAAATCATTTCTTTCTCTCGTTGCTCGTCACAATATTTATAGGGATCATCAAATAGCCCCAATTCATACTTGACCTTCAAAATACGTTTTACCGCATCATCAATATCAGCCTCATCTACAATACCTTCTTTTACCAAATCAACTAAATGTGTCACATTAGCATATGATTCCATATCCATATCCGAGCCACCTTTAATCGATAGTTCAGCTACATGTTTCAAATCTTTGGCATAACCGTGTGCTATCATCTCTTTACCACTGCTCCAATCCGAAATTACGAATCCCTCAAAGTCCCATTGTCCTTTCAGAATATCGCGCTGTAGAAATTTATTGGCTGTTGCTGGCACACCATTTACAACATTGAAAGCATTCATAAATGTTTTGACATCAGTCTCATCAACAAGTGCTTTAAAAGGCGGAAATATCGTATTATACAAAGTCACCGTTCCCACATCAACCGTATTGTAATCCATCCCAGCCTCTGCAAAACCATAGGCTGCAAAATGCTTGGCACAAGCTGCTATGGTGAAGTAAGCACTCAAATCATCACCCTGAAAACCTTTTACGCGAGCCACGCCAATGCGAGAACCGAGGTAAGCATCCTCGCCAGCCCCTTCCATAACACGTCCCCAACGCGCATCGCGCGAAATATCCACCATAGGGGCAAAAGTCCAGTTTATACCTTCTGCCGAAGCCTCTATTGCAGCAATGCGTGCTGATTTCTGTATGGCCTCCAAATCCCACGATGCCGATTCGGCTAATGGAATAGGTGATAAAGTTTTATGACCATGAATAACATCAAAACCAAAAATTATGGGAATACCCAGGCGTGTGCTATCAACAGCAAGTCTTTGTATCTCTCGCACTGCCTTAGCGCCACGCACATTAAGCATTGATCCCACCAATCCCCTCTTGATGTGTTCATATTTATGTTTGGCATCCCCATTTGTTGGTGCTGGCCCAGTAACGTCATAAAATCCATTGTACTGATTCATCTGCCCAACCTTTTCTTCAAGCGTCATCTGTGCCAATAATTGCTCCACTTTCCCATCTATCTTATCCAAACTGTTTGACTGCATATCACAAGCCATAATAAAAAGTTGACTACACAGTAAAAACGTAAAGAATATCCCTCTATTCATTGTTCTGTATTTTAGTATTTTTCAATTTATTGATAAATAAAGATGCGCTACACCACAAAGCACCAGAAATGAAGGATGCTCTGGCAATTGGGCAACGCCATAACTCAAGACACCGCTTTTCAATCCAGCTGGTAAACACGAACGTAATCAATCGTCATTGCTTGCGGAAAAATAGAATTATCAATTCCTTTTACACCTCCCCAGTTACCGCCAACGGCCACGTTTAGTATAAAAAAGTGTGGTTCGTCGAAAGGCCAATTGGCTTCTGTTTTCACTGCAGGACTATAGGTATGTACTATATTATCAGGCGTGTCAATGTAAAACTGCAATTTATCTTCTGTCCAATACAGGCCATAGATATGAAACTGCTCCTCACAAGTGGCTAGTCCTTTACTATTTCCATCGCCATTACTTCCTGAGCCATCCGTGGTATGCACCGTTGCATGTACAACATCAGGCTCATAACCCACATATTCCATTATGTCGATCTCACCACAAGCAGGCCATCCTTTTGAATCCAGATTAGCACCCAACATCCATATGGCTGGCCATATTCCAGTGCCTGATGGCAACTTTGCACGCACCTCTATTCGTCCGTATTTAAACTCCTGCTTACCCCACGAAATCATCCGTGTTGAAGTATACGAACCCCTTTCCTTTTTATCATTTACCTTCTTAGCTGTAATAATGAGCTTTCCATCTTTCACCTCAACATTATCACCATTGGTATAACTCTGCAACTCGTTATTGCCCCATCCGTTATCACCTGTGCCTATTTCTAGTTTCCAATGATTTGGATTAACTGAAGAGCCATCAAACTCATCTGCCCATATTAAATTTTCCTCCGGTTTATACGCTGGGTCATCCTGTTCAATGGTAATAAGCTGAGATGCAACTTTAGTGTCTGCTATTTTATTTGTTGGACCCCAAATCCTTAACTCAACATTATAATCGCCTTGCAATGGGAAATACATCTGATGCACTTTATCTTTATTAGTGCTTTTACCTGTTGTATTGCCATTATCAAAATTCCAATCAGCATATAAATATTCTCCTGTTGAAGTATTGGTAAAAGCTATGTGATACGGCGATTGCGGGTCTACCTGGTAGGTAAAACCGACCTCATAAAGATCTGCATCTTCACCTTTACTGCAAGCAATTAGCACAAAATGAGAAAGCAATATAAAAAATGACATAATAATTCTAGAAACCTTCATGTTTAAAAGATTTTAAAGAATGAAAGAGTGCGCTTTAACCCAACGCACTCTCTAATAGTATTTATTAACGTCTTGCAGATTTTAAACCTTCGACATGAGGCCCTGCTAAATCATCAAAATAAAATTCATGAGTCCCAACATTACCGCCGCTTTCATTGGCATTCAACATTATTCTGACAACATTATAGAAATCATGATTATATGTATCTTCCAATGTCACATCATAAGACACTGGCTCAGGCCACCATTTCCACCCTTCAGCCCCTGGTTGCACATCAGCTCCGGCAAAATCGAATTCAGCCATCTCCCATGTGTCATCGTCTTGAATGACATACCTTAATTCTGTTCCGGTCTGCCAGGCATCGCCTCCTTTGTCCGTATTTTCCAATTTAAGCAATACCTCTTGTCCTGCCTTACCATAAACCATGCATTTAAATACACTTACACTTCTTATATCGAAACGATAACCCGCAGGAAGTTTCATATAAGCATTAGCCCATGCCTGGTCTGTTTTTGTATAATGAAATACATTCCCCCCCTTGTTAGGATAAATTCGATCAGGATTTGCAACCACCGAAACATCAGCATCTTCGCCAACAACAGGGGTCATTTCTATTTCGCTATTATCAACATACATTACCATCATATCTAATAAAAATGGCACATAAGTAGAATGATAGTTGGCAATTGTCACAGACTTATTCTCTACCACATCCTCATTAGAAGCCTGTAAAGTAATGACTACCGGGTAAGTTCCCTTACGCATGTATGTATGCTCAATAGCAGTCATATAATCATCGGAACTATAAAGCGCTGAACCATCACCAAAATCCACAGTATAACCATTAACGGCTAAACCTTCAGGTATAACTACATTGCTTAAACTTACCTTCCAAGTATTTTCGGCAGCGGTTTCCTCCACAACACTTCCGAAAGTCACTGCAGGCTTTTCGTAGCCTTTAAGAATCAATTTGTTGTACCACCTATTACCATCATCACCAACGGTACTCATACTGATGTTAGTCTCTGTTATTTCATCAATACGGTATTCATAAGTTCCTCCATAATCAAAACCAAAAAACACCGGTTTAGCTGACGACACCAGCAGGTAGTTAATGCCATCTCTTTCCATCATAGCCCATTTGGCGGCTTCAGTTGTATTATATGTGACCCTACAATCTGTGCCATCAACTTCTACTGGGTTAGAATAGTTAGGATCTGTTTTACGGTAATCCTTCACATATGAATCCCCATTATTCTTAAAGTCGAAAACAAAATCGACCAATTTAAACGTAAATTCATCATCATAAGCACCTGACAAGGTCTTTTGAAGTGATGTGGCTGCCCACCATTCTAGACCACTACCATCAGGTGGCCCAATACCAAAATGACCTGTTGCTAAACTGTCAACTACCCACGTTTTACCTTCACTTGCTGCTGCACCGCCAGTTAGGTGAGTTAAAATTGGACTTTCCAAAAACGCATAATCTGTTTCATTGGTCTCAATCAAATCACTAATGGTATTGGCATCACCATTATTGGCCGTAATGGTTAACACCACATCGTACTTACCAGGCAAGGGGTAATATGCTACTACTTCATTCCCCTCCAGTTTGCCTCCGTTACCAATATCCCATTTTACAGTATGCACACCACTTATTGGTGTATTGTTCTTTAAGGTGAAATGGAATTCATCATCACCTGGGGTAATGGTGAAGTTCATTTGTTCATCGGTGGGCGCACCATTTAGGCCCAGATCAGACTTATCAAATTCTTGCGGGTCACAGCTTGCCACAAGCAGAACTGCCAAAGCCATAACAATCCCTGATATATATCTATTTTTCATATGTCTACTTTTTAATTGTCATCCAGAAACTACCGCTTGTTATTGAAGTGGTAGAATTTCCACTGCTCTCCAATCAGGTTTTCACTAGTAATTGTTCTGCACCAACTCAAATTCTGTACCTTGAGTCTTGTTGATCTCACCTTGGGGAATAGGAAGGTATTTCTTATTCTCACTCCATGTTCTTTCGGTAAAAAACGCTGGTAAATTTTCGTTTAGAAGGCTGGTCTCTCCCCAACGCACAATATCCCAATACCGAATGCCTTCTCCAATAAATTCGCGGCGACGCTCCAGCTTAATGTTATCGGCAGTAGCTGACACAGGGGGCAGTTCAGCACGAGCTCGAATGGCATCTAAAGCTACCTGGGCTGTTAAATCACCTGCAGGCACTTCACCATGGATAACCATTAGCTCTGCAGCGTTCAATAAAGCTTCGGCATAACGGAAGATTCTTAAATTATTCTCATAATTAAGATCTTCTCCATAAGGCGCATCATTATACTCTTTACGAGCAGCATATTTGGCAAGAAAATACCCTGTATTCTGAAAACGCTCGGTATAAGTACCAGCCGCAAATTGGTTAATGCTTGCCTTCAAACGCGTATCGCCTGCTTCAAACAAGTCCACCATTTCAGATCGTACCGGAGCGAACCCCCATCCACCTTGATAGATATCTAGACCTGATAATAAATCTGTACCCTTCAACTCATTAGGCGATACAAAGGCTGGCAGGTTAGTACCAAAGCCACTCCACGCTTCTTCCCAATCTTTTCCTTCGGGCAGGTGATTGACTTCAAAAATTGAACCTTCCCCAAATTCACCCTCTCTCGACCAGATATCAGCATAGTTTACAAGGCTGTAACCTCCTTCGCTATATATGCGTTGCATGTCTGCTAATACTTCACCGTATTTACCTGCATCTTTCTGATACATCACAACACGAGCTTTTAGCATCATAGCAGCAGCTAATGTTACTCTACCATCATTGGCAATTGTGGTATTCATCGGTAACTTATCGTCAGCAATTGCAAAATCAATATCCTCAATTATCTCAGCATAAACTTGATCAGCCGTAAATTGCGGCGCCAGATATGGCTTAGGCAACTCTTCTTCGAAATAAGGGATGTTTCCCCAATATTTCCATAACCAATGTACATAATACGCCCTTAAAAAATGAGCTTCTGCTTTGTATTGATTCAGCTTATCTTCATCCACATCAACAGCATTCTCACATGCTGTAATGGCATTATTGGCGCGGCTTAAACCATTGTAATAAATTGTCCATAAGCCCGCTGGTGTTTCCACATCAGTAGCCGTATACTGCGATAAATAGTACAACATGGCCTGATCACCAGTGGCGCTACCTCCACCTTTAAAGATATCATCTGCCATCATATCCGACATTAACAAAACACTGTTGTAATTAAAATCAGCATAACTATCAAACAGCAAAATCTGATAGCATGCACCGAGGTTAGATAAAATAGCACCTTCAGTAGCTGGTCCGCCCGCCTCTTGCGATGCGGTTGGCTGAACAGTTAAAAAATCGTCTCCACAGGCTGTTAAACCAATTACGGCAACGAAAAATATAACTTTTATATAATTTTTCATGTTCTCGTTTTTTCAGTTAAAATGTAATGTTTGCTCCAACAGAAATTGTACGCGCCTGAGGATAAACGCCCTTATCAACACCCATACTTGTATAGTCACCCGAAGCGATTTCAGGGTCGAATCCTTCGTGACCTGTAAGCGTTAATAAATTCTCAGCTGCCACATAAATCCTAAAGCGCTTAATGTAAGAGGTGTCCAAGATAAATTTTGGTAAGGTGTAACCAAGCTGTATGGTCTTTAGTCGTATGTAAGCACCATCCTTTACATATAGATCTGACGCTACCCAATTCTCACCAAAAGCATCAGCTGACAGGCGAGGAATAGAGTTTGAAGTACCTTCACCAGTCCATCTATCTAACATCCAAGATGGCAAATTCATCATACCAATATCACCACGTTGTGAGTAATCAAAAATATCGTTACCTACGCTTCCTTGGAAGAACATGTTTAAATCGAAGCCCTTATACTCACCTCCCATGGTTAAACCGAATGTCCAGTCCGGTGTACCTTTTCCTATGATGGCTCGGTCATCAGTATCAATCACATCATCACCATTAAGGTCGGCAAAACGCACATCGCCGGGCTTTGCATTTTTACCAAACTTTGTATTATATGCCGTTGCTTCAGCTGCATTTTGAATTAAACCCGCTGTTTTATAGCCATAAAAATGCGGGTATGATTCACCATTCTCTCCTCTTACAAAAGAGCCAAGGCCTTGCGCGGCATCGTGCCAAATGATACCTGACTCGTTACCCAAATTGACAAGTACATTCTTTAGGTAAGATGCATTTGCACCAATGTTATAGTTAAAATCACCTATGTTATCTTTATAAGATACTTCGATTTCAAATCCAGAATTTTCCATATCCCCAACATTTGCCACAGGAGCTCCCTTTCCTACATAACCAGGGATAGGTACATCCATCAACATGCCATTCGTTTGCTTCTCGTAATAGTCTAAGCCAAGCGCTAAACGGCTGTTAAAAAATCGGAAATCAATACCAATGTTCGTTTGCTCCGACTCTTCCCACATAATATCGGGATTGGCAATACGTGATGGACTACTACCGTACTGCATGTATTCATCGGTTTCACCTGATCCAAAATAGTAATTCTGGTTACCATCCATTAAACTGGTATAGGCAAAATTTCCTATGTTTTCGTTACCATTCTGCCCCCAGCTGGCCCTTAACTTCATGTAATTGAACCATGCGGGACGATCATCCATAAAACCTTCATTGGTAATATTCCATCCTGCTGAAAGTGCAGGAAATGTTGCCCACTTATTGCTTGGTCCAAAACGTGATGAACCATCGCGACGAACAGTTGCTTGAATCATATAACGCTCATCGTAATTATAATCTATACGACCAAAATAAGATGCTAAGGTGATCGCTGTTGTTCCATCTGTACCGCCCGCAACGCGCTCATCTTTACGATCAGCTATGGCGTAATCGATAACTGCCTTTGACGGGTCGGTTTCTAATAAATCGTAATCATCGCCATATAAATGACGAGATGTATATTCTCGAGCCGACTGACCTGCTAAAACAGAAATATTGTGTTTATCAGCAATGGTTTTTGAATAAGACAAGGTATTTTCTAACTGCCAAGTAAAACCACGGTGCATGTTCGAATAAACATGGCTACGCGTGATATCTTTACCTTGATTGGCCAGAAAGTGTGGGAAAGTATAACCATCACCACCCCAAAAAGCCAAATCAATACCATAACTGGTTTTAAACTTAAGCCCTTTATAAAGATCTAGTTCTCCCCAAATAGTAGAAACCAATTTATCCGAATTATCTTGTCCGTTTGCAGGCGCATTTAGCATACCAAGAGGATTAGCAATCTCTTGAAATCCTGATGGTGGAATAGAAAATACACGTCCGTTTTTATCCTTTACTGCCGTCGGATGATCAGCTACAACCTGATCAGGATCCTCAGCATAAACAGGAACAAGTGGACTAAAAGAGATCGCACTTCCCAAAATTGAACCATACTCAGAATTGGTATCAATACCAGAACTTACTATGCGCGAATAGGCTGCATTAACACCAACTTTTAAACTACTTAATAAATCGCGATTAGCATCAAAAACATTGTATGTCGTATTCGTTCTTACACTATAACGCTCATAATTAGAGCGATCATAATCTCCACCAACAATACCTTCTTGATTAAAATAACCAAATGATAAATAATAAGACACCTGGTCACTTCCTCCATTAAGACTTACCTGATGGCTTTGTACTGGTGCATTATAATTGAATGTTTCATCTTGCCAATCTGTACCCTTACCAGCTCCTGATATCTGTTCTAATGTATACAATGCCGAACGGCCATCATTTAGCTCACGCTCGTTCATCAACACCATGTATTCTTTGGCATTCAGCACTGATTTCTTCTTCCAAGGGTTTTGCCAGCCATAAGAGAAATCATAATTAAGCGTCATCTTACCTGACTTACCTGCTTTTGTAGTCACTAAAATTACACCATTGGCGGCACGTGCACCGTAAATAGCAGCTGAAGCAGCATCCTTCAAAACCTCAACAGACTCAATATCCGAAGGATTCAAGTAATTAATGCCGCCATCAACGGCCATCCCATCAACAATGTATAAGGGATCGCTATTATTAATGGTACCAACACCACGGATTCTCACTTTAGAGTCAGAACCTGGCTGACCTGAACTCTGAGTAATTTGAACGCCTGATACACGTCCCTTTAATACATCCTCTATACGTGATGGTATTGCCGCTTCCATATCTTCGGCCGACACACTGCTAATGGCTGCAGTTACCACACTTTTCTTTTGTACACCATAACCCACTACCACCACTTCATCTAAATCAGTGGCATCTTCGGCCAGAACAACATTAACGGTAGAAGATGTAATGGTTTGCTCTTGAGCTTTCATGCCGATAAAAGAGAAAACAAGCACATCATTTAATGCCGCTTGCAGCGAATAATCCCCATCAATTGTTGTAATGGTTCCAATAGTTGTTCCTCGAACTACCACACTTACCCCGGGTATAGGCGCCCCATCGACACCTTTAACATGACCCGTTACGGTTATATTTTGCGCCTGACTTGTTAAGGTTAGCAGTAAGAGAAAAATCCCTAGTACATGTTTCATAATAAATGGATTTTAGAATATTTGATGAACAAACATACCCCCTAATGTTAATGAACCATAATATATCGCCGCACATAAAACACACCACACACCACATACTGCCTCACAAAAAACTCACACCTTAAATTACTATCATCTATATACCTGCTACTTATAAATTATAAAAAACCAATTTAACACACTCATAATTACTCATAAATAACGCTAATTCAATCGACATCTTTTTAATATACATTAACACTAACTACAAAGCATTAATGTACCGTGATAGGTTTTCTCCATGCATTATATCCAGTTTCTGACGAAGACGATACCGATTATTTTCCACAGCACGAAAAGAAATGTTCATCATCATTGCAATTTCCTTCGATGTCATGCCCATGCGAATGTATGCACATAACTTTTGCTCACGCAAGGATAACTCAGCATGCTTTTCTTTCAAGCGCTTTAGAAACTCAGCATGTACCTGTTCAAAGTGCAATTCAAAAACCTCCCAATGGCTCTCGCTATCTATATCTTTATCAATCTTTTTTATAACAAGTCCAAGCTTATAAACCATATCCTCCAAATCTTTCGAACCCTTTATACGCTTTAGCCTTTCTTTAATACTGGCCAAAAATTCATTTTTTTGAATCACACTAAGGGCTGAGTTTGCTAATTCTTTCTCCTTGAACAGCATATCGTTTCTTAGACGATCATTTCGCATCTTAATGAGTTCTTTCTCTGCACGCAAAGCTTCATTCATCAATTGCTCCTCTTTGGCTTTATAACGTGCTCTTTGGTTCAGCTTTTCTTTCTGACGACTAGCCTCGACTCTACGATTAAATATTTTTATTACAATAATTGTTAACAAGATTAACAAAATGAGGTACGCTATTTTGGCATACAGATGGCGATGCCACGGAGGCAATACCTTAAAGCGAAAAACCAAGGGTTTTGACCGCACTCCATAAGGGTTTTTGGCTTGTATTTCAAAACTATAATTACCTTCTTTCAATTTTGTAAATTGACGAAAGCTGATATCACTCCAGTCCTCATTCCTCTCATCTACTCCAGATAAATGGGTGATATACAATACGTCATCGTCTTGATAAAATGTTGCCGCATAGTGTATCTCAAATGAATTGTTTTTAAACCTGTACTCCGGTATGTTCAACTGAAGCGATTCACCGTTGTCTTGCTGATGTAACACATACTCTGTACTATCCGAAATCCCTCTAAAGGAGCGCAAATGAACTTTAAACGGCACATTAAAATTTTTATCATTCTGCAATGTATAATGCGCAAAGCCTTCCTCCATCCCAAAAAATGCATTCTGCTTATCAGCAACAAAAACGGATTCAAAACCGGAAACCAACTTTTTTTCAAGAGGTAGAAATGGATAGTCTATCTTCTTGTAAGTACCATCTTCAAGATAGCGCAAAACACCTACTTTGTTGGCTTGAAAAAACCACACATTCCGAAATCGATCTTCATGCATTT
>Ga0193951_1001287_pt1 | contig 11174 bp, 9 predicted proteins | sample BB_2_MG_FD_140370 | JGI IMG/M metagenome (GOLD analysis project Ga0193951, IMG submission 140370) | Microbial mat bacterial communities from the Broadkill River, Lewes, Delaware, United States - BB_2_MG | ecosystem: Environmental > Aquatic > Freshwater > River > Microbial mats | place: USA... | reverse complement strand
CCATTGCTCAGCCAGTGGCTGGCCGCAGGGGCGCAGACACCGGTTACTGAACTGGTTAAACAGTTATGGGCTGATGGCCTTGTCATAGATCAGCTACAACCCGCCCCGATATAGGTGAAAACTGGTTACAGAATGTACCTGGTGGCACAATAGGCGCTTTACCATCAAGCACGGAATTGCGTATGGCCACGGGGATTTTTCTGGGGTTGATGGCTGCTTTTTTGCAGTCCGTCAACTACATCTGTAATGCAACGTTCAGCGCACGTCATCCGGTAGGGGCGCTCACCCAGTTTTTACTGGTACATCTTACTGTCGGCGCATTGTCGCTACTGATATTGCCTTTTGTCTGGGATGATCAGGCCTTGAGCCCTGGCAATTATGCACTGCCGCTTGTTGGAGCGGTGTTGACGCTGATTGCTGGCCAGACTGCCCTGTACCGTGCTATCCGGCTTTGTGTTGCTTCCAGGGTTTCGCCCTTGTTGGGAATCAAAGTGATGGTGCTGGCCCTGATCGGGGTGTTCTGGCTGCATGAACAGTATCAGATTCAGCAGTGGCTGGGGGTGTTTCTCTGCGTAGCCGGGGCGATCTGGCTCAGCCTCAGTGGTGGAATTATCAGCGGCCCGGCGCTGTTCTGGGTGGTAATGACCTGCGTCAGTTATGCCCTGGCTGACCTCTGTGTTGTTGCCCTGATTAGTTGCTTTGAAGGCCTGCCAACGTTGCAGGCCGCGGGACTGAGTGTTGCTCTGTGTTATCTGCTGGTGGGTGTGATCTGCCTGGCCTGGTGGCCTCGCCTGAATGATGTTGAATTGCTTAAAGCCAGCATTCCCAGTGCAGTGAGCTGGTTTATGGCGGTAACCTGTCTGTTCGGCTGTTTTGCATTCGTTGGCGTGGTGTTCGGTGGTATTCTGCAATCGTCCCGTGGTGTTATCTCCATTCTGCTCGGGCTGGGGCTGACCTGGTGGGGATTCCGCTTTGCTGAGCCTCTACCGCAACGGCGGGTATTTATACAACGCTTCTCTGCAGCCAGCCTGATGCTGGTGGCAATTACCATGTTCACCCTTGGCGCAACGCAGTGATTGCCACGGCAGGTAAAAACTGGCGGCGCTGGTTACTGGAGCTGGGGCTGGTTGTACTGGTATTTCTGGTGGTTGATCAGTGGCGCAGCCGCAGCCTGCTTGCTCCATCACAGCAGGTACAGCCAGTTGTGCTGCCTGCACTGGATGGCAACACCGAGATTTTACCTGCCGAGGGCGCTACGCTGGTTTACTTCTTTGCGCCCTGGTGCACGGTCTGTCATCTGAGTATTGGTAATCTGATTGCGCTGGCTCACCAGCAGCCACAGCTGACCATCCAGCTGGTGGCGCAGGATTATCAGAGCGTTGAAGAGGTACGGCGGTTTATTGCTGACCAGCAGTTGCCGTTTACCGTGTTGTTGGGTACTCGTCAAACCGCTGCTGACTGGCAGGTATCGGCGTACCCTACCTATTATCTGCTGGATGCTCAGGGGCGTATTACGGCGCGTAGTGTGGGTTATAGCTCCGAGCTGGGCCTCTGGGTGCGCGCACAACTCTGATTTCTACTTTCTCCTGGTTGCGGTTGATAGCTGTAATATCTGCCAGACTCTGACTCTTACGGAGGTTTTAAAATGAAAAAAACTGCGCTGATTACCGGTGCCGGTAGTGGCATTGGTCAGGGGGTTGCCTGTGCTCTGGCCGAGCAGGGTTACCATATTATTGCGACAGATCTGTCACTGGATGCAGCAGAGCGCACCGTGGCCATGATTGTTACACCTGGCGGTAGTGCCCAGGCGTTGGCGATTGATGTTTCTGATCAGGACTCTATCGATACTGCATTCTCTAAGTTGGCAGGGCAGCGGATTGACCTGCTGGTGAATAATGCCGGGCTACAGCATGTGTCGCCGCTGGAGGATTTCCCACCTGAAAAATTCAGCCTGCTGATTCAGGTGATGCTGACAGGTACAGCGATGATGACCCGGGCCTGCCTGCCAAAAATGCGTGAACAGGCTTTTGGTCGGGTGGTGAATATTGGTTCCTTGCATTCGCTGGTGGCATCGCCGTTTAAAAGTGCCTATGTCGCGGCTAAGCACGGCCTGGTGGGCTTCTCCAAAGTAATGGCGCTGGAAACCGCTGATACCGATATAACGATCAATACGTTGTGTCCGGCCTATGTGAAGACGCCTCTGGTGGAAAAACAGATTGCTGACCAGGCTAAAAATCACGGTATCACTGAAGAGCAGGTCATCAATGAGATTATGCTTAAACCGATGCCGAAGAAGGCCTTTATTTCAGTGGAAGAGCTGGCAGGTACAGTAAGCTTCCTGGCATCCGACTACGCCCGAAATATTACCGGAGAGACGATTACGCTGGATGGTGGCTGGACTGCACAGTAAAACAGTGGCAGTCGGGAGATAAAAGAAAGGCTCTGAACATCTGGGTTCAGAGCCTCATGTCGTGCTGTGAGTGCGCACCATCTGAATAGCCGTACAGCGGTGCGAACAGCATAAAAAGGGGGGGATGCTTCACTCCCTGAAGCGATCCCCCCATTTGGTGTCCGTTACCCTGTGGTGTCTTAATCCGCGTCCTGCGGGCATCCTTTCGGTCCTTGCACCACGTTGCGAGCCATCCTTTTCATTCGTTCCATGAACAGGAGATCCACGGTCTTTATTATGGTTGCTGGGGCCTGGTTTGGTATAAGAAAAGTTCCTAATTTACCTACACAGTTAGTACTGTTTTTATAGGAGCAGAGGCTGTCTGTACCTGTTGCCAGCCTGGTGCCAGGGAATAATCCCGTCTGGCTCATAGACAATACCTGTTTGCCAGGCCACACTAATTGCTGATGTCTTGTCGGGGTGCTTCAGAGATGAAGCTGAGATTAAACCCGTAGAACCTGATCCGGTTAATGCCGGCGTAGGAAGCGAGATAAACCGCAGTTGTAACATCCTTTTTCTGCGGCTTGTCCATAAGTGGATGCATATCAGAGCCTGTTTTGAGCTTAAGCCTGGCTCCCCGGTTGAACCTGTCAGCCTCTGCTGTACAGGCAGCCATCCACACTCCTGAGTGTTTTACTGATCCCCGTCTGACCAAAACGATAACCGTACTGTGGCCTTTGTGCACACAGCGATACAGATAATAAGGTTCGCGTGATGACAGACAATTCTATGCTCAGCCAGACGGCCGAAGTTGATAAAGCTTCCGTCCAGCCATTCCCAAAATCTCGTAAAGTGTATATAGAAGGCAGCCGCCCGGATATCCAGGTGCCGATGCGTGAGATCAGCCTGGATGCAACACCCACTGATATGGGGGGGGAAGTGAACGAGCCGCTGTATGTATACGACACTTCCGGCCCGTATACCGACCCTGCTGCTGAGATTGATGTGCGAAAAGGCCTGCCAGCACTACGCCAGAACTGGATTCTGGAACGTGAAGATACTGAGCAACTGTCAGGTATGACCTCTGACTATGGTCGGGTGCGTGAAGCCGATTTGCGGCTGGATCATCTGCGTTTTGATCTGCAGCGTAAGCCGCGTCGTGCCCTGGCGGGGAAAAATGTGTCCCAGCTGCACTATGCGCGTAAGGGGATTATTACCCCGGAGATGGAATACATCGCCATCCGTGAAAATATGAAACTGGCCAAGTCCCAGGCTGAAGGCAACGTGGTTGCTGAGCAGCATCCGGGCCATAGCTTTGGTGCTAAGTTGCCAGATGAAATCACCCCTGAGTTTGTCCGTCAGGAAGTAGCAGAGGGGCGGGCGATTATTCCGGCCAACATCAATCACCCTGAGCTGGAGCCGATGATCATTGGCCGCAACTTCCTGGTGAAGATCAACGGCAATATCGGTAACTCGGCACTGACCTCTTCCATTGAAGAAGAAGTGGAGAAGATGACCTGGGGGACGCGCTGGGGCTCCGATACCATCATGGATCTGTCCACCGGTAAAAACATCCATGAAACCCGCGAGTGGATCCTGCGTAACTCGCCGGTGCCGATCGGTACGGTACCGATCTACCAGGCGCTGGAGAAAGTAAAAGGTGTTGCTGAAGATCTGAACTGGGAAGTATTCCGTGACACGCTGATCGAACAGGCGGAACAGGGTGTGGATTATTTCACCATCCATGCCGGTGTACTGCTGCGCTATGTGCCAATGACGGCTAAACGGATGACCGGTATTGTTTCCCGCGGTGGCTCTATTATGGCGAAGTGGTGTCTGGCGCACCATGAAGAGAACTTCCTCTACACTCACTTCCGTGAGATCTGTGAGATCTGTCAGGCGTATGATGTTTCCTTCTCGCTGGGTGATGGCCTGCGTCCGGGTTCTGTTTACGATGCCAACGATGAAGCCCAGTTCGCCGAGCTGGAAACCCTGGGTGAACTGACCAAAATCGCCTGGGAATACGATGTACAGGTAATGATTGAAGGTCCGGGTCATGTACCGATGCACATGATCAAAGAGAACATGGACAAGCAGCTGGAGGAGTGTCACGAAGCGCCGTTCTACACCCTCGGCCCATTGACCACGGATATTGCTCCTGGTTACGACCACATCACATCCGGTATCGGCGCGGCGATGATCGGCTGGTATGGCTGTGCCATGCTTTGTTACGTAACGCCAAAAGAACATCTGGGCTTGCCGAACAAGGATGATGTGAAAACCGGGATCATCACCTACAAGATCGCAGCACACGCGGCTGACCTTGCTAAAGGCCATCCGGGGGCGCAGATTCGTGACAATGCGATGTCCAAGGCGCGTTTCGAGTTCCGCTGGGAAGATCAGTTCAACATCGGTCTGGACCCGGATACAGCACGTGCTTTCCACGATGAGACACTGCCGAAAGAGTCTGCCAAGGTGGCCCACTTCTGTTCCATGTGTGGTCCGAAATTCTGCTCCATGAAGATCTCTCAGGAAGTGCGTGATCTGGATGATGAGCAGGTTGCGGCGATCAATGCGCAGGCCGAGCAGGGGATGGCGGAGAAGTCCGCAGAGTTTAAAGACACCGGCGCCGAGATCTATCATAAGCTGTAACGGATCGTCTGGCGTAACCTGATCGTTGATCATCAAACCCTGCTGGAAACAGCAGGGTTTTTTATCGCCCTGAGGCGGCTCCAGGCTGCTGAAGAGGTTGTAGTACAGGAATGGAGGCAGGGTGGATCTTCAGGCCTCAGGCTGGCTTGCAGGCGGTTATGGCGAAAGTTGAGGGCAGTGAGGTGTGATCGGGAATAACAGGCACAAAAAAACCAGCCGAAGCTGGTTTTTTCTAACGCTCAGTTAAGAACGGCTTACGCCATTGCTTTAACTTTAGCGTTCAGGCGGCTCTTGGTGCGGGCGATCTTGTTCTTGGAGAAGATGCCTTTGTTTACAGAGCTATCCATCTGCGGCTGAGCAGCTACGAATGCAGCCTGTGCAGCAGCTTTATCGCCAGCGTCGATCGCTTTAACGATTTTTTTGATGTAGGTGCGCACCATGGAACGCAGGCTAGCGTTGTGCTGGCGGCGCTTCTCGGCCTGACGAGCGCGTTTACGAGATCCTGCGGAATTTGCCACAGTCCGACTCCTTATAAACTTGGATTAATATATTCAGCGCACGCGCTGAAAAATAAGAGGCGAGATTATTCATGCTTCTGCTTTGGATGTCAACAAAAGCATAGCGGAAAATCTGCCAGGGCGGGTATGATGAGGCCCATCTGTTGAACTGTAAAGGATAAAGGCGGTGAGCGACTCCCCGGCCAAGGAAAAAAAAGAACGCAGCCTGCTACGCTCCAGTGGTCTGGTTGGTGTTATGACTCTGCTCTCACGGGTGCTGGGCTTACTGCGTGATGTGGTCTTCGCCAGGTACTTTGGTGCGTCCGGCAGCGCGGATGCGTTCTTTGTGGCATTCAAAATTCCCAACTTCCTGCGCCGCCTGTTTGCCGAAGGGGCATTCTCGCAGGCATTTGTGCCGGTTCTGTCGGAATACCGTACCCAGCGCTCACTGGCGGATGTGCAGGCGTTGGTCAATCGAGTCGCGGGCACCCTGGGCACCACGCTGATTCTGATTACGGCGCTGGCTGTACTGGCCGCCCCGGTGCTGACGGCGCTGTTTGCGCCGGGCTTTTATATGGCGGGCAGCGAAAAATACACCCTGGCCACCGATATGCTTCGGATTACCTTCCCGTATCTGCTGCTGATTTCGCTCACCGCCTTTGCCGGGGCCATTCTGAACAGCTATGAACAGTTTGCGGTCCCGGCGTTTACTCCGGTGCTGCTGAATCTGTGCCTGATCGGTTCGGCTGTGTTTCTCAGTCCGCTGTTCGAGACACCCGTGATGGCGCTGGCTTGGGGGGTGATGATCGCTGGTGGGGTACAGCTGCTGTTCCAGGTACCTTTCCTGTTGCGTTTACGACTGTTGCCAAAACCGGTGGTGGACTGGAAGGACCCTGGTGTTAAACGCATCATGACGCTGATGCTGCCTGCGCTGTTTGGTGTTTCTGTGGTGCAGATTAATCTGCTGCTGGACACGGTGCTGGCGTCGTTTCTGCAAACCGGCAGTGTCTCCTGGCTGTACTTTTCTGATCGGCTGGTGGAGCTGCCGCTTGGTGTCTTTGGTATTGCCATCGCTACGGTGATCCTGCCCAGCCTGTCCCGCAAGCATGCTGACCAGTCCAGTGAGCACTTTGCTCACACTCTGGACTGGGCGGTACGGATGGTGATGCTGATTGGGCTGCCTGCGGCCATAGCGCTGCTGCTGCTGGCAGAGCCGTTGCTGACAACGCTATTTCATTATGGGGCGTTGACGGACACAGATATTTATATGGCGGCAAAAAGCCTGCGGGCATACAGCTGTGGTTTGCTGGCGTTTATGCTGATCAAGGTGCTGGCCACTGGATATTTTTCCCGCCAGGACACAAAAACCCCCGTGAAAGTTGGTATTCAGGCATCTGTAGCCAACATGGTATTTAACCTGCTGCTGATCGGGCCTTTTGCCCATGTCGGGCTGGCGGCGGCAACTTCAATGTCGGCCTTTATGAATGCCGGGCTGCTGCTGTACGGCCTGATCAAACTGGGTGTGTTCCGCTGGCAGTCCGGCTGGGGCGTGATGCTGGGGCGGATGCTGGCTGCCAATGGTGCCATGGTGGCGCTGTTGCTCTGGTTACTGGCGGATACTGAACAGTGGCTGCGCTGGGGGCTGCTGGACCGTGGCTTGCAGATGGCGCTGCTGGTGACCGCCGGGGCGGGGATCTATCTGGTCGTACTGGTAGCACTGGGCTTGCGCCCGCGTCATCTGCGGGCCTGACAGGTGCTGTACTGCCTTGTAGTGCGCGGCCTGTGGTGGTGTTGTACGCTGCACAATCAGGGTATAATGGCGCGCTTTTCAAACTCTGTGGTATTGGAAAACTGATGGAACTGATCCGGGGACTTCACAATCTGCGCGATAAACATCGAGGTTGTGTGGCGACTATCGGCAACTTCGATGGCGTCCACCTTGGGCATCGCTGCGTGCTGGATCAGGTCAAGCACAAGGGTGCTGAGCTGGGTCTGCCGACCATTGCGATCATCTTTGAGCCCCAGCCACAGGAGTTTTTTGCCGGTGAGAACGCCCCGCGCCGACTGACCCGCTTCAGCGAGAAAATCCGCTTACTGGCCGCCGAAGGGATCGATCGGGTGCTGTGCCTGAGCTTTAACAACCGCTTGCGGGCCATGTCTGCCGACGAATTTGTCGAGCAGCTGTTACTGCAGGGACTGGATGTTAAGCATTTTGTGGTGGGCGATGATTTCCGTTTTGGCTGTGATCGCAGTGGTGATTACGCCATGCTGGCGCGCGCAGGACAGCAGCACGGTTTCACCGTGGCCCATACCGATACCTTCGAAATTGAGGGTGAACGGGTCAGCAGCACCCGTATTCGAAAAGTACTGGATGGCAATGATCTGGCGCTGGCTGCGCGCCTGCTGGGTCGCCCCTATGCGATCAGTGGCCGGGTGGTGCTGGGCCAGCAGCTGGGTCGCCAGCTGGGGGTGCCGACCGCCAATGTGCGCACCCACCGTTACCCCAGCCCGCTGACCGGCGTCTATGCTGTGACGGCGACGCTGGTGGATGGTCGCACGGCGGATGGCATCTGTAATATTGGCAACCGGCCCACCGTAAACGGGACTCACCCGGTGCTGGAAGCACACCTGTTCGACCTGAACGAAAATTTATATGGCAGCCTGCTGAACGTTGAATTCCGTCACTTTATCCGTGCGGAGCGCAGGTTCGACGGGCTGGAACAGCTTAAACAACAGATCTTCACTGACATCGATGAGGCGCGGGCGTATTTTGCAGCACGCCCCGAAGAATGAACCCCGGAACTTATAATGACTGATTACAAAGCGACACTGAATCTGCCGAAAACGGCGTTCCCGATGCGCGGCAACCTGGCCCAGCGCGAGCCTGAAATGCTGAAACGTTGGCAGAAAATGGGCCTGTATCAGAAAATTCGTGAGATCAGTGCAGGCCGGGATCAGTTCATTCTGCATGATGGCCCTCCGTACGCGAACGGCGATATTCATATCGGTCATTCCGTTAACAAGATTCTGAAAGACATGATCATCAAATCCCGCACCCTGGCGGGCTTCGATGCGCCTTACGTGCCGGGCTGGGACTGTCATGGTCTGCCGATTGAGCACAAGGTGGAAACCAAAGTCGGCAAAGCCGGTGCCAAAGTTTCCTTTGCTGCATTCCGTAAGAAGTGCCGTGAATACGCCCGCAAACAGGTTGATGGCCAGATGAAAGACTTCATCCGCCTGGGCGTACAGGGTGACTGGGAAAACCCATACCTGACCATGAACTTCGACACGGAAGCTAACATCATCCGTGCGCTGGGCAAGATCGTTGAAAACGGTCACCTGGTCAAAGGCTACAAGCCGGTGTACTGGAGTGTGGTCGGTGGTTCTGCACTGGCGGAAGCCGAAGTGGAATACCAGGACAAAACGTCTACGGCAATCGATGTGCGTTATGCACCGGTTGACGTTGATGGCTTCCTGGCTCGCTTTGCGCAGGAAAACGGTGGCGGTGAGGGCAATGTTTCTGTGGTGATCTGGACCACTACCCCATGGACCCTGCCATCCAGCCAGGCGGTTTCCATGAATGCTGAACTGGATTACGCGCTGGTACAGGTTGATCTGGGCAAAGGCGTTGAGCGCATCGTACTGGCCGAAGGCCTGATCGAAGACTCCCTCAAGCGCTACGGTATTGAAGAATACACCGTTGTGGGCCGTGCCAAAGGCCAGGCGCTGGAAAACAGCGCCCTGCAGCACCCGTTCATCGCGGAACGCCAGTGCCCGATCATCCTGGGTGATCACGTAACACTGGACGCCGGTACCGGCCAGGTACATACAGCACCGGACCATGGTGTAGAGGATTTCGATGCGGGCCGTCGTTACGGTATCGGCACTCTGAATCTGGTCAGTGATAACGGTGTATTCGTGGAAGCGGCTGGTGTGTTTGCCGGTCAGCACGTGTACAAGGTTGATGATGCCGTGGTCGAGCTGCTGGACGAGAAAGGTGCGCTGGTACTGGCGCATAAATTCCAGCACAGCTACCCGCACTGCTGGCGGACCAAAACCCCACTGATCTACCGTGCGACACCGCAGTGGTTTATCAGCATGGAAGAGAAAAACCTGCGCAGCGATGCGCTGGACGCGATCAAGAATGATGTGCAGTGGTTCCCGGCCTGGGGTCAGAACCGCATCGAAGCGATGGTTGAGCAGAGCCCGGACTGGTGTGTCTCCCGTCAGCGTACCTGGGGTGTGCCAATTACCCTGTTCATCAACAAGGAAACCCAGCAGCTGCACCCGAAAACAGCTGAACTGATCGAGCAGGTTGCCCTGCGTGTTGAGAAAGAAGGTATTGAAGCCTGGTTTGAACTGGACGCTGTCGAGCTGCTGGGCGATGAGGCTGAGCAGTACTCCAAAGTGACTGATACTCTGGATGTATGGTTCGATTCCGGTGTGACCCATTCCTCCGTGCTGGATCAGCGCGAAGGGCTGCGCTCTCCGGCGGATCTGTACCTGGAAGGTTCGGATCAGCACCGTGGCTGGTTCCAGTCCTCACTGAAAACCAGTATCGCCATCAAAGGCCATGCACCGTACAAACAGGTACTGACCCACGGTTTCACCGTTGATGGTCAGGGCCGCAAGATGTCCAAATCTGTCGGTAACGTGGTTGCGCCACAGGAAGTGATGAACAAATACGGTGCCGATATTCTGCGCCTGTGGGTAGCGTCAACCGACTACCGCAGCGAGATGACCTGCTCCGACGATATCCTTAACCGTGCGGCTGATGCCTACCGTCGTATCCGCAACACCGCTCGCTTCCTGCTGGCCAACCTGAACGGCTTTGAGCCGACCGAGCATATGGTGCCATTCGATGAGATGGTGGCACTGGATAAGTGGGCCGTTGACCGTGCTGCGCAGCTGCAGCAGGAGCTGATTGGCCACTTTGAGCAGTACGAATTCCTGCAGATCTTCCAGAAAATCTCCCATTTCTGTTCACAGGATCTGGGTGGTTTCTACCTGGATATCATCAAGGATCGTCAGTACACCGCTGCGACAGAGGGCCATGCACGTCGCTCTGTACAGAGCGCGCTGTACCACATCATTGAAGCTCTGACCCGCTGGGTTGCACCCATCCTCAGCTTCACCGCTGACGAGATCTGGGCTGTACTGCCGGGTGAGCGCAGTGAGTCTGTGCATCTGGAAACCTGGTACGAAGGCTTGAGCGAGCTGGGCGAAAGCGAAGCGATGGGTCGTGAATTCTGGGCTCAGGTGATGGCTGCCAAGGTTGCTCTGAACAAGGAGCTGGAAGGCCAGCGTAGCGCCGGTACTATCGGTTCCAGCCTGGAAGCGGAAGTGACTCTGTACTGTGATGATGCACTGCAGGCAGCGCTGTCATCGCTGGGTGATGAGCTGCGCTTTGTACTGATCACCTCCAAAGCCGATGTGCGCTCTCTGGCGGATGCGGCAGATGCGGTTGCAACCGATATGGCGGGCCTGAAAGTGAGCGTTGTTAAAACTGCCGCTGCCAAGTGTGGTCGCTGCTGGCACCACCGTGAAGATGTTGGCAGCAACAGCGAACATGAAGAGCTGTGTGGTCGCTGTGTGGATAACGTTGCCGGTGCTGGCGAGCCCCGTCAGTTCGCCTG
>Ga0193951_1001286_pt1 | contig 11175 bp, 5 predicted proteins | sample BB_2_MG_FD_140370 | JGI IMG/M metagenome (GOLD analysis project Ga0193951, IMG submission 140370) | Microbial mat bacterial communities from the Broadkill River, Lewes, Delaware, United States - BB_2_MG | ecosystem: Environmental > Aquatic > Freshwater > River > Microbial mats | place: USA... | reverse complement strand
ACAATGAAAGAGAACTCTCTTCTTGTTAAAGTTACCGCTCCTGGAGCTACAGAGGTTAAGAAATTAGAAAAGAAATCTTTAGTTAGTTATATCTATATTGGTTCGCCACTTGGACTTAAAAACCAAGCTATTTTTGGTACAGAGCCACGTATTCAGCTTAACGACGCTTATGCAAATGTAGAAGATATTAGAAACTTTATTGCATCAGAACGCGATGCAATGGATGAATCTGACCGTCCTTTTATGACAACTTCTATTAAGGCTGACGAAAACGTTAAAATGGGTATTGTTGTAGATGTTAAACAAGCTTTACGTAAAGCAGGAGCTTTAAAGATTAACTATTCTGCACGCAAAGTAGAATCAGTATTGTAAATACTATTCATACTATAGATAAAAAAAAGGGGATCGTTAGATCCCTTTTTTTTTGTATCTACTTTTTTTGTATGGATTATAGATATATTTGTATTCTAATTTTTAATTATTACTACTATGAAACAGTTTAATGCTTTTCTTATAGGTTTAATTCTTGTTGTTTTTGCAGGCTGCTCAAATACTGAGGAAGTAAATAAACCTAAATATATTTTTTATTTTATTGGTGATGGAATGGGTCCAGCTCAGGTAACTGCTACGCAGGGTGTGATGGCTTTGTCAAGTGATTCTATTGGTTTGTTAGATCTTAGCTTTACAAATTTTCCTACTCGAGGAATGATTAATACCACTTCTGATAATAGATTTATTACAGGTTCGGCAGCTGCAGGTACAGCACTTTCAACTGGTTTTAAGACATCTATTAATACTATTGGAATGAACGCTGATCATACGCAGCCATTAAAAAGTGTTTCTTATTATGCAAAAGAGAGTGGTAAAAAAGTTGGTATTATTACTTCAGTAAGTATCGATCATGCTACACCATCTGCTTTTTATGCACATCAGCCTCACCGTAGTATGGCTTATGAGATAGCTAAAGAGATTGTTGATACTGATTTTGACTATTTTGCTGGCGGTGGATTTCATTATAGAAAAGGAAAATCTGGCGATTTAGAAGATTTGTATACAATAATGAGTGATAAGAATTATGTTATTACAGATACTCGTGAAGGTTTTGATGCATTATCAGACACTTCTCAAAATCATATACTTTTTAGTCCTGTAATGCAAGGAGGCGCTTCATTACCTTACGCTATCGATCAGAATGGTTCGGCTTTTACAATTGCAGATTATACTCGAAAGGGAATCGAATTGCTTAACAATGATAAAGGATTCTTTATGATGGTTGAAGGTGGTAAAATAGACTGGGCTTGTCATGGTAATGATTTTGCTACAATGGTTGATGAGGTTAAGGATTTTAGTAATGCTGTTCAAGTTGCTATAGATTTTTATAATAAGTATCCTAAAGAGACTTTAATAATTGTTACAGCCGATCATGAAACAGGTGGGTTGTCACTTGGTAATAATGAGCTCCATTATGATACCCGAATTCAGTATTGCGATGTTCAGAAAATTAGTCTAGAAACTTTTGGTAATATGTTAATAGATTTCAAAGCAAACAAAGGGTCTTATTCTGAATTAAAGACCATTATTTCCGATAATTTTGGTTTGGGTGCAGACGCAAAATTTCAAATTAATGAGCGAGAGCAAAAAATTCTTGAATTAGCTTACAAAGCTTATGTTTTAGATGATAAAGATGCTGCTTCAAAATTTAATTCTGAAGTTCTTTATGGAAGTAGTAATCCAATTGTAACAACTGTATGTAACATTATAAATTCGAGGTTAGGTATTTCGTGGGGTTCTAATTCGCACACTGCTCTTATTGTGCCTTTATATGTTCAAGGTGCAGGGCATTTACTGTTCGAAGATTGTACGGATAATACACATATTCCTAATAAAATAAAATCTTTATTAAAGTAATCCGAAATAAAATAAAGAGTCGCCATATTTTCTAATATGGCGATTTTTTTTTGATTCTTTTTGCTATTTTTCGTTTACCATTTAATTCGGGTTATTTTGAAAAAAACATTATTTACTTTAATCATAATATTAGTTTGTTTTAAATTATTTGCACAGACATCTCCTTTGAAAGATACTACCATTGTAGTAAAAACAATTGGATTTGTAGAGATAACTAAAAACCCATATAAAGACTCAATTAAAAATAGTAGGCGTTTAAGAATAATACCAGTAGCTTTAGTAGCATATAATCCAGAATTAAAATTTGTAATAGGGGCTGGTGGTTTAATTTCATATAAATCGAATCCTCTTGATTCAATTATAAAACCTTCGGTTTTCCCATTTAATATTCTTTATTCCACATCCAATTCGTATCTTTTTAGAGGATTATATTCTACATATTTTTCAGATGATAAATTTCGTATTAATGGCGAATTATCAGTGAAAAATATGAGTGATAATTATTGGGGAGTAGGTTATTTCGCTGGTAAATCTATTTCAAAGCCCGATACTTCAACAGTGTTTCGAAAGAAGTGGTATATATTTAATCCAACTATCTTATATAGGGTTAAAAAGTCACTTTATGCTGGGGTTAAACTAAATATTTCTCATACTCAGGTAACAGAAGGAAGTTCTTTCTTTTTTAATGATGAAAATATTAAAAGATATGGTACCGATATTTTTAATATTGGGTTGGGTGCTGTTGTAAACTATGATACACGAGATTATCCTGAAAATGCAAAATCGGGAACTTATTTAGGTCTCACATTAGAAAGTTTTTCAGAAAATATGGGGAGTTCGTATTCATATTCTGTATTTGTTGTAGATTATCGTTATTATCATAAATTTTTATCTAATAATGGAATTTTAGCTTGGCAGTTAAAAACAAGATATTGTCTTGGAGATACCCCTTGGTCAGAAATGTCGAAATTAGGATCCGAATATGGATTACGTGGCTATCATTCTTCAAGATATAGAGATAAATTTATGGCTCTTGGACAAATAGAATATAGATATATGTTTCCTGTAAAACGAAGACCGAATAGAAGATTATTTAACAGACATGGATTTGCTGTTTGGGTTGGTGGTGGAACTATTGCTCCTTCTATGGTTGATGTATCAAAATTTCTCCCAAATGCAGGCTTTGGTTACAGATTAGAATTGCTAAATAATATTAATGCTAGGTTCGATATTGGTTTTTCGAATGATGGTAACTCAATGTATTTTACAATTAACGAAAGCTTCTGATTTAACATTTTGTATGTTGTTTTGTTAATTCTACAAATCAATATATACGATTATGAAAATATCAAATATTTTAGTTTTCGTTTTTATTCAGTTATCACTTTTTAGTCACTGCCAGATGAAAGAATATAGGAAGTTAACCCCAGATGAGAAAAGAGTTATTGTTGATAAGGGAACAGAGTTTCCTAATAGTGGGGAATATAATAACTTTTATGGTGAAGGAGTTTATAAGTGTAAGCGTTGCGACTCGCCTTTGTTTACTTCTGAGTCTAAATTCAAATCGGGTTGTGGTTGGCCCAGTTTCGATGATTTTATTGACGGTGCCGTAACTCAGGTTTTAGATGCAGACGGCCGACGAACTGAGATAATTTGTTCTAATTGTAAAGCTCATTTAGGGCATGTTTTTATGGGCGAGGGTTTTACTGAAAAGAATACTCGTCATTGTGTTAATTCTATAAGTTTAGTGTTTCAATCAAAAAATATAAAAATGGAAAAAATAATTCTAGCCTCTGGCTGTTTTTGGGGTACCGAGTATTGGCTTGCTAAACAAGAGGGTGTTGTTTCTACTCGAGTTGGATTTACAGGTGGTACAGTTCCAGATCCTTCTTATAAAATGGTTTGTACTGGTAAAACAGGACATGCTGAAGCTGTAGAGGTTGTATATGATCCCACTGTAATTACAATCAAGGAATTGTTGATTGTGTTTTTTAATACTCACGATCCTACTCAAATAGACGGTCAGGGTCCTGATATAGGAAATCAGTATCGATCAGAAATATTTTTTACAAATGATAAACAGGAAACAGAGTCATTAGCAATAATTTCAATTCTTAAACAAAAGGGATACAATGTTGCTACAAAAGTGACAAAATTCGAGAAGTTTTGGAGTGCCGAGGAGAATCATCAAAAATATTATATGTTAAAAGGAGAAACTCCTTACTGCCATATTTATGTTGATAAATTTCAGTAAAGAAACCGGGTGTTGATGTTTATTGTAGGGAAAATTATGTTGGTGTTATTGGATTGAAAAAGCGAGGATTTCCAACATAGAAATAAACAATGCCCGGTTTCGTTTTTAATTTACAATTTACTGTTTGGAATGTCAATTATTGAGAGATAGGTATTTTATGTTGTTTTCCGATTAAATACAAAAAAGGGTGTTAATAAAACACCCTTTCTAATATTTCAAAATCTATATTTTAAATATATCTTTTTAGCGCATCGAAAAGAATCTCAGGAAGAATAGGTTTTGAAAGATGAAGCGTACATCCTGCTTCAACGGCTCTTTGTTTATCTTCTTCGAGAGCGTATGCTGTTAAAGCTATTATAGGAATTTCTTTATCTGTTTGTCTGATATGTTTAGTTGCTTCGTATCCGTCTATAACAGGCATTTTAACGTCCATTAAAATTAGTCTAATGTCTTTGTTTGTATTGTAAAAATCAATTGCTTCCTCGCCGTTTTTCGCTCTAATAATTTCAATTCCTGTAGGGCGTAATAGTTCAAAAAGGTATAAGAAATTAATCTCTTCATCTTCGGCTATAAGTATTTTTTTACCTTTCCATTCTTGACTTTCGGGATCGCTATTTTCGCTGCTTTGTGCATTAAATGAACTTTCTGCAGGAGTGTATGGTAAGCTAAAATAAAAAACAGATCCTTTATCAAGTTCTGATATAAGTTCCATTTCGCCACCCATAAGATTAACAAAAGCTTTTGAAATAGATAACCCCAAACCTGTACCTCCAAATCGTCTACTTGTAGATAATTCAGCTTGTCTAAATCGTTCAAAAATAACCGATTGATTTTTTTCGTCTATTCCAATTCCAGTGTCTTTTACAAAAAAGTTCACTTTGTCATTTATTAAGTTGTATCCCATTTCTATGTATCCTTTTTGCGTAAACTTTGTGGCGTTGGAAATTAAGTTTGTTAAAACTTGTTTGAGTTTTGTTTCGTCAACAATAATATTAAGTTTTGATTCCCCTAACGCAGTATTTAAAGATAAACCTTTTTTCTCAATTTCAGTACTATGTAATCGTTCTGTTTCGTGAAAAAGTTTGTTTAATTCTATTCTTTTTAGGTTTAATGTCATTTGTCCCGATTCAATTTTCGAGATACTAATAATATCGTTTATAATATTTAATAGTTGATTCGTTGTTTTTTGTACTACATCAATGTAGGCCTTTTTCGCATTATTATCTAGGTTGTCTTTTCCTAATAACCTAGAGAAACCTATGATTCCATTCATTGGAGTTCTTATTTCATGCGACATATTAGCCAAAAATGCCGATTTTAGTCTGTCGCTTTCTTCAGCTTTTTCTTTAGCTTTGATAATTTCTTGTTGGGCATTTTTTTGTTCTGTTATATCTCTGAGCGAAATCATTATTTTTTTTACACCATCGAAGTATACCTGATTTGCGGTAATCTCTGCAAGGAAAACAGATCCGTCATATTTTATGCATGATATCTCCTTTTTATGTTTTTTTCCTTGTTCTATTTCATGACTTAATTCTTTAGATATTTCTCTGTCGGCATACGATACTATTGTTGAAAAGTTTTTTGATATTAACTCTCTGTTTTGATAGCCAAATAATCTTTTCCCTGCTGGGTTTATGTAATCTATCTTAAATAAGCTTGATACTATAATTATAGTGTCTAAAGAGTTGTTAATAATCATTTTATATTGATTTTTACTCTCCTTTAGAGCTTCAGTTATACGTTTTCGTCCTGAAATAATATGTGAAGTAAATATTAGTCTAGTAGGTTTGTTTTCTGTGTTTTTGAATCCGGAAGTTCTTATCAGAGTCCATTGTGTTTTTCCGTATTTATCTATTATTCTGAACTCTGTTTTTATCGATCGTACTTCGTATAATGCTTTTTTTAATTCGTTGATAACTTTTTTTAAGTCTTCAGGATGAACGCTTCTAAGAAAATCAAGGGGCGAAACAGTTTCTTGTTTTTCTTTAATATGATTTTTCTTTGACCGTGTAATTTTTAGAATTTTATGGCTTTTTATGTCCCAGTCCCATACTGTTAATTCGGCCGTACTTAAAGCCATTCTAAATCGCTCTTTATGTTCAATTAGTTCCTTTTCGGCTACTTTTCTGTAATTAATATCTTTAATTATTACTGCTAATTTGTCTTTCGATGGAGTGTAAATGTAAATACTTATATACTTGTTTAACTCTTTGGAAAACTCTTCATACTTAATTGATTTGCCAGATTTGGCATGTTTTGCTAAAGTTTTAATTTTATCTTTTGTTATAAAATCAAGTGTACTTACTTTGTCGCCTATTAGATTTTCTGCTTTCTTTCCAACTAGTTCTTCAAATGCTGGGTTTACTTCAGTAATAATAAAATCGAAAATGTGCCCTGAAGAGTTATGAATAGGCATTAATACTTTTAATGCACTGTTCATCTGGTTAAATAGTTGTTTATAATTGTTTTTACTTATCTCCAGATTTTTTACAATATTTTCTATTCTTAGATTTTTAATCTGTAAATCGGAGTTTAACCTTAAGTATTCGGTGTTTTTTATCTTTAGTAATTCCTGATTATTTTTCAGTTCCTTACTATAGTTTATTAATTCAGTATCATCTTTAAATACAACCATAGTATAATCTTCGTCAAAAGGTGAGTCGTATACTCTGGTTGCCTTTACAGAGTAGTGTTTGTCTTTTTTCGAAAAAGTAACTTTTTTTGAATAATCAATAAATAGGCTGCTTAACGATGGGAAAAGATCTAAGAAAGCATATGTTGACAAAGAATTACTTTTTAAACCAAAGCTTTGTGTTCCTTTATTGTTAACAAATACAATTTGCAATTCTTGGTTCAGAATCATAATTATGTCATCAACAGAATTTGCAATAGCATTCCATCTGTTAATATTTCTTATTATTTCATCTTTTATTGAATTATGAAAAGGATTTATTGGTGTACTTAGTATGATACCAACAATTTCGTTTTTATGGTTTTTTATGGGGCTTAAATCTCTTTTTATTAATCCGTGTGTATATAAATTAACTGTTTGTGGCGGAAATTCTACAGATAAAGATTCTCCTTGTAATACTTTAAATAGGTTATTTTTAAGATGGTTTTCAAAAAAATCAGTTCCAACAATTTTGTCAATACTTTGCCCTATTATTTGTTTGCCTGAAATGGTGAAATTTTTGAAATAAGAATCGTTAGCATATTCATAAATAAATTTGCTATTTATTATAGCAACTGGGATACCACTATTACCATAAACTGATTTTATAATACTGATAACCTCTGCTGAGAGTAACTCTTTTTTGTTTTTGCTAAATAGAGTTGTATTAGGGTTGGGAGGTGTCATTTTAATTTTAGGGTTGGTTTATATTAAATACACCTTTAAAAGTAATAATTATTTTTTATTATAAAAGACTTGTATATAACTAGGTATAAATAAAAAGGGGTTGTCTGTATCGACAACCCCGTATTTTCTAGTGTTTACACGTTAAAGATTTTTTAAAAGTTCTTCAACGGCTTTCTCAATTTGTTGATCGCGATTTTTTACAACCACATCTTTATCTTGAGCAACTTTAATATCTGGCTCGAATTGGAAGTTTTCTTGTAATTTACCGTCCATATCTCTCATTCCTAACTGTGGAATACCGAATGTTGTGGTATTATCTTGAAGTCTTTCCCACCAAACAGCTGTCATTGTTCCAGGAACAGGCATACCAATAGTTTTACCTATGTTAAGTGCACGGTATGTGAAAGGGAAACCATGAGCATCGGAGTAGTTACTTTCGCTAATTAGCACAACCGATGGTTTTGCCCACTTGTTAATAGGCTCGCTACCTACTTTGCGGCCACGAGGAACAAAATCGGCATAGTGTTTTCCGTTTAAGAAAGTAGCTAAATCGTCGTGTAGCCATCCACCGCCGTTAAAGCGTGTATCTACAATAAGGGCTTCGCAATTGTTATAACGGCCTTTTGCTTCAGCATAAACCTCGCGGAAACTTTCTGAATTCATTCCTTTAACATGAACATATCCTAAGCGACCATTTGATAAACGTTTAACTTCTTCTTTGCGGTTTTCTACCCAACGCTTGTATAATAGACTGTTTAAATGTCCTTGGCTTATTGGTTTAACAACTTCGTCCCAACGTTTTTTAGTGTTTGGATTGAAGAAGCTTACAAGAACGTTTTTGCCAGTTTTGTGATTTAATAATGGATAGTAATCCATATCTGGTGTAATTTCAATACCATCAATTTTTTCGATAATTACCCCAGCTTGAACATTTGTTTTTACTTTCGAAAGAGGTCCACGTTCGATAACTTCTGAAATTTTAAGGCCGTTGCCAGAGTAGTTTTCGTCGAAGAAAACACCGAAATTAGCTGTTTTGTCGGCACCGTCGATATGTCCACGGTAGAAACATCCTGTGTGCGATGCATTTAGTTCGCCAAGCATTTCGCTTGCCATTTCAGAGAAGTCGTAATTGTTGTTTATATGAGGAAGGAACTTAGCATACTCTTTCTTCATTAAATCCCAATTAACACCGTGAAGATTCTTAACATAAAATTTCTCGCGAACCTGACGCCACATGTGCTCGAACATATAATCGCGCTCGCCTTGTTGGTCGAGTTGCATTTGAGCTGTGTACGAAATACGCTCTTGTTTTTTCGACGATAAATTTATCTTTACCATTCCGCTACCCGAGAATAGGAATACATTCTTACCATCTTTGTCAAGCTGCATGCCACCTGACCATCCCGAAAGCTTCATAACAAGTTTTGTCTCGTCTTCTTTAAAGTCGTGTAGCCAAAGGTCGAAACCATTCTCGAATCGAGCTAAATAGTATAATTGCAGACCATCTGGTGTTACTACTGCATCTGATAAATTAGATGAGTGAATTGTTAAACGAGCAACGCGATCTTCAAGATATTTAAAATCAATTTTAATTGGTTTTAGTGTATCATCTTTCTTATCACCTTTTTTCGATTTTTTCTTATCGTCCTTTTTATCCTCTTTTTTGTCGTCTTTCTTCTTATCTTTTTCCGACTCTTTATATGCTTCGTACTCTTCTTTACTCATTGTAAACTTATCATAAGCTTCTTGAGTTAAGAACATACCATAAACATCGGAGTGAGAACCCCAGCTACCGTGTGAACGATATCCGTTTTTGTCTGATTGCCAAATAATCATCTCTCCATTCATCATCCATTTAGCTCCACCTTCGCTATAACCGCTTTCTGTAAGGTTGTGTATCTCTCCTGACTCTGCATTAATAAGTGCTATGTCAGAAGCTGGCCAGCTTTGTTTGTCGTCGAACGATGCAATAATCCATTTTCCGTCAGGTGACCATTCAAACGATTGGTCGCCATCTGAGTATGAGAAGTTGTATTTTTCTGGTAGAATTGTTTTGCTCTCTTTTGTTTTAAGATCAAGAACCTTAAGTATAACGCGGTCTTCTAGATAAGCAATCTTTTTACCATCAGGCGAGTAAGCAGGTTGGAATGTTTCGTGACTATCAATAAGAACAACCTCTTCTGTTAATAATGTTGCCGAGGTGAAGTTTTTCTCTTCATCGCGTTTAATCGATGTTTTATATAAATTCCAGCTACCATCGCGTTCGCCAGCATACAATAACGTACGTCCTTTAGGATCGAAACTTACCGAACGCTCTTGTGTTGGAGTATTGGTAATTTGTTTTGTTGTGCGATACTCTACCGAAGTAACAAAAATATCACCGCGTATAACAAAAGCAACCTCTTTACCATCTGGCGAAACAGCCATTTCTGTAGCATTTCCAGGGTTTGTTAAAAACTCAAGATTATTGGTTTTGGCATCGGCATATACCGAAATGCTTACTTTCTGAGGTGTTGCACCTTCTTTAACTGTGTAAATTTCGCCATCGTAGCTATAGCACAATGTATTGTCGTTTGATTTTGATAAGAATCGAACAGGGTGTACGGTATGGTTTGTGATTGCTGTTACTTGCTCAGGAGCATCAAGCGACGATTTAACAACATTAAATGTTCCAAATTTTTCGCTTAAATAATAGAATGAGTTATTGTTTCCTAAAACAGGATCAAGATCTTCGCCGTTAAAAGGGCTTATCTGTGTGTGTTTGCCACTGGCCACATCGTAAATCCAAATGTCGCGAGTAACTGCAGAAGTGTGGTGTTTACGCCAATTGTCTTCGTAACCTTTTACATCTTCGTAAATTAACTTTGTTTGATCGGCATTGTACTTTGCTTTTAAAGCCGGAACCGAAAGAATTTGTTTTGTGCGGCCACCGTTTACAGGAACACTATATAACTCACTCATTGCACCACTTGGGTATATAACGTTGTCTTTGTTATCCATTATTTGAGCCGAAAAAAGAATGTTTTTTCCGTCGGGAGTAAACGATGTAGGAATTTCGTTTGCAGAGTTTGTTGTAACTCGTTTTGCCATTCCTCCTTTTGCCGAGATAACATATATGTCGGCATTGCCATTGCGAAGCGATGCAAAAGCTATTGTTTTTCCATCGGGCGACCAAACAGGATTGTAGTCGTATTCTTGATGCATAGCTAATGGCGTAGCTTCGCCACCTTTAGCATCTACCTTGTAAATATCACCCTTATAGTTAAAAACTATTGTTTGCCCATCGGGCGAAATGGCTGGGTAACGTAGCCATAGAGCCTCGTTTGTTTGCCCTATTGCCATAGATGCAAACAGTGCGACCACTGCTGTAATAATTGTCTTTCTTACCATTATTATTGTTTTAAGTTAGTTTCAACACGTAGATAGACAAATAATAAGAGTTTTAGTTTAAACCTAGTTGATAATACATTGTACTTTTGCAGATTCTATTTATAAAATGATCTTTTTACACTGCAAAAAGTGCATTTTCCTATTTAAATAGAGCTTTTGTTATGTCATTTTAATAATCTTAGAAAAGAAATGGCAATTTATCATTTCAAAAATGCCATTTTATAATTATGATGGGCTGTATGCATTGTACTTTTGCACATTT
>Ga0193951_1001285_pt1 | contig 11195 bp, 13 predicted proteins | sample BB_2_MG_FD_140370 | JGI IMG/M metagenome (GOLD analysis project Ga0193951, IMG submission 140370) | Microbial mat bacterial communities from the Broadkill River, Lewes, Delaware, United States - BB_2_MG | ecosystem: Environmental > Aquatic > Freshwater > River > Microbial mats | place: USA... | reverse complement strand
CAATTTGAATATAAAGACACATATACATTTTTAATAGCTGCTAGTATGACCGATTTTGGTAAACTTGCAATAGAGAAAGAACTTTTAACCAAAAAAGGAAAATTAACTTTTACTGAGTTTGAAATAATAAAATCTAATATTTATTATAATAAAAATGCCTTATCATCTGTTTATGGCTTTGATGATATATCAAAATGGGCATCAAGACATCAGGAAACAATTGATGGAACAGGATATCCATCAAAACTTTTAGCAAAAGAGTTGAGCTTAAAAGACAGATTAATATCTATACTCCATAAATACTCTATACTGTTACAAAATAGAACATATAGAGATCAATACAGTGACAAAGAAGCAATAATGATATTGGAAAAAGAAGCACAAGCGAATAAGTTAGATATGGTACTCCTAGAAGAAATGAAATTGTTTTTGAATTAGAGTAAAACGAAATACTTAGTGTAAAACAACTGTAACTATTTTACTCAATTTAGTTAATATATTAAATTCATTAAATGAAAAGAAATTTTTCATGAATTGACACAAAATAAGGATTAAATGATTGATATTTGGGTAATCAGTATATTATATATTTTTAACTTATAATTATAATTATTAATTGTAATTTAACTCTATTTATACTCAACCAAATTATTTGACTATTAAAAGTTTATTAGGTTATAATTTGATTACCTTGGTATATTTACCAAAATTTAGAAGGAGAACAAATGGGCAAAATGAGCAAAAATTCTAAAGATATAGAATCTTTTTCAAATAATGTTAAACCAACATCAAGAAGAGATTTCTTTAAAAAAACAGCTGTATATTCAGCTGGCCTAGTTGCTACATCAAGTGTACTATCACCAGCAAAAGCAATAGCTAGTGATGATACAGCAATTATCAACGAAGTAGAATGGGGAACAAAATTAGGGGATAAGGTAACAAAATTTCCTTATGGAGTACCCTCACCGTATGAGCATAATAATGTAAGAAGAAATGATCCATTGTTATCTTCAGGGGATGAATACGCAACTGTTTCTATGTGTCCAATACATGAATCAGAAGGAATTATTACACCTAATGGACTCTTTTTCACACGAGATCATGGTGGGACTGCACATGTAGATCCTGAACAATTTCGATTAATGATTCATGGAAAAGTGAAAAAAGATATTGTTCTTACCTTAGATCAACTTAAAAGATATCCAAGTGTGACTAGAACATATTTTATCGAGTGTCCTGCAAATGGTTCTACTGATTGGAGAGCACCTCAATATAATAATTTACAGTTTTTAAAAGGTATGATGAGTTCTGCAGAATGGACAGGAGTATTGTTAAAAACAATTTTAGATGATATTGGGCTTGAAGATGATGCTGTTTGGATGCTAGCTGAAGGAAGTGACAATGCTGGAAATCCACGGACAATTCCTGTAGAAAAAGCACTTGATGATATTATGATTGTTTGGGGTCAAAATGGTGAAGCATTAAGACCAGAACAAGGTTATCCTGTACGATTAGTTGTTCCAGGATGGGAAGGAAACTTAAATACGAAATGGTTAAAAAGATTAGAGTTTTCTGATAAACCATGGCATTCTAAAGAGGAAACTTCCAAATATACAATGCTTCAAAAATCTGGAAAAGCAATACGATATTTTTGGGTAAATGAAGTAAATTCTGTGATAACATCACCATGTCCTGAAAAACCATGGACAGATCTGAAAAAAGGTGATTTAGTTGAAATAGAAGGATTAGCATGGTCTGGGCATGGAACTATCAAACATGTTGATATAACATTAGATGGTGGTGATAATTGGATTGAAGCAAGCCTAAAAGGTTTAGTTTTACCAAAGTCATGGACAAGATTTTCTTATATTATGAAATGGGATGGTAAACCTTTATTATTATCAAGCCGTGCTGTGGATGATATTGATAATGTGCAACCAACTATAGATCAAGAGACTTCTGCTGTTGGCGTTGAATCTGTTTATCATAGAAATGCCAATGTAACATGGGAAGTAACAGGAAAAGGAGAAGTTTATAATGTTCACATTCGAAAACATCACGCTTAGAAATACATTTATTGGACTTAGTTTAGGTGCTTCAATGTTTTTATTTTCAGGTTGTTTCGCAGGAAATGATTCTGTTACAACAAAAGCAGTAGACGGTGGAGTGAAGTATGAAATACAAGATGGTAAATATACAGCTTATCATGTAAATACTCAAAATATTGAAAAATACAATAAAGGAAGAGTTCCTACTCCAACAGAAATTGCAGCATGGGATAAAGATGTTAGACCAGATGGTACAGGATTACCACTTTATGATATGAAACATGGGAAACCAGCTCTTGACGAAAATGGTGAAAAAATAATTGCACAAGGGACTGTCGAGTTTGGAAATGAACTGTATGATTCACAATGTGTAATGTGTCATGGTGACTTTGGTTCAGGTGGAGTTGGTGGTTATCCTGCTTTATCAGGTGGGGATATCAAATCATTATCTAATCAACTTCAAAACCCAGCAGATGAAGTTCCTAATGAAACGCCACCATCAAAAAGAATAGGTAGTTATTGGCCTTATGCTAGTACTTTATTTTGGTACATACAAGACTCTATGCCTTTTACTCATCCTAAAACATTAACAAATAGTGAAACATATGCAATAGCTGCTTATTTACTAATGGAGAATGGTGTTTTAGTTGATGGAGAAGAGATGGATGAAGAGTTCCTTATGAATAAAGAACAATTTATGAAGATTAAAATGCCTAATGAAAATGGTTTTTATCCAAATGTAGATACACCAGAAAATCCAAAACAAGGTGTTGAAAACATGAGAGAATTTTTAGGTAATCCTAAAAACTATGGTACAGGTACAAGATGTATGACTGATTGTATTAAAGGTGAAGTACCATTACTAAGAATTAAAAATGAATTGAATAATTTCAATCCCCCAGCTTCAACAAAAAGAGAGCTTCCCGAAATAGTTGAAAAAGAAACTATTTCAGCTGGTCAAGCAGGATATGAACAGTCATGTAGTGCTTGTCATGCAAATGATGCAATAGGTGCACCAGTTGTAGGAAATAAAGATATGTGGTCTGAAGTTGTATCTAAAGGATTAGAGAAAGTATATCATAATGCTATCAATGGTATAAATGCAATGCCTCCAAAAGGTGGTAATATGGATTTATCAGATGATGAGATGAAAAAGATTGTTGATTATATGATCAACGCAAGTAAATAAAGGAGAAATGATGAGACTAATTAGAAATCTATTGATATCATCAGCTATAAGTGGGTTAATACTAACTGGATCTTTAGCTGATGATGCGTTAATTGCTAAGGGTGATAAGATTTTCAATACTAAAAATATTGGTAACTGTTTTGCATGTCATGCAATAAGTGGAAAAAGTATAGATGGTCCAGGAAGCTTTGGTCCAGACCTTGCTACTGTATCTGAATATCCAGATGAGTTGTTATATGATATGATATATGATATATATACAGCAAAAGGACTGAAAATTTCAGCAATGCCTTCATTTGGTAAAAATGGTTGGCTTAATGATGATGAGATTAAAGCTGTTGTAGCTTATCTAAAAAGTAAATAATTAAAATAAAGGAAATAAAATGAATAGAAGAAAATTTTTAGGATTAGGATTGGGATTAGGTGCAGCAGCTGTTATGTTGCCATCAACTTTAAGTGCAGTAAACTTTAGAGAAACAAATAAAAGCGCATTTGAAGGACCAAAAAGTCATACAGTAGATGATGCAATGAAAGAATTATATGGTACTTCAAAAACAACAGTAGGAAAAGTTAAATTAAAAGCTCCAGATATTGCTGAAAATGGTGCAGTTGTACCTTTACAAGTATCGTCTGATTTAGCTGGTAAAACAGTAGCAGTTTTTCAAGATGCAAATCCTGAGTCTTTAGTAGCTGTATATACAGTACCTGCAGATGGAATCATTGATTATAAACTTAGAATTAAAATGGCTAAAACAGGAACAGTTACAGCAGTAGTACAAGATGGTACAACATTATTCTCAGCTAGTAAAATGGTAAAAGTTACAGCAGGTGGTTGTGGAGGGTGATTTAATTATCTCTTTCACAATTAAAAATAAGAAAATACAAATATAAAATATAAAAGGAATTATTATGGCAAAAAAAACTAGAATTAAAGCAAAAGAAAAAAAAGGTATAACAACTGTAAAAGCATTATCTAAACATGCTATGTTAAGTTATGCAGAAGCAAAAAGTCAAAAGAAAGAAGCAAATTTTATTACATCTATTGTTGCGACAGTTGATGATAAAGTTGTATATGAAGTATCAACAAGTCAATTTTTATCAAAAGATCCATTTATGCAATTTAAATTTAAAGGTGCAAACAAAGGTAAGACACTTGTATTTACATGGACTGATTTAAAAGGTACAAAGAGAACAGATAAAGCAAAAATTAAATAATTCCTTTTCAAGGAATTATAAAAATAACTAAGGAGAAAAGATGTTATTAAATGTTGTAAAAAGTACTGTATTAGTTGCTTTAGCTTCTTGCATAATGAATGCAAATGATTTCAATGTTCAAGCAGAAAAAGATAGAATTGCATTAATTGATTATACCATTGCTAAATTTGAAGATGGTGATAAAAATAGAGATAAATTTTTCCCTTATTCTACAGATGATGAATTAAAAAACAATATTCAAAAAAATGTTAAATATGAAGATTTAAGAAAAGGAAACTATGCTTTTAATAAGCAAGGTCAATATTCATATAATGAAATTAATGAGATGCCACCTTATGATGAACTTGTTGAAAAAGGTGAAGAGTTATATGAAGATAATAAAGCTTTACAAAAATGTTTTCCAGATGTAACTGTTGCTGGAGATTATCCATATTTCGATGAAGAAAAGAAAGAAGTAGTAAGTTTAACTGGTGCTATAAACAAATGTTTAACTGATGCAGGTCAAAAAGCATGGAATGAGAAAAAAGGGAAAATGGCATTTTTCCAATCATACATAGCTTCAGAAACAAAAGATGCAGAGAAAAAAGTAAATATTCAAATTAATAGTGCTGAAGCAGCTGCTGCTTATGAAAGAGGGAAAGAGTTTTATTATACTCAAAGAGGATATTTAAAATTATCATGTGCTACTTGTCATGTACAAGGTGCAGGAAAACGAGTTAGAAATGAAAGTTTATCTCAGTTAGCAGGACATACTACGCATTTTCCAGTTTTTAGATTAAAATGGGGAAAAGATAAAGTAGAAAATGGACTAGGAACATTGGAAAGAAGAATGGCTGGATGTGTAAAAGATCAAGGTCAAGTTCCTCCAAAAACAAATAGTAAAGAGATGAAAGAGTTACTTTATTTCATGGCATATATGTCAAATGGAATGAATGTTGACGGTCCAGATGTAAGAAAGTAAGGGTTAGATATTATGAAAAAATTATATAGCGTAATCGCAGCAACTAGTTTAGCATTAGCAATAACAGGATGTTCAAATAATCAAGTTACTACACCAACTTATGACAATCTAGATGAAAGAAAACTTTGTAATGTAAGTACAAATGGAATCGATTCAGTGTTAAAAGTAGCGCAGAAGTACAATAAAATTGCCAAAGAACATGGTGTTGAATTTAAAAGACTAGGTATGACAAATACTCAGTATATAGATGAATCAATTAAAGCAATTAAAGCAGGTGAAAAAAAAGTAGTACTTTTAAATAAAAAAGGGAAACCTACTAAAAATTCTGTAAGCGTATCATATGCAGTTGAAAGAGCTTGTAAATTTGCAGTAAGCGCTTTAACACAAGAAGCAGAAGGTAAAAAGACTTGGAGAGCTGCAGTTCCAGGTGACCAATTTCAATACTAATATTTTTTATTAGTAAACAATAAGTCAAGATTTTTATCTTGGCTTTTTATAATAGTATATTTCAAAATATGAAGTATCAATATATTTCAAAGGATAAACAATGAAAATATTCAAAAAATTATTAATTGCTGTTACAATAGTAGGTGCTTGTTCTACAGAAAGTTTTGCAGCAGATGTGATGATTTCTCAAGGCGTTAAATCTATTGATATGGATTTGAATGGTGAAAAATTTACTATTATGAGAAACCAAACAATTGGAAATAAAATTTCTTCACTGTATGAAACAACAAACAGAGGTAAACCACAGCCAATTATTTTAGCAGAGGGACTTGAAACTCTTGGAGAATTAGAATTTATAGAATATATGAAAAAAGCACAAAGTGATGAATCTATAGTAATCGTAGATACTAGAGGGTCATCTTGGTACGATAAATTACGAATACCGGGGGCTATAAATATTCCATTTACAAATTTTCAAACAAAAGAGAGTGCTATATCTTCAATGGAGTATGATTTAGGTGTTGAAGTAGATGATGATGGAATATTAGATTTTACTAATGCAAAAACCATAGTAGCTTATTGTAATGGATATTGGTGTGGACAAACACCTGCAATGTTAAAAAATGTTAAATATTCATTATTAAATATGGGGTATCCAGTATCTAAAATAAAATACTACAGAGGTGGTATGCAAGCATGGACATCACTTGGATTTACTGTAGTTGGAACAGAAAAATAGAAATCAATATAAAAAATAGGAAATAATATGAGTAAAATGGGAAGAAGAGAATTTGTATATATGATGGCAATGCTAGGAGCTGCGCCTGTATTTGCAAACTCTCATACACGAATGGTAGAGTCAGGTAAAGCAGATGATTACTACAAGTTAAAGAGTTTTGGTAATGTAAGACTTATGCATATGACAGATAGTCATGCTCAGTTAAACCCTGTATATTTTAGAGAACCAAGTGTAAATTTAGGACTTCATTCAAATTTTGGAAAAGTACCACATATTGTTGGAGACAAACTTCTAGATCATTATGGAATTAAAGGTGATAAAAGACTTGAATATGCATTTTCATGTGTAAACTTTGAAAAACATGCAGAAGTTATGGGAAGAGTTGGTGGATTTGCACAACTTAAAACTGTTATAGATTATTTGAAAAATAACTTTGGCGCTGAAAAAACTTTATTGCTTGATGGTGGAGATACTTGGCAAGGAAGCTGGACATCTTTACAAACACGAGGTAAAGATATGGTTGGTGCTATGAATAAACTTGGTGTTGATGTAGCTGTTGGACACTGGGAATTTACATATAAAGCTGAAGAAGTTTTAGAAAATGTAAAACTTTTAGATGCAGAATTTTTAGCTCAAAATATTCTAGTAAAAGAAGATTCAATGATGGAAGGTGTAGAAGCTTATGATGAAGATACTGGTCATGCTTTTAAACCATATACAATAAAAGAGATGAATGGTAATCGTATTGCTATTGTAGGACAAGCTTTCCCATATACAACTATAGCAAATCCACAAAGAAATATTCCTGATTGGTCATTTGGAATCAATGAAGACTCTATGCAAGAATTAGTTGATGAGATTAGAGAAGATGAAAAACCTGATGCTCTTATTGTTTTATCTCATAATGGTTTTGATGTTGATAAAAAAATGGCAGAAGTATGTACTGGGATTGATTTTATTATGGGTGGACATACTCATGATGGTGTACCTGAAGCAGTACCAGTTAAAAATGAATCAGGTACTACTTATGTTTGTAATGCTGGATCTAATGGTAAGTTTTTAAATGTACTTGATATAGAATGTAAAAATGGAAAAGTAGTTGATCATAGATTTACATTACTTCCTATCTTTTCAGATCTAGTTCCAGAAGATAAAGAGATGAAAAAATATATAGAAAGTGTAAGAAAACCATATCTTTCAGATTTAAATAGAGTATTAGCTACTACAGATGAAACACTATTTAGAAGAGGAAATTTTAATGGTTCTTGGGATCAAATTATTTGTGATAGTTTGATTGAAGTAAAAGGTGCAGATATCTCATTATCCCCAGGTTTTAGATGGGGAACAACAATTATGCCAGGTCAAGCTATTACATTTGATGATTTAGCAACACAAACAGCACTTACTTATCCTGAAACTTATGTAAGTGAATTTACAGGTGCACAAGTACATGCAACTTTAGAAGATGTTGCTGATAACTTATTTCACAAAGATCCATTTAGACAATCAGGTGGAGATATGGTAAGAACAGGTGGTATTTCTTATCGAATTAATCCTATGGAAGAACTTGGAAAAAGGATTACTAATATAGTTTTAACTAAAACAGGAAAACCGCTTGAAGCAAATAAAAAGTATAAAGTAGCTGGATGGTCTACAGTAAACTCAGTTTCTCCAGGAAAACCAATTTGGGAAGTTACTGAAGAGTATTTAAAAAATATGAAACACATAAGCAATCTTAAAGTTGATACTCCAGATATGGTTGGAGTTAAAGGTAATCCAGGTATTGATAATAAATATAACAAATATCAATATACTCCAGTAAAAAGAAGCTAGATTCTCTAGGTTCTTTTTTTATATAAAGTAATAAAAGGAAAATTAATGATAAAATATAATTCAAAATTACTCCTATCTTCAATATTTTTTGGACTATTAACTACAAATATTTATAGTAAAGATATTGTAACAGAAGCACAGTGTAATACAAAAGGTGATGAGTTTATTTTTGCTGGAAATGAGTGTATTCAGTACTATACATCTGAAGGTGACATAGAGTCGCAGATAAATATTTTAGTACATGGAACATGGCCAGAGGGTACAAATACTTTAGTAAGGTATGCTCCATTTGCTGAAAACTTAGCAATGTCTACAGATATAACTACAATTGCTGTTGCGTTACCTGGCTATTCGAATTCTTCAACAAATAATTTTCAAGCATTAAGTCACAATGGAGAGGAAAATTTAGCAGCTCAAAAAAACTATATAGCATTTTTATCAGAACTTGTGACTCAATTGAAAGAAAAGTATGATGCTACAAAAGTAAACTATATAGGTCATTCAGCAGGTGCTATGATGGGGTCTACTCTTGCTGGATTTACACCAGGTCTTTTAGATACAATTACTTCAGCAGGTGGAAGATATGATATTCATGAAGTAGTAAAATCTGATAATGATTTGGTATCATTAGTTGATTATATAGATAAAGTTGATCCAAGTACAGAGTTTTTGTTGATTTATGGAACAAAAGATACTATTTCAAAGCCATCAGTTACAAAAAAATTCTATCAAATTTTAGAAGAGAAAGGATTATCAGCTACACTTATTGAAGTTGAAGGTGCACCACACTTAGACTTAGATATGACAAGTGAATCTGTTGATGCAATAGTAGAGATGTTAGATAAAGAATAAAATTTATTCTTTATCTTCTTTCCCTTTTTTAGTCTTTTCTAAATATTCAAAAAAACTCATCTCTTCAAAAGACTTAGTTATCATAAAATTTAAAATATATTGAAATTTTTCAGTAGATCGAAATCCTCTTGCTTTGTAAACTATTTCATTCTCACTATCTAGAAATAATACTGTTGGATAAAAACTTACTTCTAAATTATGTGCAAAATCTCTATTTGTATAAGTTTTATTATTAAAAATAATAGTATCTAATTCATCAATATTGATACTAATAAAAGTAAAATTTGTTTGAATTGTTTTTTGAATTTTTACATCTTTTAGTGTGATTTTTTTCATTCTATTACAATATCCACAATTATTCATGTGAAAAAATACAATTCTTTGTTTGCTTTTATCATCTATTAGATCGAAGTTAATGTTTTTATTTTCTGCATAAAGATTTGATATGAAGAAAAGTGTTAATAATAGTAGTAATTTATACATTCTTTTTCTTTAATATGGCGTAACTTCAAAGTAACCATCAACTTGTTTTTCTATCACTTCTACTATTCCTGCTTGCACATAAGATAAATCATCTATTAAATCATCTTTTGTCCAATGCATACTATCCATAGTATTTTTACAAGCAATAAACTCAACATCATAGTCCATTAATGATGAAATTCGTATCAATGTATCTTTATCATAATCTTTTTTTAATACTCTAACTCCTTTTCCATAAGCAACTACAGAAATGTTTATAGCTTCTGCTGGGTATTCTTTAAGTACATTATAAATTGCACCTAAAGTTGAATTTACTGTTTTTTCATCTGATACATTAAGTTTAATAATCCATTTTCTAGGATTGTCAAATGTAGGTTGAGGATCACTGAAATCCATTTGTGCATAGGATAGTATCGTAAGACAGAATAATAATATTAGTTTTTTCATTTTTTTACCTTTTGTGTAAATTTATACTTGATTTGATTATATAATAGATCTTATAAAAACAGTATGATAAAATTTAAATAATATTAGATATAATACATTAATTAAACATAAGTAAGGAAAAACATGAAAAAATTATTTTTAATCATAGGCGCACCAGGAAGTGGTAAAACAACAGATGCAGAATTAATTGCAGCTAAACATGAAGATATCACACATTATAGTACAGGTGATATGTTTAGAGCTGAAGTTGCAACTGGTAGTGAACTTGGTAAAACAATAGATGCTTATGTTAGCAAAGGAAATCTAGTACCAATTGATATTGTTATCAAAACAATTGTTACAGCAATTAAAAATGCTCCTACTCCAACTGTAGTAATTGATGGATATCCAAGAAGTAGTGAACAAATGGAAGAGCTAGATAAATATCTTCTTAACGAATCAGAAGTAGAACTTGTAAATGTAATTGAAGTTGAAGTATCTGAAGAGGTTGCATGTGATAGAGTTTTAGGAAGAGCAAGAGGTGCTGATGATAATGTTGATGTATTTAATAATAGAATGAAAGTTTATACAGAACCATTAGCAGCTATACAAGCTTTTTATGAAGCAAAAAATTTAATTACTAAAATTAATGGTGAAAGAACAATTGAAGAGATTGTTGATGAGATGGATGCATTTATACAAAGTAAAATATAAATGAATTTTTATTCGGTAATTATCGGAACAGAACTTTTAAATGGGCGTCGTAAAGATGCTCATTTTTCATTTTTAAACAACGAACTTCTAAAAAGAGGCTGGGAGCAAAAAGCAAGTTTTGTTATCAAAGATGAACCCCCTTTTATAGAAGATATTTTTAAACTGATTAAAACTGATCCAGATGCTGTTATGTTTTGTTTTGGGGGAATTGGTTCTACACCTGATGATTATACACGACAATGTGCTGCAAATGTTTTTACAGATGGAAAAATGGAAAGAAACAAAAAT
>Ga0193951_1001282_pt1 | contig 11220 bp, 13 predicted proteins | sample BB_2_MG_FD_140370 | JGI IMG/M metagenome (GOLD analysis project Ga0193951, IMG submission 140370) | Microbial mat bacterial communities from the Broadkill River, Lewes, Delaware, United States - BB_2_MG | ecosystem: Environmental > Aquatic > Freshwater > River > Microbial mats | place: USA... | reverse complement strand
GCTTTAATTGTTGTTACACAACACTACGATACTTTACAATCAATTGGTGAAGAAACTAACAGTAACTTAATTTTATTACCTAATTCACCACAAGCAGGTAGTAATATGTTAAATGATATGGTAGCCAGCTTTACAGCAAGTAATCAAATAGGTGAAGCAATGAAAAAAGCACAAGAAAATAAAGACAAAGAATAATTATGATACTATCAACTACACCTTCAATAGAAAATAAACCAGCTAAAGAATATTTAGGTATTGTTACTGGTGAAACAATTATAGGTGCAAACATTTTTAAGGACTTTTTTGCTGGTATTAGAGATATAGTAGGAGGTAGGTCTGGTTCCTATGAAAAAGTTCTAAGAGAAGCTAAAGAAATAGCTTTGAAAGAGATGGAAGAGAGAGCTCAAAGATTGGGAGCAGATGCAGTTATAGGAATTGACTTAGATTATGAAACGGTTGGCGCCAATGGAGGCATGCTAATGGTTACAGCTTCTGGAACAGCAGTGAAACTTTAAATAAAAATAAAACCGAAACATTAAATGTTTCGGTTTTATTTTTATTCTTTGTAAGATAATAATCTTATTTCTTATCTTCTCCTTTATCGGTAGTATTTTCATCTTCATTTTTAGTAGCATCTTTAAATTCTTTGATACCTGTTCCTAAACCTCTCATTAATTCAGGAATTTTTCTACCTCCGAATAATAATAACACTAATGCAACGACGATAGCTATTTGCCATGGTCCAATCATTCCTAAAAATATAGTAAGTAAATTCATTTTTATTAAATTTTGCGCTACAAAGATACAAAATTAACCTCTGTGTTCAATTACACCACCAATTACTTTTTTATCTCTAAAAACTTCTGGTTTTCCTTTATAAAAAATAGAACCTCCAAATGATACTTTTGCATCTAAAGTTTCACCAGCTTGTACTTCTACTTTGGATCCTGAACCCGCTTTAACGATAGTCATTTCTTCTACAGCTACTTTATATCCGTGATACATACCACCTAAATCTGCGTCAACGTTTTGGTTCTTTGTACTTCCTGAGAGCTTAATAACAGCCCCTGAAGAGCTTTTTACTTTTAAATGCTTAACCTTAATTACAAGGTTAATAAAAGCGCCTTCTTGAGCTTTAATTTCAATTTTTTGTTGATTAATATCTTTACCAGTAATCGTCGCACCTTCGTTTGCATCAATTACATCAATATCTTCTTTATAATACAATGTAGCTTTCACCTTACCATCTGCTGTAGTTTCAGGAAATTTTAATAGTACTTTTAACGTATATCCTTCTACTTTAATCTTTACTTTATCAGTTTTTTCACCAGTAACTACAATTTTAGATTCATTTGATTTAACCAATTTTAAATCAATTCCGTTATAAACTTTTACTTGATAAAAGCTACCTAATTCTTTCGTCATGGTTGTTTGTGCCGACGCTATAATAGTCATCAAAAACAAACTCATAAATACTAAATTCTTCATAATAAATCCATTAGTTTATTGTATTAAAACAATAATTATACCAATACAATAAAGACAAATATTTAATTTTATTGTTGAAAACTAAATTTTATTTCTTGTTTCTTTAAAGTTTTCAATACTTTTCCTTCTTTAGGTTTGCGTATTGTTTTAATAAAACTGTAAACAAAAAAGAAAGTTAATAAACCACCTAAAATTAAAGAACCTATTGGTCCTAGGAAATCAGCTATTCCAACAATTATTTTCTTAATTAGGCTTCTTCTCCCTCCAGTATCTAGATGTTGCCCATTTTGTATACTTAAGGCAGTTGTATACAATACCCAAGTAATACCGCCAAAAAGAGCTGTTCCTAATAAAGAGGGTTTAATCTGTTTTAAAAGTGAATAATTTTTAATTTCTACTCCTTTTAAATTTGATATAAAAAAGTTATTCACATCAGCAAAAACCTGAGAATTTGTATTAATTTCAATCTCTTTAATTTTACTATCTTTAAATTCAATAGTAATTTGAGAATCAGATTCATTGAAAAGAACCTCTTTTATGTCATTTGTTTTATAAATAGACATATTAGAAAGTTCTTTTTTTTCTATAAGATCACTTATGTTTATTTCTTTAGATTCTTCTGTAATCCAAATTGTGTTTTCTGTTGCAATTAAATACTTGTTCGTTTTTTCTTCTTCGCTAGTAATCCAAATTTTCATAGTTATTTGTATATAATTTAATGTGATATTAAGTTAAAATCAAGATGTTTACGCTCTAAATCGGTATGCTTTACTTTTACAACAACTTCATCACCCAGTTGAATCATATTCTTGGTTGATTGTCCAATCACAGCATATTGTTTTTCGTCAAAGATATAATAATCATCCTTAATATCCTTGATTCTAACCATACCTTCACATTTATTAGATTTGATTTCAACATAAATTCCCCATTCTGTTACACCAGAAACTACTCCTTCAAATTCTTGATCTTTATGATCTTGCATGTATTTAACTTGCATATATTTAATGGAATCTCTTTCTGCTTTAGAGGCTAACTCTTCCATTTTAGAAGAATGTTTACACCTTTCTTCATAAATTTCTGCTTTAGGCGAATTTCCGCCATCTAAATAGTGTTGTAATAAACGATGCGTCATTACATCAGGGTAACGACGTATTGGTGAGGTAAAGTGGCTATAATAATCAAAAGCTAATCCGTAGTGACCTATATTTTGTGTAGTATATTCAGCTTTACTCATTGAACGTATCGCTAAGGTTTCTACCATATTAGCTTCTCCTTTACCATGAACGTCTGATAATAATTTATTTAAACTATCAGATGTTTTTTGTCGTGTTTCTGTATTGATTTTATATCCAAATTTACTAACAATGTTCTGTAACGATGCTAGTTTTTCTACATCTGGTTCATCGTGTACACGATATACAAATGTTTTCTTACTTGGTCTTCCTGCAGAAAGTCCTATAAATTCTGCTACTTTTTTGTTTGCTAATAACATGAATTCTTCAATCAGTTTATTAGCATCTTTAGCTTCTTTAAAGAAAACTCCTGTAGGATTTGCATTTTCATCTAAATGAAACTTTACTTCAACTCTATCAAAAGAAATAGCTCCAGATTTCATACGCTTTTTGCGCATCTTTTTAGCTAATTCATCAAGTTTTAATGTAGCTTCAACGATATTTTCTTCAACTTCATAAGCTTCTCCAGTTAAAGAAACATCAGCAGGAATTATATTGTTTTTATTCTCAATTATTGCTTGTGCTTCTTCGTATGCAAAACGTTTATCAGAATAAGTAACTGTTCTTCCAAACCATTGGTTAACAACTTGTGCTTTCTCGTTTATTTCAAATACTGCTGAAAAAGTTAGTTTTTCTTCATTTGGTCGTAAAGAACAAACTCCGTTACTTAACATCTCAGGAAGCATTGGTACCACTCTATCAACTAAATATACAGATGTAGCACGATCATAAGCTTCATCATCTAAAACAGTTTTTGGTTGTAAATAATGAGAAACATCAGCAATATGAATACCTATTTCATAATTTCCATTTTCAAGTTTTGTAAATGATAAAGCATCATCAAAATCTTTAGCATCTTTTGGATCAATTGTAAATGTTAAATCTCCTCGCATATCTCTACGCTTAGCTATTTCTTCCTTTGTAATTTCAATAGGTAATTCAGATGCTTCTTTCTCTACTTCAGTAGGAAATTCATACGGTAAACCATATTCTAATAAAATAGAATGTATTTCTGTATCGTGGTCTCCTGGTCTTCCTAAAACTTGAGTAATTTTTCCAAATGGGTTTTTAGAATTCTCTGGCCAATCAGTCATTTTTGCAACAACCTTATCACCATCTTTTGCACCATTAAGTTTACTTTGAGAGATAAAAATGTCTGCATACATTTTAGTACTATCTGGTATAACAAATCCGAAATTTTTATTCATTTGTAATACACCAACAAATTCAGTTTTTGCTCTCTCAATAATTTCTACAACATCCGCTTCAAGTTTATTACTTCTACGTTTTTTATATACATAAGCTTTTACAGTATCATTATGTAAGCCTTTACCTAAGTTTACTGAAGGCACAAAAATATCGTGTTCAAAATCATCACAAATAAAATAAGCATTGCCATTAGAAGTAGCATCTAAAGTACCAACATGGTATTTACGGTCTTCATTTATTTGATATTTACCTCTATCAACTTCTTTAATTTTCTTATTAGCTGTTAATTCTGCTAATTTTTTGATAATCTGATTTTTACCATCAGTATCAGAAACTTTTAATTTGGCTGCAATCTGTTTGTAATTGTAGTATTTATTGCTGTCTTCGTTAAGTATTTTGAAAATATTTCGGGTAAGATCTTTAATTACTTTACCTTTTTTTTTGTAGATTTTTTTCTTTCTAGTCATTAATCTTTCGTCTTATTTAATTTTCAACCAAAGTACGAATAAAATTAATGCTAGTAATTTAAATAACTGTTATAAATTGATTTCGTACTTTACCGCTCTTTTTTAATGTATTTGTATGAATAATTCTTGGTTTGTTATTGTTAACCCTGTAGCTGGTAATGGTAAATTCAATAAATATTGGTCTGAAATTCAACAGGAATTAAAAACGAATAATATTAACTATGAATATTCAAAAACTGAATATTCAAATCATGAAAAATTAATTGTTCAAGAAGCTATTAACAAAGGTTATAAGAAAATAATTTCTGTTGGAGGTGATGGTACTTTACATCATGTTATTAACGGAATTATGACTCAAAATACTATAAAACCTGAAGAAATAACTATTGCTGTTATTCCATTAGGTACTGGAAATGATTGGATTAAAACATACAATATACCTAAGAATATAAAAGCTGACGTTAATTTAATAAAGCAAGAAAAAACTATTTTTCAAGACATCGGTTATTTAGAATTACCCGGTACTTCTTCCTATTTTAATAATGTAGCTGGTATTGGTTATGACGGATATGTTGTTAACAAGTTAAATAAATTGAAGAGATTTGGACCTATTGCATACTTATTGAGTGGTATAGCAGGTTTATTACTCTATAAAAAAACTACTTTTAAAATAGCTGTTAACAATAAAATCATTGAAACAAAGTGTTTAATGACTTTATTTGGCATTTGTAAATATTCAGCAGGAGGTATGCAGTTGACTGACTATAAAGATTCTAATAATGGATTATTTGATATAACAATAGCTAAAAACCTATCTTTCTGGGACTTACTGTTTTCTATTAAAAAATTATACAACGGAAAAATTCTTCAGCATAAAAAAGTAGAAACACATCTAGCTGACTCTTTGTTAATAACTCCCAAAAACAATAAATATCTTCCTTATATTCAAGCAGATGGTGAGTTAATAGGTAGAGGACAAGTTAAAGTTAGTATTCTAAAAAGTGCTATTCAAATAATTATTCCTTAAAAAGTTAAAAAAAGCTTAATAAAATTGTAACGTTTCTTAAATTCATACGTCTTTATAGTAAGAAAGTCGTTATAAATGAAAAACTTGCGCAAAATAATAGCTTTATTTATTTTCATATTCATTACAGGAATTATCGTAACTGTAGTGAGTATAAATACGACTTTGAACAAGAAAACTCCTTCAGAAGTAGTAACTAAAGATTCTATTTACCTTATCAGAGCTTCTAAGAAAGCCGTATAAGCCTTTTTCACTCACTTATTATCACTTTTCAACAAACGTAGTATTTACGCCTTATTTTTAGCAATTTGCCCTAAAAGAAGACAAAGAGGTTACACTAATTATTTTAACTCAGTAAATAGTTAATAGAAGAATCTGTAAAACTCAAACTTCAAAAAAACTGTTATTAACATATTATATTATTAATAAAAGAGATTTTAAAAATTTAAAAAAAGAAATGATTGTTATTATAGTGTGTTAATATGTAGCATAAAAAGTGGATTTTATTTTTGGTGAAGTGACTTATTAAAATAAATAAACAAGTTATTAGTCGAATAAAACTTTAAAAATCAACTATAAAATAGAGTTATTAACAAAAGTTATAAACAGCAATTCACTAAAAATTATGAATAGTTAATTTTATTTTCAATGTAAAAAAAGGGTTAATTTAATGTTGATAAATGTTCATTAAAATCTCAAAAAAAAAGTTGCATAATTAATTCCTGTTCTTGTATTATAAAAAATATCTAGAAAATCAAATTTTCTTTTCAGAATCTACTACTAGTTCTTAACAATTAGTTAATGTAGTTTAACCCCTTAATTTTAAAGAGGTTATTAAGAATGCTAAAAAAAGCATTGTTAATTACTGTTGATAACCGTGAATAACTGTATTTTTGTAATTCACAACTGAATTAAAATCAACAAATTATGACAATCGCTGTAGGAAACGATCACGCAGGTACCGAATATAAATTTGAAATAGTTAAACTTTTAGAAGAATTAGGACACAAAGTAATCAACTTTGGTACAAATGAAACCGATAGTATGGATTACCCAGATACAATTCATCCAGCTGCTGAAGCTGTGGAGACAGGACAAGCAGAAATGGGAATTATTTTATGTGGAAGTGGTAATGGAGCGCAAATGACCGCTAACAAACACCAGGGAGTTCGTGCAGCTTTATGTTGGAACAATGAATTGGTGGAATTAACACGTCAGCATAATGACGCAAATATTTTAACGATTCCAGCTCGTTTTGTATCGTTACAACAGGCTTTAGGTTTTGTAAAAATATTTTTATCTACTGAATTTGAAGGTGGTCGTCATGCTAACAGAGTAAATAAAATAGCTAGCTGTTAATGAATATTACGATTAAAACATTTCAAGAATTAACAACTTCAGAACTGTATGAGCTTTTGCAATTACGTTCTGAAGTTTTTGTTGTTGAGCAAGATTGTGTGTATCAAGATCTCGATGGTAAAGATCAAAAAGCATTGCATGTTATAGGAGTTAAAGAAGGTAAAATAGTAGCGTATACACGACTGTTTAACAGTGGTGAATATTTTAATACACCTAGTATAGGTAGGGTTGTAGTTAAAGAAGTGGAACGTAAATATGGTTACGGACACGATTTGATTAAAGCATCCATAAAAGCTATTGTTGATAACTACAATGAAACTACCATAACGATTTCTGCACAAACCTATTTACAAAAATTTTATGAATCCCACGGATTTAAACAAGTAGGAGAAGGTTATTTAGAAGATGGAATTCCACATATTAGAATGGTGTGTAATTAAATCAATTCCTCAACTTCTTTAACTTCACCAATTTGCATATTACCTAATAAAATGTCACCTACACGAACACGTACGAAGCGAAGTGTAGGAAAACCAACAGCAGAAGTCATTTTGCGAACCTGCCTAAATTTTCCTTCAGTTAAAGTAATTGATATCCAAGGGGTAGGTCCGTGACGAGCATCACGAATTTTTTTTGAACGTTCAGGTAAATCTGGTGTGTCAATTGACTCAACTTTACAAGGTTTTGTCATGTATTTTTTTCCTTCAAAACCGATTTCAACACCGTTTTGTAATTGTTTAATAGCTTCAGATGTAATTGCTCCATCTAATTGAACATAATACTCCTTTTCAACACCACCTCTGGTAGTAATAAAGTCGCTTACTTTTCCATCTGTTGTTAATAACAATAAACCTTCCGATTTTACATCTAATCTACCCACAGCCATAGTTCCTTCAGGAAAATCATGTAATTCTCCTAACAATTTATGTTTTCCTCCCTTTTTTTGATTAGTAATAAATTGTGATAAAAACCCATAAGGTTTGTAAATCATGAAGTGACGATGGTTTGACATCTTTTCTTTTTTTAAGAAGCACAATATTACAAAATGTAACATAAAAAGATAGGATATTAAAGCTAGTTTTTCATAACTTAGCCGTTCTTATTACTTAAAATAATTAGCACGATTTATGGCAGCAGATAAAGAAAAAGAAGCGAAATTAAAAGCGCTTCAACTTACACTAGATAAGTTAGATAAAACCTACGGTAAGGGAACCGTAATGAAGTTAGGAGATAGCCAAGTAGAAGATGTAGATGCAATATCGTCAGGTTCTTTAGGATTAGATTTAGCCTTAGGAGTAGGAGGGTATCCTCGTGGAAGAATTATAGAAATTTACGGACCAGAATCATCAGGTAAAACAACTTTAACAATACATGCAATTGCAGAAGCTCAAAAAGCAGGAGGTATTGCTGCTTTTATTGATGCTGAACATGCTTTTGATCGTTTTTATGCTGAAAGTTTAGGTGTGGATGTTGATAACTTAATTATTTCTCAACCGGATCATGGTGAGCAAGCTTTAGAGATTGCTGATAACTTAATTCGTTCTGGAGCTATTGATATTGTAGTAATTGATTCGGTTGCAGCATTAACACCAAAATCTGAAATTGAAGGTGAAATGGGTGATTCTAAAATGGGACTTCATGCACGTTTAATGTCACAAGCCTTACGTAAATTAACAGGTACTATTAGTAAAACAAACTGTACAGTTATATTTATTAACCAGTTACGTGAAAAGATTGGAGTTATGTTTGGTAACCCAGAAACTACAACAGGAGGTAATGCTTTAAAATTTTATGCGTCTGTTCGTTTAGATATTCGTCGTAGAACACAAATTAAAGATGGTGATAAAGTAATTGGTAATAGTACTAAAGTTAAGATTGTAAAGAATAAAGTAGCTCCTCCATTCCAACAAACTGAATTTGATATTATGTATGGTGCAGGAATATCTAAAGTTGGTGAAGTTTTAGATATTGGAGTAGAATACGGAATTATAAAGAAAAGTGGTTCATGGTTTAGCTATGGAGACACTAAATTAGGTCAGGGTAGAGACGCTGTAAAAGGTGTTATTAAAGACAACCCTGAATTAATGGAAGAACTTGAAAATAAAATTAAAGATGCTATTGAAAATCAGGAATAAGTAATTTAAATTCAAAGTTCAAACTATTACTATTTAAAAAGCTGTTGAGAAATCAACAGCTTTTTTTAATTCAAAAACTAAATAAATTTATTAAACCCCTGTACTACCAAAACCACCAGCACCACGTTCAGTTTCGTTTAAAACTTCTACTTCTTGCCAGTTTACACGTTCGTGTTTTGCAATAACTAATTGCGCAATTCGCTCACCATCGTTTACTATAAAATCTTCGTTAGATAAGTTTACCAAAATCACACCAATTTCTCCACGATAATCAGCATCAACTGTACCAGGAGAATTTAATACGGTAATTCCCTTTTTGGCTGCGAGTCCGCTTCTCGGACGCACTTGCGCTTCAAAACCTTGAGGTAAAGCAATAAATAATCCAGTTTTAATAATTGCTCTTTCTAAGGGTTTTAAAATAATTGCTTCGTTTATATTAGCACGTAAATCCATTCCTGCAGACCCTTCAGTTTCATAAGCTGGAGTTTGATGTTTGGATTTGTTTATGATTTGTACGTTCATATGTTTCATATAATATTTAAAATTCAAATATAATAAGGTTTAAGATTAGAGAGTAGTTTATAGATTTCTTAATTTTGTCCTACAAACAAATACTACTTATGAACAATCAAACTAAAATAGCTGTACTAGGAGGAGGAAGTTGGGCAACTGCTATTGTTAAAATGTTATCAGAAAATTTAGAAACGATTGGTTGGTATATGCGTAGTGTATATGCAATTGAACATATTAAACGCAATAAACACAACCCTAATTATTTAAGTTCTGCAGAATTGCATCCAGAGCAGCTCGATTTGTCTGATGATATGAATTATATTATAGAAAATTACGATGTGTTAATTTTTGCAATTCCATCTGCTTTTTTAAACAAAGAATTAGAAAAATTGACAGTTTCGTTAGAAAATAAAGTTGTGTTTTCTGCAATTAAAGGTATTGTTCCAGAATCAGGATTAATTGTAGGTGAGCATTTTCATAAAAAATACAATATACCATATGAAAATATAGGAGTAATATCTGGGCCATGTCATGCAGAAGAAGTAGCAATGGAACGTTTATCGTATTTAACACTTGCTTGTCAAGACGAAGAAAAGGTTAAAAAATTAAGTGAATTTATATCAGGTCGTTATATAAAAACAAAAATCTCTGATGATATTATTGGTACTGAATATGCAGCAATGCTAAAAAATATTTACGCTATTGCTGCAGGAATAGCACATGGTTTAGGTTATGGAGATAATTTTCAAGCAGTATTAATGAGTAACGCAATTCGTGAAATGAAACGTTTTATTAAAAAAGTTCATAAAATGAAGCGAAATATTAACAACTCAGCTTATTTAGGTGATTTGTTAGTTACAGGATATTCTACATTTAGTAGAAATAGAATGTTTGGTAATATGATAGGTAAAGGTTATACGGTAAAATCTGCCATGTTAGAAATGAGCATGGTTGCAGAAGGGTATTACGCTACTAAAAGTGCTTTTGAAATTAATCAAAATAACGGTGCTAAAACTCCAATTATTAACGCTGTATATAACGTTCTATATGACAAAAAAGAAGCGAAAGATGAGTTTTTAAAGTTAACAAATAGATTAGATTAGTTGTTTGCATTTGTACAAATAATCCTTCTTAAAATTAATTAAGAAGCCCCATCAATCGCTTCTATAGTTGAGTTGTTTGTAGGTTTTGTATAGAAAAATAATAACAAAGTTAATTTAAAAATCTGATTAGTAAATATTTTTGTTAATTTTTTGATGAAAAATAAGTAATAGTATAAAATTACTGATTATTATATTTTTATTACTTTTAGTTTAAAAACAAACAATTATGAAATGAGCTATAACAAATCTTAATAACCATTGAGATAGTTATTAGCGAATTACATCTGACCCTAAGGAATAATTAAAATTAAACAGATGAAAACAATTCAAGAAGCTGTTGAAATTACCATCAGAAAAACGCCTTTTATAGAAGAGGCCTTAAATGAAAAGTTAATTAACGTATCTTCATTGGCAAGAGAAATCTTACCTGAAGTATCAAAGCTTTTAAAAAAAGAAGTAAAAGTTGGTGCAGTTATGATGGCAATAAATAGGCTATCTCCAGCAAATGAATTGAGAATTCGTAAAAATATTAAACGACTAGCCTTAAATTTAGGTGATGTAATTGTTCGTTCTGATCTTTGCGATTTTACATTTAAAAATACTCCCTCATTATTGAAAGAAATTGCTAAAATTTTAAGTAAATCAGCAGATAGTAACGATTACTTTTTAACAGTTTCTCAAGGAATT
>Ga0193951_1001281_pt1 | contig 11222 bp, 7 predicted proteins | sample BB_2_MG_FD_140370 | JGI IMG/M metagenome (GOLD analysis project Ga0193951, IMG submission 140370) | Microbial mat bacterial communities from the Broadkill River, Lewes, Delaware, United States - BB_2_MG | ecosystem: Environmental > Aquatic > Freshwater > River > Microbial mats | place: USA... | reverse complement strand
TCAAAAAGACGCGTAATTTCAATCGACATATGTTCAAATTTTTGGGCTCTGCAAAGTATGAAAAATACCCCGATTGCACAAGTTGTAGGTTACTGGTTGATTTATTGAGGATTATATATTTTTTGATACAAACTATTGTATTTTTCTAAGATTATTTTTCGTCTCATTTTCAATGTAGGAGTTAAATGATCCGAATTGGTTGTCCATTCATCGGGAGTGATTTCAAAGCGTTTTATTTGTTCCCACTTCCCAAATTTTTCATTGCAAATATCAATCTCTTTTTGAATTCGTTTGAGTAGTTTCTCATCTGTAGTAATATCCGCAATTGTGTGATTGTGTCTTTTTGACCATTCTTGAACAAATTCAGAAGCAACTTGAATTAATGCGGCTGGCATTTTTTCGCCTTCACCAATTACCATAACTTGCTCTATAAAACGTGATTTCTTCAACTCACTTTCCAAGATAGCAGGAGCGATGTATTTACCTCCAGAAGTTTTGAAGATTTCTTTTTTTCTATCTGTAATTTTTAAAAATCCGTCATTGTCTAGTTCTCCGATATCTCCTGTATGAAAATAGTCGTTTTCAATAGATTCGTCAGTTTTTTCTAAATCTTTATAATAGCCCATCATTACATTAGGGCCTTTAACTAAGATCTCTCCATCGTCAGCTATTTTTACGCTTACGTTTTCAATAATTTTCCCAACCGTTCCTATTTTAAACCCGTTGTTTCGCATATCGGTAACAGAAATTGCAGGAGAGGTTTCGGTAAGTCCGTAGCCTTCAAAAACAGGAATGCCTGCCGCTGTAAAGATTCTTACAAGCCTAGCTTGAGTAGGTGCGCTACCTGCTAGCATAAATTCTAATTGTCCTCCTAAAGCTTCTTTCCATTTTGAAAAAATAAGTTTTCGAGCAATTGAAAGCTTGAATTCGTACCACCAATCGTTTGCTTTATAGGGTTGATATTGTTCACCTAATTGTAATGCCCAAAAGAACAATCGCTTTTTTAAACCTGATAGATTACTTCCTTTATCAACTATTTTATCAAAAACTTTTTCTAATAATCGAGGAACTACAGCCATAAAATGAGGTTGAATTTCCCGTAAATTATCTCCAACCTTATCAATACTCTCAGCAAAATGAATTTCAAAGCCCATATATTGACAATAATAAGAGGCAGCACGTTCAAAAATGTGACAAATAGGTAAGTAGCTTATCACTCTTTTTTGATTGCCTTGTAGATTAAGTCTTTTTCCAACAGCAAAAACATTACTAACAATGTTATTATGTGAAAGCATAACCCCTTTTGGAGTTCCAGTAGTGCCTGAAGTATAGATAATAGTAGCTAAATCAGATGGATTTATAGACTCTTTTAATTCGCTTACTTTTGTTTGAAGGGCAGTTTCGTTACCAAGACTTAAGAAAGAACTCCACCCATAATTTACATCTAATTCTTCAAAAGTGAATACTTTTTTGAGCTGTGTTTGTTCTTGAATTTTGATTACTTTTTGATAGAGTTCATCATCAGAAACAAAACAATAAACACTATCAGAATGGTTTAAGATATAAGCGTAGTCTTTTTCAGAAAAAGTAGGGTATAAAGGAACATTTACTGCACCAATTTGCATAACTCCAATATCTAACAAATGCCATTTTGGTTGATTTACAGAAGTAATTACTGCTATTTTATCTCCTGGGTTCACTCCAAGATTTAATAAAGCTTTACTTATGATGTTAGCATCTTCAATATATTTTTTAGTAGAAATATTTTTCCATTCATTATTCTCTTTAGAAACTAAGCAATGTTGTTGTGGATAGTTTTCTAGTTGGTGATATGGAAAATCAAAAAGACGTGTAACTGTTGAAGATATATGCATGTAAGTGGTTTTGTTGATGCATAAATCTAAGAAAAATAAAAGACAATTATTTAAAAAATATGTGGCTTAGATTAATTATATAGTTTGCTAACCAGACTCTTATAGGTTTGACCTATTGGAACTTTTTGTTCTTGAATTATAATACGATTACCTTCTATAAACTTTATTTTATCTATAGCGACGATAAATGATTTATGAACTCTTAAAAACTGATTAGGGTTTAACAGAGATTCATAATGAGAAATTTTTTCATGACTTACAATCATTTCATCTGCTAAAAATAGTTTAGTATAGTTTCCGTAAGCTTCTATAAATAATAAATCATTTAAATCAATTTGATGATGTTTTTTATCTCCTTTAATAAAGAGTCGGGTAGAGGTTTGTTTTTCTGTTATGACCTCTTTTTGAACAGTTTTTGTAGGTACTAATGTATCAGATACTTTATTAACGGCTTTTACCAAACGATCAAAACTAAAAGGTTTTAAAAGATAATCTACAACATTTAATTCAAACCCCTCAATAGCATATTCCTTATAAGCAGTTGTGATAATGGTTTTTGGTGGATTGGATAATGTTTTTAAAAAGTCTAAACCTTTTAGCTTAGGCATATTTATATCCAAAAACATAAAATCAACCGTGTTTTCATTTAAAAACTGCATAGCTTCCATAGCATTGTAACAACTTTTTTCTAATTGTATATGAGGTAACATACTACAAAACTCAGTTATAATTTCGTGAGCTAAAGGCTCGTCATCAATAATTATATATTTAAGCATGTTTTGGAATTTTCAAAAGAGTTTTATAACTGTTGTTTGTTACATCAATATTTAATTCGTGTTGTTGATCGTACAACAAAGATAGTCTTCTTTTTAAGTTTTGTAAGCCAATTCCTCCAGTGCTATTTCTTTCGTTAGGATCAAAATTATTTTCTATTTCAAAGTAAATGTAATCAGTATCTTCATACAGATTAATGTGTATGAAAGCGTTTTCTGTAAGTGTTTCTATACCATGTTTAAAAGCATTTTCAAGTAAGATGATATAAAGTAATGGTGGGACAGTTAAATTAATATCAATGTCATGATTAAAGATGATTTCTACTGATTTCTTGTAACGGATTTTATGTAATTCGATGTAATTGTTTAGGTATTCTATTTCTTCTGAAATTTTCACTCGCTCTTTTTCTCCATCATAAATTGTGTAACGCATCATGTCAGATAGTTTTAAGATAACTTCTGGTGCTTGTGGTGAGTTTTTTACCGTTAATGCATACAGGTTGTTGAGCGTATTAAAGAAAAAATGAGGATTCATTTGTGTTTTTAAGAGTGATAACTCTGTATTAGATTTTTCTTTTTTTAACTCTTGTACCCATTTCCATTGCTCAAAAATCCAAAGAAAAAAGAAGATAGGAATGGGTAAGAAAAAAATATAGAAAGGTGTTTCTTGCTTAACTTTTAAATAAGCTTCTAAATCACCAGAAAATAATCGTAGATAAAAAAAGTATAAGAGTAACGGAGTGTATAGAAATGCTATAAATTTCCAGTATTTTTTTATGAAGTTAGGTGCTAAAAAATAGGCAAGTCCACACCAAAATACTATTAATAAAATGAATGTGATAGGGTTGTCTGGGAGTTTCATAAAAGAATCAATCAAGACTGTAATAAAAAGTAATACAAACAGAGCAGTAATACCTATTACAGCTTTCTTTTTTTCTTTTAAATACTGATAATTATGTATAGGTAAGCCTATAACCAATGCCCAAAAAACAGTAATCACAATAACTTCACCTGGTTGGTCATTTGGGATGTTTAGAACATTTATGTAATCCAATAAAATGAATAATGGAATTATAATTAGAAAACCAATAAAAAAAGCTTTGTATTTCTTTAAAAAATCAATCATACTTCAAAATTACTCATGTAAAACTATTCTCACAATTATATTGATAAACACTATTGTTTTTTAGATGAACAACTAGCTTTTTTAGTTGAGTTTTAGTTAGTAATTAAATAAACATCATGTGTACTAAAAATAAGCTGATATATCATTTTTAATTTATCAAAAGGGTAAGGTAGTAGAGATTTGCTGAAAACAAATACCTAACCACATATGAATACATTAACAATTACAAACCTTACAAAAACATATCCTAACGGAGTTAAAGCACTAAATGGAATAAACTTAAATATTTCTAACGGAATGTTTGGTTTGTTAGGAGCCAACGGAGCAGGCAAGTCTTCTTTAATGCGTACGATAGCTTCTTTACAGGAACCTTCATCGGGTGAAATTATATTTAATGATTGTGATATTATAAATAAACCTGAAGAAATACGAAAACACTTAGGATATCTTCCTCAAGAATTTGGAGTATATCCTAAAATATCAGCAGAAAAATTGCTAGACCATTTAGCAATTTTAAAAGGTATCACAAACAATACTGAACGCAAAAGTCAAGTAACTTCATTATTACAAAAAGTAAACCTGTATCAGCATAGAAAAAAAGCAGTGCATACATTTTCAGGAGGAATGCGACAACGTTTCGGAATTGCCCAAGCCTTATTAGCAAATCCTCAGGTAATCATTGTAGATGAACCTACAGCAGGATTAGACCCAGAAGAGAGTAATCGCTTTTTAAATCTTTTAAGTGAAATAGGGGAGAACGTGATTGTTATTTTATCCACTCATATAGTAGAAGACGTTAGAAATTTATGCACTAAAATGGCAATTTTATCTGAAGGGCAAATCATTTCTCAAGGAAATCCAAAGGAGTTGGTAGCTAGTATACAAAACAATATTTGGATTAAAATTATTCCTAAAAGTGATGTTGAATATTATAGAAAGACATACGATGTTATTTCAACCAAATTAGTGGCAGGAGAAACACAAATAAGAGTTTTCTCTGAAGCTACTTTATCAAATGGATTTGAAAGAATCAATCCAAACTTAGAAGATTACTACTTCGCTACATTGTTTCACCATAAAAAAGCCTAGTCTATGTTTAAGAAATTATTACAATTTGAAACTTATTATCAATTAAAACAACGAGCCTTTCCAATATTTTCAATACTTTTTTTAGGATTAGGGTATTTTACGGGAAGTCAAGGGTATGCTCCTACAGGAGTAAACTTCAATTCCATATACCAAGTTTATTTTCATGCGGGTATTTTTACTCTAGGTAGTGTGTTTATTACCATGTTTTTTTCGGTAACTGCTATTATAAGAGATAAGCAACATAACACGGAAAATTTAATTTACAGTTCATCCATAACAAAGGCTAATTACTTTTGGAGTCGTTTTTTAGGTACTTTTATTTTTAGTGTTACAGCTTTTACACCTTTTATCGTTGGGTACATTATTGGAAATTATTTTTCTGGTTTAGATACAGAGAGATTAGGAGCTTTCAACTTACTTAACTACTTACAACCTTGGTTGTATTTAGTATTACCCAATATTTTTATTTGTACTGCTTTAATATTTTCAGTAAGCACGCTTACCAAAAATAGTATTGCCACTTATGCTAGTGCAGTATTTATTTACATGTTATATTTTGTGAGTTCGATTTTCTTAAACTCACCATTATTAGCACAGTCTGTTCCAGCATCACCAGAAATGATGGCTGTAGCAGCAATAGCAGATTCCTTTGGAATAGCTGCCTTTTTTGAACAAACTCAATATTGGACTGCTTATCAAAAAAACACGCAGTTACTTTCTTTTTCAGGATTGTTTTTATTAAACAGAGTGCTATGGATAGTGCTTTCAGTAGGGATACTATTCCTTACCTACAAGAGTTTTTCTTTTAGAAAAATTACTAAAAAAGTAAAAAAAGAAAAGAAACTAAACAAAGAGACAAAGCAACTTATTTCTTATATGCCAATAAATGGTACATACAATTTTAAAGCGCAAATAAAATCGCTTTTGTCTTTGATACGACTAGAATTAAATAGTGTGTTTAAAAGTTTACCATTTTTAGTAATTGTAACAATGTGGTTGATAATTGTTTTTTCTGAAGTGTATGCAACCGTTGTAGAAGGGAGTGAATATGGGGTAAGTATGTATCCATTAACAAATCAGTTGATAGAACTTATAACAAGCCCGTTAACTCTTTTTGGACTCTTATTGCTAATTTTTTATGGTTCAGAGATTGTGTGGAGAGAACATAGCATGAATTTTAATTTAATCATAGGCGCTACTCCAGTAAAAAACTGGGTGTTTTTTGTTGCTAAGTTTATTAGTTTATCGTTACTACCTATATTACTAATTGCTTTAGGAGTATTAATCTGTATTGCCTTTCAGGTGAGTTTAGGTTTTACAAGTATAGACCTTGGTATGTATGCTTCGGTGTTTTATTATTACGGCATACAATTAACAGTGTATGCTATGTTAGCCATATTTATAAATGGTATTACCAAAAGTAAGTATGTAGGGATGGGAGGTTTTGGTTTGTTGGTTGCTGTTACTATGAAAGCAAACCTTTTAGGTTTGGAACATCCTTTAACAAGTATAGGACTTATGCCAAGAGTAAATTTTGGGGACATGACTATGTATAACAGCAATACTACACTGTTTAATCACTTAGCCTTGTACTGGCTCAGTTTGGGAGCTCTTTTGGGTTTAATAGCTTTTAAAATATGGAATAGAGGAATAATAAAAGACTTTTCGTATAAAATAAAACAGTTGAAAGAAAAGAGTAATCGAGTAGGTAGAGTACTATTTTTAAGTTTTCTTTTATTAGCTGTAGGAGCAGGAAGTTTGGTGTTCTATAATACTAATATTGTTTCTACTTATCAAACCGATAATGATGACTTAAATTTTAGTGAAAATTATGAGCGTAAGTATAAGCACTATCAAGAGTTAGAAAAATTATATCCAATTTCACAAAAAACAACAGTAGCTATTTTTCCGAAGGAAAGAAAATATACTATCAAAGCAAATTATGTTTTAAAGAACAAAAGTGATAAAGCATTATCTAAATTATTAATAACAGAAAGAATTCCTGTAAAACACATCAATATAGAAAACACTCGTTTGATTGTAAAAGATACGGTGAATGGAGCCTATGTGTTTGAGTTTAAGAAGAAATTACAACCTAACGATTCAGTACAATACACTTTTACTATAGAAAAAGAAGTGAAAGGGTATGAGGAAGATAAAAGTATTGTTCATAATGGGACTTACATTACATCTAGGAATTTTGAACCTATCATAGGGTATGCTGCTGGATTGGAAATTACAGACAGAACTGAACGTAAAAAGAGAGGTTTACCACAAAGAGAAGAGGAAGATGATTCAGACACTCACATAGCATTTGAAGATATCAAAATTGAAAAGGTGCAATTTGAAACAATTGTATCTACAAGTAACGATCAGACAGCTATAAGTTCAGGAGAATTGATGCGAGCTTGGTCAGAGAATAATAGAAATTATTATCACTACAAATCAAAAGGTAAAATATTTCCTATCGCAGCTTATTTTTCGGCACAATACCAAACTCAAAAAACAACATATGACGGAATTACAATTGAACAGTATTATAATCCTAGTCACAATTTTAATATCAATACAATAGAAAATAGCACAAAAGAAGCTTTAGCGTATTGCCAAGAGAACTTTGGTACGTATAATTTTAATTATGTACGTATAGCAGAAGTACCTTCGCATTGGGGATTTGGTGGATTTGCACATCCGGGAGTTATTAGCATGACTGAAGATCGTTTGTATTTGTCAGATATACGAGATGAAAACACATTTAATTTGGTAGCTAAAAGAACGATTCATGAAGTAGCTCATCAATGGTGGGGACATACATTAACAGCTAAACCAGTTGCGGGAGGTTCTTTATTAGTGGAAGGATTAGCAAAATATACTGAAGCTGTTGTGATGGAAAAGATGTACGGAAAGCGCGCTTTGTATGAGTTGGCTGAAGATGCAAGACGAAGATACTTTTTAGGAAGAGCATTTGGAGGAAATCCTGAACCTCCAATATATAAAGTACAAGAAGAAGGTTATATTTCTTATGGTAAAGCTTACACAATATTGATGGCGTTGAGAGATTTAATAGGAGAGGAGCAAGTAAATAAGGTATTGAAAAACATTACAGAAAAACACCGATTAGATAGTACTCCTAAAGCACATACTATAGAGTTGCTTGAAGAAATATATAAGGTGACCCCAATGGAATATCATCAATTGGTAAATGATTGGTTTAAAAAGGTGATAACTTATGATATAGCTGTAGAAAAAAGTTCGTACAAAAAGCTACCCAATGGTACATACGAAGTTACAGCAACTATAAAAACGAAACGATTTGAAACAATAGAAAACGGAGACACTAAAGAAATTGGTATTAATGAACCTATAAAAATTGGAGTATTTACAACGCATCCTTCGCTAGTAAAAGATGATAGTACTGTGTTGTTTTATGAGTCTAAACAAATAAATAAAGAACTTACAGAAGTTTCATTCATAGTAAATGAAAAACCTAATTATATCGCTATAGACCCTTATGGAACTAGAAATGATGAAAATTTAGTAGACAATGTAGTTAGATTGTAAGAATAAAAAATGCCTCACATATGAGGCATTTTTTGGTGTTAAGCATTTAAAAAATCTTTCAATTCTTGATAGGAACTAATTTGTATAGCTTCTTTTTGTTTATCTATAACTGATACTATTTGAGGTGGAATTTCAACAGTTACATTTAACACATCTTCAACAACATCTAAAAATTTTACGGGATGCGCAGTTTCTAAGAAAATTCCGAAGTCACTGTCTAAATCGTATTTTTTCAAACCTAAATATCCAACAGCTCCATGCGGATCGGCAATATAATTTGAGTTCTTGTAAATACTCTTCATAGCTTCACGAGTTTCATCATCAGAAAAAGAAAAAGAAGAAAATGCAGCTTTTAAAAGCGCTAAATCGTTATTAAATAATTCTTGAATTCTGATAAAATTACTCGGATTTCCAACGTCCATCGCATTCGATATGGTTGCTTTAGATGGTTTAGGATGGTATTCACCACTTGCTAAATAATTAGGAACTGTATCATTTACATTAGTAGCAGCCACAAAATGTTTGATAGGTAACCCTAGTTTTTGCACCATAATACCTGCGCAAATGTTTCCGAAATTTCCGCTAGGTACCGAAAAAACTACTTCTTTATGCTTTTTATAAACTTGTTTATAAGCAAAGAAAAAATAAAACATTTGAGGTAACCAACGTGCAATATTGATAGAGTTTGCTGAGGTTAACGTACGATTGATTTCAGCATCTAAAAAAGCAGTCTTAACCATGTCCTGACAATCGTCAAAAACGCCGTTAACCTCTAAAGCAGTAATGTTTTGTCCTAAGGTAGTCAATTGCTTCTCTTGAATATCACTCACTTTTCCACTAGGGTAGAGGATGACCACATCTACACCTTTAACCCCTAAAAAACCATTAGCAACAGCTCCTCCAGTATCACCAGAAGTAGCAACTAAAACAGTAACTTGTTGATCTTTATCACGATTAAAATATCCCAAGCAACGTGCCATAAAACGAGCGCCCACATCTTTAAAAGCCATGGTAGGCCCGTGAAATAATTCTAGTGTACCAATTTTTTCTTCAATAGATACCACAGGAAACTCAAAATTGATGGTTTCTTTAATGATTTCTTGTAATACGTCTTTCGGAATTTCATCACCCACAAATTGCCTAATGGCTTCATACGCAATTTCTTCATTAGAATATTCACCAATATTATCAATAAATTCTTTTGATAGTGGCGTAATGTTTTCAGGAAAGTATAATCCTCTATCTAGAGCTAATCCGTTTACTACAGCTTCTTCAAAGCTAACATTAGGTGATTTATGATTGAGACTATAATAGTTCATAATTTCGAGTTTAGTGTTGTTCTAAAATTTTAATTCCTTCTGTATTGATTTTAGAAAGAATCATGTTAAAATCAATTTGTTTGTCTTGATAAGTATTTTGTATGGTTTTGTAAACCTTTTCAGCGGTTTCATCATTTCTACATAAAGTGAAAATAGTTGGACCAGAACCCGAGATTCCTGCCCCTAAAGCTCCAGCCTCTATAGCTTTTTGTTTTACTTCATCAAAATGTGGAATCAAATGTTTACGAGCAGGTTCAACAATAATATCGGTTAAAGAGTCTGCGATTAATTGATAATCATTGGTGTGTAATCCACTAATCAATCCACCAACATTAGCCCATTGTGTAACTGCATCTTTTAAAGGAACTTCTTTTGGCAATACCTCTCTGGCATCTTTGGTTTTTACTTCAACTTGAGGATGGATAGCTACCACTCTTAAATCAGCAGGTACAGGGATTTTTACGATACTCAAAGGTTCGTAACTACGTATCAATGTAAACCCACCATAAATAGCCGCAGAAACATTATCGGCTATTGGAGTTCCGCAAGTGGCTTCTTCTCCTAACATCGCAAATTGTGTCAAGTCAAGAGGGGAGAAGCTATTTCCTAACAACTGATTTACACCAAACGCAGCTCCCGCAGCACTGGCAGCGCTACTTCCTAAACCACTTCCAGGAGTATATCCTTTGTGAATGGTGATGTCGATACCAAAATCAACTGGATGTTTTTCTAACATCGCTAAAGCGACTACTCCAGCAGCATTTACTTTTGGGGCTAAAGGTAAATCTGCCCCAGTTATCTGGGTAATTTTTACACCTTTTGTAGCTGTTTTGGTAAAAGTCATGGTGTCTCCAACCGTTTCGAGTGCTAAACCTAAAGCGTCAAATCCGCAGGAAACATTGGCAACAGTTGCAGGTGAAAATATTTTTAAATAGTTCATTTTTTTGCGATTAAAAACAAGTCGGTATCACCACCTTCTTGATATAGTTTGGTGTAATTTTCTAAAATTTTGAATCCTTGTGCTTCTAAAGCATCCATCAAATAGGCTGGTTCATGATAATGAATAAACATCGAGTTTTTTCCATCTGAACTAGAGCTTATACGAGAGTCTTTTTCGTAATCTCCAATCATGGTACTGATGTATAGTAATCCGTTAGGATGTAACATAGTAGCGGTATTCTTTATAAGTTTTAAAGCATCTTCTTTAGCTACATATGGAAAACAAAATCCGAAGATGATTACATCAAAACCTTGTTGTAAACTAGTAATATCTCTACAATCTAGCACTTTAAATGAAGCTTTTGGATTGTTTTGTTTTGCTAAATCCACCATGTTTTCAGCAGCATCCACTCCTAAAACAGTGAGTGCAGGATTGTCATGTAATAGATAACTCGTAATCTTCCCAAAACCACAAGCTACATCCAACACATTATGGTGAGTCGGTTCCATATGCTTTAAAAGGAGATCATAACTATGATTA
>Ga0193951_1001279_pt1 | contig 11230 bp, 7 predicted proteins | sample BB_2_MG_FD_140370 | JGI IMG/M metagenome (GOLD analysis project Ga0193951, IMG submission 140370) | Microbial mat bacterial communities from the Broadkill River, Lewes, Delaware, United States - BB_2_MG | ecosystem: Environmental > Aquatic > Freshwater > River > Microbial mats | place: USA... | reverse complement strand
TATTAACTTATTTAAGAAGGAACTACCCTTTAAATACCGCTTCAACTTCACTCAAACCATTGATCAAATAGAAAAACAATTTATCATCTCTCCATTTACTGACTTAAATGACATAGATAATCCGTTTAAACAAGAGCAACGTAGCTTACCAATTGATTTGGTATACCTTAGAAGCAATCGACTTATTGCAACAATAGAAATACCGGAAGGGTATGTAGTGGAAACACTACCAGCATCAAAAACAATAAACTCTGACCTAGCAGCTTTTAATTACATAGCCCTAATCAAAGACAATAAGGTGCAGGTTTACGCTACTTATCAATTCAAAAAACAAAGTTATCCAGCTCAAGATTATAGTGATCTTAAGCAGTTTATGAATACGGTAACAAAAACAATTAATACTAAAATCATTCTAGTTGAGGACAAGGCCTAGGTGAACTGATTGTATAAAACCACAAAAGCGAGGTACCTTGGCACCTCGCTTTTAATATTTTACAACGACTAAGTTCTAGTTGTCGTTCATCGAAATCATAAACTCTTCATTCGAGCTGGTCTTTTTCATTCTATCATGCAAGAATTCCATGGCTTCAACCGGTGTCATATCTGACAAGTAATTGCGAAGAATCCAGATGCGATTCATCATATCAGGATCCATCAATAGGTCTTCACGACGTGTACTTGATAAGTTAACATCAACAGCAGGGAAGATACGCTTATTAGATAAACGACGATCCAACTGAAGCTCCATATTACCTGTACCTTTAAATTCTTCGAAGATCACCTCATCCATCTTAGAGCCCGTCTCAGTAAGCGCTGTTGCAATAATGGTTAATGATCCACCATTTTCGATATTACGAGCAGCACCAAAGAAACGTTTTGGACGGTGAAGCGCATTAGCATCCACACCACCAGATAATACCTTACCCGATGCTGGTGAAACCGTATTGTAAGCACGTGCTAAACGTGTTATTGAATCTAACAACACCACCACATCATGTCCACATTCAACCATTCTTTTGGCCTTTTCCAACACAATGTTAGCTACTTTAACATGACGCTCTGCTGGCTCATCAAATGTTGATGAAACAACTTCTGCATTTACGCTACGTGCCATATCTGTTACCTCCTCAGGACGTTCGTCGATAAGAAGAATAATCATATAAACCTCAGGGTGATTAGCTGCAATAGAGTTAGCCACATCTTTTAGCAAGACCGTTTTACCTGTTTTAGGCTGAGCCACGATCAATCCTCTTTGTCCCTTACCAATTGGCGCAAACATATCAACTACACGTGAAGATAAATTAGCTCTGGCACCTGTTGCCAAATCAAACTTCTCATCAGGGAAGATTGGTGTTAAATGATCAAATGGCACACGATCGCGAACAAAAGCTGGCTGACGACCATTGATTTGCTCTACCTTAATAAGGGGAAAATATTTCTCACCTTCTTTAGGCGGACGAATAGTTCCCAATACTGTATCTCCTGTTTTTAAGCCAAATAACTTAATTTGAGACTGCGATACATATATATCATCAGGAGAATTAAGATAATTATAATCCGATGAACGTAAAAATCCATACCCATCAGGCATTATCTCTAATACTCCAGAGGCTGAAATGATACCTTCAAATTCAAACTGCTTATCATCCCTACGTTCGTTAGGACGTCGGTTTTCGCGTTTGTCATTCTGAAAACGTCGTTTACTTTGATCTTCTTGCGGACGGTTTTCACGGCTACGGTTATCATTGCGATTATCTTTATCCTCACGACGTTTATTTTCGCGTGGAGCATTATTCGCTTTTACCTCTTTCACTTCTTCCGCCTCTTGCTTTTCTTCAACAGGCTCAACTTCTTCTTTAACGGCTTCTGGCTTTTCTTCACGCTTCACCTCTTCGCGCTTTACTTCTTTGCGAACAGGTTCTTTACGAGCAGGTTTCTCAACCGCCTCTTTCTTTTCAGCCTTCTCACCAGAAATGGCGTCAGCTGCTTCAGCTACCTTTGATTTTACCGATGATGCCACTGGCCCATCCGGACGTGCTGTACGCGGACGTTTAGAACGTGGTTTACGATCTACAGGGCCTTCTTTCTTGCCTGTTTTTTTATCTGCCGATACCTGAATCGCTTGCTCATCAAGTATTTTATATACTAAATCCTGTTTTTTAAAGGATTCAATACGTTTTACGTTAAGCTCCTTCGCTATCTGACGTAGTTCAGTGAGCAACTTTTTATTTAGTTCTAGTATATCATACATAACTATAACAATACTGTTTTAAGGAAATACTTAGAGAATTTTTTAACTCTGAAATGTATTCGAAAGTTTTTAAAGAATTGATGACCTGACAGGTCTCAACTTTGATTCATGCAAATCTATGGAAAGTTTATCATCTCACAAAACTATTTGGTCAAATTAATCAATTCGACGTAAAAATTTAACCTTCAATCACTTTGTTAATACCAAAAAAAAATGCAATTTTAATCTAGCAATAAACAAAACCTTAATATTCAGCGTTGTATATATCACCAACCATATACCACACATAATCGCCAGTATATATGAGACAACTTAAGATTACAAAGCAAGTAACCAATCGCGAAACGCCTTCTCTTGATAAATATTTACACGAAATAGGAAAAGTAAAACTCCTTAATGCTGATGAAGAAGTCGCTTTAGCTAAAAAGATTAAAAAGGGCGATGGTAAGGCTCTTGAACTTTTGATTAATGCTAATTTGCGCTTTGTCGTCTCTGTATCTAAACAATATCAGAACCAAGGTTTGAGTTTACCTGACCTTATAAATGAGGGTAACTTAGGATTGATAAAGGCAGCTCAACGTTTTGATGAAACACGAGGTTTTAAATTCATCAGTTATGCCGTGTGGTGGATACGACAATCTATACTTCAGGCTCTTGCCGAACAGGCGCGAATAGTAAGGTTACCACTGAACAAAATTGGCTCTATTAATAAGGTCAATAATGCTTTTTCTCGACTGGAGCAAGATTTTCAACGAGAACCTACGGCTGATGAGATTGCTAAGTTACTTGAAATTGCTCCCAAAGAAGTAAAAGATGCTTTAAAGGTATCATCGCGTCATATATCAATGGATGCACCTCTTAGAAAGGACGAGGACAATACCTTATATGATGTGCTTTTATCATCTGACTCACTAAGCCCAGACACGCATCTTATTGATGACTCTCTACGTCAGGAAATTGAACGCTCATTGGCTACACTTTCAACGCGCGAGGCCGACATTATTAAATTGTATTATGGTTTAAATGGTGAACCTCCATATTCTTTAGAAGAAATAGGTAAGCTTTTTAACCTAACAAGAGAGCGCGTAAGACAAATAAAAGAAAAGGCGATTAAACGCTTAAAAAACACCTACAGAAGTAATATATTAAGATCCTTTTTAGGCCAATAAAACACACCGTCCAAATGTGTAAAAAATCATGATGGTTCTTCCAAATGTGTTGTATTTTTGCAACGCATTTTTTATGCAAAAATGAATTATCAATAAAACAATGCCATAATATATAATCTTCATAAAAGAATATAACTTAACAGTTGTAAGTATTGTGAATTAGGGCATATGGAATAACATACACATTTCACCAATGCGTATGTTATATCTTTACATTGTGATAAATAAGGCTAAAACATAAATTAACTCATGAAACATTTAATAGCACCATCGCTACTTGCTGCTGACTTTAGCAACCTCAAAAAAGACATTGAAATGATTAATAACAGTGAGGCTGATTGGTTTCACTTAGACATAATGGATGGTGTATTTGTTCCCAACATATCGTTTGGCATACCTATCCTAGAATCCATCAAGCCATTGGCAAAAAAGCCATTTGATGTCCACCTCATGATTACACAACCTGAGCGTTACATCGAAACTTTTAAAAATGCTGGTACTGATTTGTTTAACGTGCATTACGAAGCCAGCACACACCTGCACCGCACAACACAATCGGTGCATCAAGCAGGTATGAAAGCAGGTGTCACCCTTAACCCCCACACACCAGTATCTGTACTAGAGGACATAATTAATGAACTGGACTTGGTTCTTCTCATGTCTGTTAACCCTGGTTTTGGCGGCCAAAAATTTATCGAAAACACCTACCATAAAGTTGAGCAGCTAAAGGAGTTGATCTTAAGAAAAAACAGTCGAGCTCTGATCCAAATTGATGGTGGAGTTGACAACTCGAATGCGAAGCAGTTGGTAGAGAAAGGAGCTGACGTATTAGTAGCCGGAAGCTATGTTTTCAAATCGTCTGACCCAGCATCAACCATTTCAGGTCTAAAAAATCTTCATTTCTAAAGCTTTATAAAATATGTTTCGAGAAAGTGTGCTTAATCACACTTTCTCGATCTGAAATAATACCCCAAACGGTAGGGACAATTAAAATCTCTCCTCGCACCCACCAGTCCACCAATGTGAATACCCCAATGCTTGCAAACTGCCTATGGTAACCCACACAGCACGCAGTGGCTCAAGGGTAGCGGTGTATTTTAAGCTTATGAAAACCACTGTCAATACTTTCTTCACGAAGCGACTAACAGCTTGTTAATCACAACTAACTTTTCTACTTTTGCAGCCAATTTTATACATACTAATAAATGGCAGGAGAATTACTAAACGACCCAATGGGGCAAGCCGCTATGGACTATTTAGCTGGCCAACGCAATCTTAAAATCACAGTTCAATCTAATATTGTAGAAGATGACATTCTTCCTGTAGACTATCTTTTTAGAGCTTTTTCCGACATGCCGATCTTGGAAAAAAAAGCTTTGATGCATTGCACTGGCAAAGTACTTGACATAGGAGGAGGAGTTGGATCGCACGCTTTGGAGCTTCAGAATAAAGGATTAGATGTAACTCTTCTAGACCACTCTTTAGGATGCTGCAACACAGCTTCTCAACGCGGCGTTAAACATGTGATAAATGCTGATTTTTATAACCATAAACCCACAGACACGTATGATACCGTATTGTTAATGATGAATGGTATTGGTTTAGCGGCAGCTATAGATCATTTACCAGTATTTTTTGAGAAAATAAAAGAATACTTGAAGCCAGGTGGACAAATCTTACTCGACAGTTCAGATTTACGTTACCTCTTCATTGATGAGGACAGCTACTGCGATCTACCTGATGAGCAATACTATGGCGAAGTGATGTATACCATGACTTATGGAGATCATAAAACAGAGCCATTTGAATGGTTATTTATCGACCCAGCCGTATTATCAGCAAAAGCCATAGAAAACGGTTTTAAATCTGATAAAATAGCAGATGGTGAGCATTACGATTACTTGACAAGGCTCACACTTATCTAGTATATTAGGGACGTTCATCGGTTTTATAGTGCTTTTTATCAAACTATACTTGACTTTGTCATAATTATGTTTTTCAATCCATGGATTTTAAATCATTTTCGTATCTTTCGGCTCGTTTATAAAGTTTAAAACGAGTGGCTTAAATACTTTTTTAGGAAAAATAATTTAGGTTGTCCGCTTATTGATTGGTGGTGAAAACCGTTTAATATTGACACATGAAAATTAAGAGATTATGAGATATATTTATTCAATATTAAGTTTATTAGTCTTACTAACATTAAGCAGTAATATTTGGGGACAAAATATTATAACCTATACCCCTGTACAAAATGCCAATGGTGTTGATACTAATCAGGATTTAATTTTGACCTTTGATGCCACGATTTCATTTAATGCAGGACCACCTATTCCTACAACTAAAAATATCTACTTATACAATACTGATTCTGGGTTAATTGTAGACACATGGACATTTGCCTTAGGGCTAGCATTAAGTGGAGATGCAACTGGCAATGGCACCAACGTACTTACGTTAAATCCTAGCATTGTCCTTGAACCTGGCACTAACTATCATGTTATAATAGAAGATGGAGCTCTTCAGGGCTTTCCCGGAATTGATGACTCAGAGGCTAACAATTGGAGATTCACTACAACTTCACCCCTCTTATATAATCCTGTTCAAGATGCCGTTGATGTTCCATTAGATCAAGACCTTACTCTAACATTCCCAGGTAGCATCACCTTTAACTCAAGTGGAGTAACAAAATACATTCAATTATACAGTGATACTGAAGTAGTAGAGTCCTGGTGGATAGTTGCCGGTTATGTTGCTCCCGGAATTTCAATTGAAGGTAATTTGTTAACAATTAACCCTTCTGCTAATTTGCAAGAGGGAATTGATTACTATATAACAATTGATGACGGTGCATTGAATGGCTTTGTAGGCATAGATAATTCTAATGACAACAATTGGCGATTTACTTCAATATCATACCCTCCGGTACCACAAGTGTATTTACCTGTTCAAAATGCAGTAGGAGTAGGTATTAACCAAAATCCCGTTATAACTTTCGATAGAGACATTCGTTTTAAAACATTAACTGTCGGAGAATTTTACATCCGAATTTCTGACCAGATATCTGGGCTCCCTGTCCAAAGCTTTATCGTAGAATCTGGTAATCAAGATGCCTTACTCGTTATTAACAACAATCAATTAACAATAAACCTTAGGGCTGATCTTCTCATAAATACGCAATATTACATTACAATACCTACTGGAATTATTGAATCTACTACAGGTGCAGTTTTTGATGGTATTAACAATGGTCCAGACAACAATTGGCGTTTCACAACTGTAGGAGAACCAATATGGGCATTAAACTATCCTTTTACAGAAAACATCACACCAAATAGTGTTGACATCGTTGGTCAAACAGACAAGTCTGGCACCTATTACTATGTTGTAACTTCTAACCCAACGGCGCCAACTAGCACACAAATAAAGGCTGGACAAGATGAAACAGGCAGCGCAACAAGCTTCACTAGTGGTTCAGGTGCAATGACAGGTAGTGTTGACTTTAGAGAGACCTTAGACATTTCAAATCACACATTATATCTAGCAGAAACCAATTATTATGTCCATTTTATTACAAATGAAAATGTCAACACTTTGGATTCTGAAATTAGAAGCACATCATTTACTACATTAGAACGTACTCCTCCTGTAGCATCCTTCATTCCAATTGATGGTACAAACGGAGTGTCTATTTTAACTAATGTAGTGATTTCTTTTGATGAACCGGTTAGAATGGCCAATGGAACAATCATTGATGATACAAATGTAGCCAGCCTAATTACATTTGAACAAAACCCGGCTATTCAAGTAGCATTTACAGCTACAATTGACCCCACTAAACAGATTATTACCATTGTACCAAACGCTCCCCTTACCGACGATACAAACCACACCGTAATCATATCTGCTGTTGAAGATTATTTAGGAAATGAACAGGCTGGTTCATCACAAACATCTTTTACTACAGCTAAAGTTGTAACATGGGTTGGAGGAACAGTAGGGAGTGAAACCAATTGGGAGACCAATGAAAATTGGAGTAGCAACTTAAGTAACAGCTCAATCGTACATATTCCTGCAGGTGTTACATTTATGCCTGTTATAAATACAGATGCAATTGTTGGAAGTATTAATATTGAAGCAGGAGCCTCTCTTGAGATTAACAACACAGGAAGCCTTGTTATAAATGAAACATTAACGATGAGATCATCCACCTCAGGACTAGGAAATGCTTCATTGATTGACAATGGCTATAACCCAATAAGTGTAGATCCCAATAAGGTGGCCATACATCAAGAAATAGCAGCATCTGATAGGAGTTATCATGTATCATCACCCGTATCAAATGCAACTAAAACGAATATGGGAGTTGATAATGCGATCTATCAATTTGACAATACGACAGATAGTTGGAGTTTATTGGGTGATAATCAAACTTTATCCTCAGGCACAGGTTATGTTCTCCGAAGTGGATCCAATGTTACATTTACAGGAAACCTCAATCAGAATTCAGTATATGCTTTAGACCTTACAAGAACTGATGGAGCAGGTTATGGCTGGAATCTCGTTGGTAACCCTTATACAGCAGCCCTCAATTGGGATAATGCAAACATTTTAAAGACCAATATTAATGATGCCTATTGGATCTTCTTAAATGATGCTAGCAATTATGGTATCTATGGAACTTATAGTTCTATTGGAGGAGGAACACATGGATTAGACAACCTTATTCCATCTCACCAAGGTTACTTTGTAAAAGTTGAAATCGGCTCACCAACGGGGACAATTACCATGGGTAAATCAGCACTTGCTGCTAATAACAAAAGCATTTTAAAAAGTAGTAAAAGCATTAGTTATCCTAAGATAAAGTTAGCAGGTGTTAATGGAGAGTTTATTGATGAAACCATTATTGCCTTTGCAGATATTGCAGATGATAATAGAGGGCATTACGATGCTTCTAAAAAGTTTGGTACAAACAATAACTACCTACAAATATTTTCATTCGAAGAAACTGAATCATATGCTATCAATTGCAAACAAGAGATTAAAGATGGTTTAGTTATTCCTATTGGTTTTAAAGCTGCCAATGAAGGCACTTATAAAATCAAGAACGTGAGCTCTGAAGGTATATTAGAACAATATGATGTCTTTTTGGAAGATCGATATGAAAATGGCTTATTAACAAACCTTAATGAACAGAATGAATATGAATTTACCACCACAAAAAAAGGAAACGTGGTTGATAGGTTTGCAATACATTTTAGCTTAAAAACAGTTACTGAAGTCATAACTAATAAACCTGATAATATTCTAATATATAGCGATAATAAAACTATTTTTATCAATGGCAAAAATACTCTCGGTAAAACATACGAAATTCACTCATTAAATGGCACTGTTATTGAGAATGGTATACTTCAAAAGAATGGTCTAAACTCAATTAACATAAATCATAGTGGCTTATATATTGTAAGAATATACGATAGTATTAAACCAATTTCAAAGAAAATTTTGCTTAAGTAGTCAAAAATAAGTTATTTTACCTTCACAATTAGAGAAGATTAAATATAGTATGAGAAAATATAGCAAGCCAGAAATTGAAGTACACTTGATGGATAAGCAAATTAGCCTTCAAGCTTCTTCTGAGAATACGGGCCCTGGAGATCCATTTGGATCTGCTGCTGCTACTGCACCTCCTCCAGAACAACAAAGTGCATTACAGGACAACCCATTTGACGAGAACAATTTAAAATAATTGATATAAATAATAAAGGCGACCAATGGTCGCCTTTATTATCTGTGGTTGTTTAGTAGTGTTTACATGGTAACTTGCCACGTATCTTCAATATTATTTTTCCAATCGCCAAACTTCTCGTCTCCTCCACGCACTTTCCAGTCTGAATCAACAGTGAGTTTAGAACTAATTCCACCTCTAGGATTACACACCATGGTCACACGAATACGCTCAGGATCATAAACGTCAACCATGTGATCGTAAAACACATTGATTAATCGCTCGTATGAAACCGTAATGTTACGCAAGTGGTGTACGTACTCTTTTAAAGATTTCAATTCGATAATACGCTCTTTGGGATAAAATGTAATGAATACATCTGCAAAATCCGGCTGATTTTTAACTCCTAAAAATGTAAATTCAGGAATCTTAATTTTAATTTCATAAGCTTGGCCCGTTGGATTAGGCAGCGATTTTAGAATTGACGCATCAATTTCTTTGTAGGTTAATACTTTTTGTTCCATTAAAATGTAATTTGGTATTATGTTTTTGCTATTTAGAACCAGCAAAAATAGTGATTTTGCTGAGATATCCGACAATTAACAACAGAGACTCTGATACACAAGCCATTTTGTTTCAATTTTTTATCTTCGGCTTCCCCCTTTAATTCTTCCAATTCAAACAGGTAAATCGTATTTATCCGCTTTTTTGATTAATTTTGCACCCGAAAAACAAATGAAAAGTGGGACGATCACGAAGAGTTAAGCCTTTATTGAAAAAGGTAACAATCACCGATGTAGCAGCAGAAGGAAAGGCCATGTGCCGTGTTGACGACCGAGTAGTATTTGTACAACGCGTCGTACCAGGCGATGTTGTAGATGTACAGGTTACCAAAAAACGCAAAAGTTATTACGAAGGAATTCCTGTGTTTTTTCATGAATACAGTGAAATAAGACAAAAGCCACTATGCGAGCACTTTGGTGTATGTGGCGGCTGTAAATGGCAGGCCTTACCGTATGAGCACCAACTCAAATACAAAGAGCGCGAGGTTATTAATAACCTGACAAGGATTGGTAAGGTAGATTTACCGGTACATGCCCCCATTATGAGGTCTGATAAAACAGAGTTCTATCGTAATAAAATGGAGTTTACCTTTTCCAACAACCGTTGGCTCTCACAAGAAGAACTAGATTCTGAGGAGTCGTTCGAGCATCGCAATGGTCTAGGTTTCCACATCCCAGGCATGTTTGATAAGATTGAAGATGTCAAAAAGTGCTATTTACAAAAAGATCCTTCCAATGCTATTCGTTTAGCATTTAAGGAATATGCCTTAAAGCACGGCTTAACATTTTTTGATTTAAAGAAGCAAGAAGGTTTTTTACGAACTCTATTTGTTCGCACCAGTTCAACAAATGAGTTGATGGTGATTCTAACTGTTTTTCATGAAGACAAAGAAAACAGAGAAGCCCTTTTAGACCATATTAAAGAGCAGTTCCCAGAGATTACCTCTTTAATGTATGTCATTAACTCAAAAGCCAATGACACCATAACTGATCAGGAGGTAGTGTGCTACAGTGGCAGAGACCATATTTTGGAAGAAATGGAGGGTTTAAGTTTTAAAATAGGGCCTAAGTCATTCTACCAAACCAATTCGGAGCAAGCCTACGAACTATATAAGATCACCCGCGACTTTGCAAATATTAAAAAGAACGAAGTGGTCTATGACTTATATACTGGCACAGGAACCATTGCTAACTTTGTAGCTAAACAGGCCAAAAAAGTTATTGGTGTAGAGTATGTGCCAGAGGCCATTGAAGATGCTAAGGTTAATTCAAAGCTAAATGGCATTGACAATACTGTGTTTTTTGCTGGTGATATGAAAGATGTACTTAACCATGAGTTCATCAAGGAGCAAGGTCATCCTGATATCATGATTGTTGACCCTCCGCGTGCTGGCATGCATACGGATGTCATCGACACGATCTTAACAACAGCTCCTGACCGAATTGTCTATGTAAGTTGTAATTCGGCTACACAAGCTCGCGATCTCAACCTACTTGATATGAGATATAAGGTCAC
>Ga0193951_1001278_pt1 | contig 11233 bp, 11 predicted proteins | sample BB_2_MG_FD_140370 | JGI IMG/M metagenome (GOLD analysis project Ga0193951, IMG submission 140370) | Microbial mat bacterial communities from the Broadkill River, Lewes, Delaware, United States - BB_2_MG | ecosystem: Environmental > Aquatic > Freshwater > River > Microbial mats | place: USA... | reverse complement strand
TCAAATAAGGCTTTGCAGGCTCGGTTATATTTATAGGCTGAAAAGGCTGCTAAAAACACAAGATTTCTTAATTTCTTATTGCCTACTTTACTAATTCTACTCCGCCCTCGTACACTGCTTCCAGATTCTCGAATCGTTGGTGTAATTCCTACATAACTATTTTCTAGATGCACAGACCATAAGCTTAAAGGCCATAAAATAAAAAAAGGACGTCCTGTTATTAAACACCTAACCTCATTTATTGCGGACAAAGATTATAGCGCTGAAGCTATTAATACTACGTTGCATAATCAAAGCAGGTTTGATCTGTATAGGGTTTTGGTTATTATGAATTGACTATTACGGTTTACCGTAAGTTATTTAGAATAGAAGGTATTACCTTGGCTTTTAATGAAGCGCAGCTGTACGTAACTTTACGTATAGATTTTTACAAAAAATAGAATTAACTTCGTGGCACATGACTGTAATTATTTAAAAAACTTGCTATTACCTTCATGATTTGTGAGGTATGAGTGATAAAAATTATGATATAATACATTGTGCGTCATACTGAAAATGAAACCTAGAAAGCGTTGACAAAAAAGAAATATTTACGAGTACTTTCTTCAATAACTTCACTCGGTGTATCTGATTCAGCTCCGTAATTCGCAAAATATGGATGATAATTAGCTTTTACATATTTAAACGTAAGTTCAAACGGAGCTAATATTTCTTTTAAAGTATGTTTGTAATCACCTTTTAATGAATAATTATCCTCAGTTGCTCCTGCGCTAATAACTAGACCAATTTTTTTATTTTCTAATTTATAACCACTTTTACTGCCAAAAGCCCACCCATAAATTAAAACTTCATCAAACCATTTTTTTAAAAGTGGTGGTGAGCTAAACCAATATAAAGGAAACTGAAAAATAATTTTATTATATTTTTCCATTAATTTTTGCTCTGCTATTACTTTAATTTTTTCATCTGGATAAACTTTGTATAATTGATGAATGTCAAAATTATTTGGATATTTCTCTAATTCCTCAATCCACCTTTTATTTGTCACTGAATTTTCTATATTTGGATGAGTTAAAATTATTAAGGTCTTCATATTTTAAATCTTTAAATTTCTGATACAAAAATAAACTCCTATATTTAATTATTTCAATGAACAACCAATTGTACGATACTAACAAAAATGTATGTAATGTCTAAAATCAAGGAAACATCCACAAACTTTGCCAATAAACAAGCTTTAGCCAATGAATGTCTTGAAGTTTATTCTACAAATATTATTGGTGGCCAATGGTCACTACCTATTTGCTATGCTTTGTTAAGTGGTAAATTACGGTTTGGAGAAATAAAAAAGGTTTTGCCGAACATAACGGAAAGAATGCTTACGTTAGAACTCAAAAAATTAGAGAAAAATAAAGTTTTGACTCGGAAAATTTATCCAGAAGTTCCACCCCGTGTTGAATATGAATTAACGACCATTGGTTATGAGTTAAAACCAATAATTAAAGAACTAGAAAATTGGGCTATAAAACATAAAACAATATTGTAAAAGCACGAACGCACAACAAAGTACTATGGCAAAAAACAAGTAAAAACTCGTTAATTTTTAACTAAAGTACTTTTATAGTTTCCATCATATATTAATCCTGATTTAGCAATTGCAAAAGCCTGTTTTAGCAGTTTATTATACACTGCAATTAATACTAATTTTGCACGCTTTCCTTTAGCTACCAGTCTATCATATAAGGCTTTACAGGCTCGGTTATATTTATAGGCCGAAAAGGCTGCTAAAACACAAGATTTCTTAATTTCTTATGCCTACTTTGCTTATTCTACTCCGCCCTCGTACCTTGCTTCCTGATTCTCGGATCGTTGGTGTAATGCCTACATAACTATTTTCTAGATGAACCGACCACAAGCTTAAAGTCCATAAAATAAAAAAAAGGACGTCCTGTAATTAAACACCTATGGTCATTTATAGCAGACAAAGGCTATAGCATTGAAGCTACTAATACCACGTTGCATAATCAAAGTGGGTTTGATATGTATAAGGTTTTGGTTATTATGAATTTGCTATTACGGTTTACCGTAAGTTATTTAGAATAGAAGGTTTTACCTTGGCTTTTAATGAAGCGTACGTAACTTTACGTATAGATTTTATTAGAAATAGAATTAACTTCGTAGCTTATGACTGTAACTATTTAAAAAACTTGCTATTACCCTCTTAATTTGTGGGATATGAGCGATAAAAGGTATGATATAACACGTTGTGTACAATTTGAAAAATGACAGAATCAAACGAAACAAATAAGATTTTACAACGGATTTTAGAAATCCTTGCAAAGAACGAAGCTCGAATCGAAACTAATGAATTGACTTCTGAAAGCGACGGGCTTATAAAAAAAGCTAAAAAAGACGGCGAAGATGCTAGCCAAAAAATCCAATCGACTTTTGACCGAATTCACGACAAGCTTTTTACTATTAACGGAATTTTAGTTGCTTCATTTTTCGGACTTGGTAAGTTTCCAACAGACAATCCAATTGTTAGTCTTTGGTTAGTGGTTTTACCAATTTTCGTTTTGGGATATTTAATATTTCTGGAACAACAGCAAATGGAAATTTATAGACATGCATCCCAACGAATGAATTGGAATTTGGATACTGACGTAGCTAAATACGGAAAAATGATTAATAAGCAGAACCTGAAATCACTTTTTGCAATCATAGTGACAATCGGACTGGCAATTTATTTAGCAATTAAAGTAATAACTTATTAAAAAACTACTATAACTGAAAGATGACCAACAAGGCAAAAGATATTTTTTCAAGAAATGAAGAAATAAATAAAATGGCATTTCTAAATTGGAGAATGGAAAGCGGTGACATTGTTAATTTATTTAATCTTGGAGATGGTTATTTTGAATCGTCAATAATATTATGTGATAAATGCTTATCTAACAACGAAGGTAAAGTAGCTGACATTATGATATTTCCAATTTTCATGAATTTTAATCACGGAATTGAATTATATCTAAAAGGATTGACTTTAACTTTAAACGACTTATTGAAAATTGACACTAAAATTGACGGGACTCACAACCTTAATCAATTGCTTTCTGTATTTAAAGCACGCATTAAGGACTTAGATGGTCAAAATAAAGCTAATGAAATTGTAAATGATAATTATAACCTCAATCAATATTTAGAAGAATTAACTTCAAAATTAGAACCAAATGATAAAAATGACAAAATGGACTTCTCTAGATATCCGTTTTCGAAACGAGATGGAAATCATTTTTATGTCGATACTTGGAGTAATATAGAAGTAGACCTTGAGAATTTAAAAGATAGAATTAAGAATATTTACGAAAAATTAGAACAATATGCTGATTACTACTTTTATGACAGATTGGAAAATAGCATATAAAAAACTGTATACAACAAAATATGTGGTCAGATAACGAAACATCAGAAGATTTACTAGGCTTTAAAGTACATGCAGACTTATTGATAGATGTCATTAAAGATGATTCTGTATTACCAATAACAATAGGTGTTTTTGGAGATTGGGGAAGTGGTAAATCTAGTATACTCAAAATAATTCAAGATCAATTTCAAGACTCAGATGGAGAGCCGAAAGATGATGAAACACTTTGCATTTACTTTAATGGTTGGACTTTCGAAGGTTACGATGACGCAAAAGCTGCTTTATTAGATTCTATATTAAAGGAGCTGGAGAACAATAAAAGTTTAAGTGATGAAATAAAAGAAACGGTAAAGGAAAAAGCAAAAAAACTTTGGAAATCAATAAACTGGATGAGAGGAGCTGGTATGGTTCTGAAAAATGTAGCACTTCCTGCTGTGTCAGCCTATTTTACAGGAGGTCTAAGTTTAGCTCCTTTTGCTATGCAAAAATTATCAGAGTGGAATGTTGACAGTCCCGAGAAGTTAATAGAAAAGCTAAACTCAAAGGAAGGAGAAGATTTTTTTAAGTCACTGCAAAAAGAAAGTGAGGAAGAAAAGACCTCTAGTAATCCGGTAGCAGAATTCAGGAACGACTTTATAGATTTATTAGATACAACCGAGTTCAAAAGATTAGTAGTAATAATTGATGATTTAGATAGATGTAAACCTGAAAGGATAATCGAAAATTTAGAAGCTATTAAATTATTTGTTAATGTTCCAAAAACCGCATTTATCATTGGGGCTGACCCTAGAATTGTTAGACATGCAATTGAATATAAATACGGAAGTTCCAACCCTATACAAGAGGACAATTCAAGAATAGTTGAGGATTACTTGGAAAAACTAATACAACTTCCTTACTCTTTACCTAAACTATCAGAACCAGAAGTTGAAACTTATATATCGATGCTTATTTGTAAAAGAGAAATTGGTGACGAAAAATTTAAAAACATTCATTCAAATTTTCAAAAATTTAGAGTAAAAGACAAATACTCAACCTACGGTTTATTGAATATGGAAGCAGTTCTTCTTCCTAAAGATTTTGAAAAAGTAAAGTCCAATGTTATATCAATTCCTTCTTTAGTTCCACTTATAACCCAAAGTTTATATGGTAATCCTAGGCAAATAAAAAGGTTTCTTAACACTTATATATTGAGACAAAGATTATCCGATGTAGCTAAATTAAGTGATTTTAACTCTTCTGTTCTAGCTAAATTAATGTTATTGGAGTATTCTGAAATCAGACTGTTTAGACAACTATTCGATTGGCAATTAAATCAAGATGGTATACCGAAGGAAATACAAAATTTGGAAGAAATTTGTAATGGCGAAAATTTAGGAAAAGAGTTAGAAGAGATTGATAATGCTGGTTTTAATGATTGGAGTAAAGACAAAATTATCAAATGGCTTCAAATCGAACCAAAACTATCCGAAATTGATTTGAGAGATTACTTTTGGATTTCAAGAGATAAGATATCTACATCTATTTCAGCATCCAGTTTAATTCCCCCTATTGTAAAATCCTTGTTTAAAGAATTAAATCAAGAAATGCCAACAGGTACAAGGAAAGAAATATTTAACGATAAATTTCATTCGTTGATTTCTCTTGAAAAAGATGCTTTCTTAAATCTACTATCTAATAATGTTAAAAAGAATCCAAAAGAAAAAATTGGTTTTGACATATTTAATCTACTTGTAGATGAAAACATAGAAAATGTCACTTCTTACTATATCGAGACATTAAAAACACTAAATAAAAACGAAATAGAAGCATCAGTTGGTGTTAGTATGAGAAAGTATAAAACACACCCTGTATTAGGTGAGTTTTTAAATGAATTATTTAAAGACAATAAAACTAGAGCCAGCAAATCTTATAATCTAAAAAGCAAATAAATATGGGAACTTCAAAATCATTTTCTGATACACGACATGCAATGATGCCTAATTGGAGCGACTTGAGTACAGCTGTAACTACAAGTTGCGATTCTGGTCCAATTCCTACTGAAAAGAAAAAGAAGATTTTACGGAATTATGTCACTGTAATTGGAGGAGCAAATAAAGCTGGTCGTGGAGGCTCAAAAATTGCAGGAAAGAGTGGAATTAAAACAGCAAAAAAAATAGGTAGTTTTTTAGGTTCATTCTCAAGTTCAGGAAATAATCTTCGTGAAACTTTAAAAAGTATTGGATTAACAGATTTACAAAATAAATCAGTTGAAGATGTAATAAATCATTTAATCGAATATTGTTCTGGTACTGCCTCAACAATTGATGAAGTTGCCGCAAAAGAAGCTACAAGAAAACTACTAGAAGAACTTGTTTCAAATGCTGAGAGTATTGATGAAATGGAAGAAATATTATCAAATAAATTTGATGAATCTTCTTCAGAAGATATTATTATCCAATATTTTGGATATTATATTTATGAGCATTTAAATAAATGGTTTTATGAACATTTAATCAAAAAAAATAATCAATCAGATTGCAACAACCTTTTCAGAGAGATAAAAGACTTTATTTTTGAGAGTTTAAAAGATATACAACGAGTAAATTCATTACAAAGTCTTGATTGGGGTTCTGATGATGCTGACAGATTAATCAAAAATATACAACAAGATATTTTAACCGTATTTGAATAATTATGACAATAAAAATAGAACTATCAGAAGCTTCATATGGTAATTTTTCAACCATAAAATTGGTTTTTAATAACCCTAGAAATGATCATAAAGAAGAAGAAATAGAGCTAACACTACGAAGTTTTGATGTTGCCTATGATTTAACTAATGACATAAAATCAATAAAGTTTGATTTGTTTTTAATCTCAGCATTGGTTTATGGTATTGATAACCTTTTAGATAGAGAATATTGTTCTGATGATGGATGGGCAAGAGAAATAGAAGTTGTTTTCCCTGTTTATAACCTTGACAAATGGCAAGGTCAAGAAATCATACTACAAGATGCATTAAAGTTTTTAACCGGAGATTACTGGTCAATTAATTTTGAACTGAATACTATTCAAAATTGTTATATCGAAACAAAAAAGAAAACAAAAAAGAATACAAGGAAATTTAATTCTAAGAACATAAAAGAAACTAGTTTGTTTTCAGGTGGGTTAGATTCTTTAATAGGAATAATAGATATACTTGAAAGGTTAGATAAAGATGAAGAAATATTGTTAGTGTCACACTTCGATTTTAAATCACCAGGACCAAGTAGAGATCAAAATATATTATTTAAAGCATTAATAAAAAAATACCCTAACAAGATTCAAAATAATTGGATACAAATAAAATTAGCCCTGAATAGAAAAAATTCAATTGGTGAAAAATTTGAAACTGAAAGCAATTACAGAAGTCGTTCATTTTTCTTTATTGGTTTAGGTTGTTTCCTTTCACCATCATCAAATTTAGTTATTCCTGAAAATGGAACAATTTCTATCAATTATCCATTAACACCCTCTAGAGTAAGTTCACTTAGTACAAGAACCACTCATCCTTATGTAATTTCTAAATTACAAACCCTAATTAAAAATCTAGGTATCAATATTGAACTTCAAAACCCCTATAGTCTTTTTACTAAAGGCGAGATGGTCGTTAATTGTATGAATTCAGCCTTACTGAATGTAATTTTAGAAAACTCTACATCCTGCGGCAAACCAGGACGAAAACAAACTTGGAAACGAAAAGATACTAATCATTGCGGTGTTTGTATGCCGTGTATATATAGAAGAGCATCACTGAACAAGTCAGGAAAAGATAATCAAATTTATGGTAGTGATATCACTAAGCCTTTATCAAGGAATAGTTTTACCGATATGCCTGCATTGATAAATTACCTAAAAAAAGATATTAGTCTTGAACAAATGAAAAGAGATATATTAATAAACGGTAGCATTCCTCTGGAAAAATTAGAAGAATATGCTGAAATGGTACTTCGCTCGAAAGAAGAAGTATTAAATTTGTTTAGAGATAAAGGAAATCCTTTTGTAAAGTCAGAATTAGGAATTTAATGATTATAGATACTCATTGTCATTTTGATTTATATCCAAATCCCAAAGAGGTTATAAACGAATTAGAAAGATTAGGAATAATAACTATAGGAATGACCAATTTACCCAGTCATTTTAAAATGGGGTATCCTCATATCAAAAACCTAAAAAAAATAAGGTTAGCTTTAGGTTTACATCCTTTAATGGCTTCAAACCATTCTCAGGAACTACCACTTTTTATGAAGTATCTTGATTATACTTCTTATATAGGAGAAGTTGGATTAGATTTTTCAAAAGATGGAATTGCCACAAAATCCATTCAAATAGATAGTTTTGAAAAGGTTTTACAAGCTGTTTCAAATAAACAAAAGATAATAAGTATACACTCTAGAGGTGCAGAAAAAGAAGTACTACAAATACTCCAAAAATATAAAATTGAGAATGCTATATTTCATTGGTATACTGGAGGTTTGAAATTAATTGATAAAATAGTAAGTTTAGGATACCACTTCTCGGTTAATACCGCAATGATAAAATCTACTAATGGTCAAAAAATTATAAATAGAATACCTAAGGAACATATTCTTACAGAATCAGATGGTCCCTTCATAAAACATAATAACAGAATTGTTGAATCATCTGATATTGCTATTGTGATTGACTACCTTAATAAGGTATTTAAATCAAAACAAATGGAAAAACAAATAGTTGAAAACTATATAAAATTAGTGCGAAAAATAAAATAACGAAATTACAATACCGTATAAAAATCAAGTTTTCTGCTACTGGTCCTAATGGTTATCACTAAAGTTAAATATCTAATAGAGCAAAAAGAGCTGAAGCCAGAAAACATTTTACGCTTATCTTTTACTAAAAAACGGATGCAGCATTATATACGAGATTAGCAAACAGGTGACTCCGAGAAAAAGGCTCAACATTCCATAAACGTGGATACGTCGTTATAAAAAAAACACTTGGCATTTTATAGCTCTCAAAATTAAAAGAAAGATTTTTTTCCTAACTTTAACTATGGCAAAATCAAAACTCCCAAGATGGATTAGAATCCTTAGGTATTATCTAAATTGTTTATGGTACTATGTTTTGTTTCCATTAGGCGCCGAAGAAGACGACTTTACGAAACAATGGAAAAATCGGAAATAAACTCGCTCAACTTGTATATTTCCACACCACCATTATACAAGAAATAATGGCTAAAATTATTAATAGTATAATAATATGGTTAGCGTAATTTTTAGGCTCGTTCTCTTTCAAAAGTTTGTTTTATGTGCAAGATAATTCTTCTAAATTAAAATCAAAAAATTCTTTTGGGTGTATTTTTAGACCTTCAGGCAACTCAAAAATTGTTGTCAATTGAATATTTCTATTACCTTTTTCTATTTTTCCAATATCGTTATAATCAATAACGCAAGGCATTGCCAACTGACGCAAACTCAATTTAAGATTGGTTCTTAATTCCTTTAAAGTAAAGTAAACAATACTAAAAAGGTACTTTTACCTAGATACATTTTCAATATAAAATTTCATTCAGGAATATTTATACCATACTTTTCTTCAAATTCGGTAAAGAATTTTTTTAAAGAATATTTTTCATGTCTACAAATATTATAAATAGTCGTCATTGGAACGTCATAACCTTCAGTATTCTTTAATTTGCTAAGAGTTGAAGAAGATAAGCCACACATATGAGCGTACTTATTTTGAGATATCAAATTTTGGTTTTGGTCGTAATATGACTGCAAAAATTTTTGAGCAATGAAGTTGCATAAATACCTATTTAACAAGGCATTTGCTTTATTTAGTTCATCTATGTTCTTTTTGCTTTTAATCATACACTTCAAATCAAAAGAAAAATCAAAAAACAACTGTTTGCTTTAGCGAATGATTAAAAAAATTATTACATTTGTAATTGAATACATATATTTGCGATTCTTCGTATTACAAAATATTTGAAGCTATCGCTTTGATTCTCTTGATAGAAAACTGGTAATTTTTGCACAGAGATGATAAGTAGAATGGCTCACGTCCCGGGCGTGGGCTCTCTTATCAGTGCACGGTATACCAGTACCTCTATCATGATAAGTTGAGTACTGCGCCCTATTTTTTCTGCATAGTTTAACATTTGAAAAATGCTAGGTACTCTACGTTGAAAAGGAAGTTTTAAAAATCTCCTTTAAATACCCATGCATTATGTCTGAAGGCCAAGTACACCCCAAAAACATGGACGGGTTTAAGTCACTTTTTGAGACCCTCTACCCTTCGTTGTGCTTATTTGCCAACACCTATCTCAATGATATGGATACGTCTAAGGATGTTGTACAAGAGGTCTTTATTAAAATCTGGGAACGCGATACCCCATACCCTAATTTTTATGCCATAAAAGCATTATTGTATACAGCTGTTAGAAACCGCTGTTTAGACTATTTGAAAAGTAAATATCATAGGAGTATGGTGCAATCTCCAGCTATTGACTTTGACCACCTATTAAGCGATGACTTTTTCTATACCCAATTAACACTTATTGATACCTATGCCCAGTTAGAAACTGCCATTAAGCAACTGCCTAAAAAAAGTGAAGCTGTTATTAGGTTAACGCTAAATGCCTATACTAATAAAGAAATTGCTGAAGCACTCTCCATCAGTAAGAATACGGTTAAATCTCAAAAGCGTATAGCTTATAAGAAGCTAAGGCAAGCGCTTGGCAGCCTCCTGAATATTTTTTAATTTTTTTTGCACCCTCTTTTTAACTTTTGTCGTTTTGGTGGTATAACCCACGGTTTAACATGACAATTTTTAGAGACCTATTTAAACTCAGCAAAAAGCTATCTAAAGCCCTACTTGAAAATAAAGGCTTACGCGATTTAGAAGGATCTGATTTGTTTTCAGATGAGGCTAAGACGCATATAAAACAACATCTGTCTACCGAAACTATTAAAGAAAATTTAGAATTACTTAACCAAATTGATAAGGAGGCGGATTGGAAAAACGTAGCGGAAGGTATCTCTGGTTATGGTAAAGTAACACCTAAAAAGCGTGGTTCTATGTCTACTTTAATGAAAGTGGCGGCTGTGGTTGTTCCTTTAGTCTCATTAACCTATTTAGTACTTCATAATCGTACTAACAACGCGCTTTTAGAGGTAGCACCGCTACCAATAATAGTAGGAACAGATAAAGCCATTTTAACCCTTGAGGATGGTAGCGCTATAACTCTTGAACAGGATACCCCCTATAAAAATGACGTGGTAAAAAGTGATGGTGAGCGCTTAACGTATACCAAAGCCACTACCCCTTCTAGACGTGCTTATAATTACCTCACCGTTCCAAGAGGAGGGCAGTATCAAATTGCCTTATCTGATGGCACTTTAGTGTGGTTAAATGCTGATAGCAAACTAAAATACCCTGTAAATTTTGTAGAAGGAGAGCCTCGCCTTGTTGAGTTAGTCTATGGCGAGGCTTACTTTGACGTGTCCCCAAGTACCGAGCATCAGGGCAATCATTTTAAAGTGCTCACAAAACAACAAGAGGTGGACGTTATTGGTACCGTATTTAATATAAAGGCCTACAACGATGAGCCTTTTATGTATACCACCTTGGTTGAGGGCCATATAACTATTCGTACAGACGATATCTTAGAAGAATTACTCCCCACAGAGCAAACCCAAATAAACTTGAGAACAGGCCAGTTGACAAAGTCTATAGTGCATGTGGATAACCATGTCGCTTGGGTAAAGGGTTACTTTAATTTTAAAGATACCTCTTTACAGG
>Ga0193951_1001277_pt1 | contig 11233 bp, 9 predicted proteins | sample BB_2_MG_FD_140370 | JGI IMG/M metagenome (GOLD analysis project Ga0193951, IMG submission 140370) | Microbial mat bacterial communities from the Broadkill River, Lewes, Delaware, United States - BB_2_MG | ecosystem: Environmental > Aquatic > Freshwater > River > Microbial mats | place: USA... | reverse complement strand
GTTTTCAATGTCAGTTGGTGTAACATTAGCAATGTTTTCCGCTAAAATCATTTTATCAACATATGTTAATAAATAATCTAACCCATCAACTCTCATCATCATATCGAATAATTCGCCTCTTGTAACTCTATAATCTCCAAAAGTCGCATAAACATCGTCTCTATTTGAAATCATAGCTTCATCTGGATCTGCTTTAATCATACTACAACCAACCGATGCTAAAATGATTGCAATTATGACACCAAGGATCACACTAATTTTAATTAAAATACTCTTGTTCATATCTTTCACTCCTTAATATTATACGCAATATATATAATATCATTATTTAACTTTAAAAACAATATCAAAATGTGAAAGAATCTTGAAAAACAAAGGTGTAACTGCATATTGATTTTAGAGATATGTGTTGTATAATAAATTTGTGCATTGGAGTGATATTATGAAATTTAGCGTTTTGGCTAGCGGATCAAAAGGTAACTCAACAATAATAGAAACAAAAAACACTAGAATTCTAGTAGACATTGGTATTTCATTTAGGCAGTTAAATAGCCGTTTAGAGGGATTAGGTCTAACAAGTAGCCCTTTGAATGGAGTGTTAATTACGCATGAACATACTGACCATGTTAGTGGTCTTAATATGTTATTGAAAAAAGTGGACACTACTTGTTTTTTAACTAAAGAAACTTATGATGGTATGTTTTATAAAGTTAAGGAAAATATCGAGGAAAAGAACCTCGAGTTCATTAAACCTTATAAGCGCTTTCATATTGGTGATTTATCTATCTACCCAATAAGTATATCTCATGACTCTAATGATTGTGTTGGGTATGTGATTAATGATGGTGAAAAGAAGATAGTCTATGTCACTGATGTTGGATATTTACCTGAAAAAGATTTTGATGAGTTAAGAAATGCAGATGCTTATGTGTTCGAATCAAATTATGATGTCACTTTGTTATTTACAAGTAATAGACCATATTACTTAAAAACCAGAATTGATTCTATTAAAGGTCATATGTCTAATAATGATTCTGCATATAATCTCGCAAACTTGATAGGAGAAAAAACTAAACAAATAATTTTAGCCCACCCATCAAAGGAATGTAATGAGGAAGATAAAATTATTGAAACATTTGAAAGTGTTTTTGATGATTATGGTTATCGAATAGAAGATTACAATTTAATTGTTGCGAAACAAGATATTCCAACAAAATTAATAAAACTTTAGGAGGATTTAACATGGAAAATGAAATGATTGTAAAAAAAGTTATTAAAGAAGTTTTTAATAAAGAAGTAGAAGTTGTCGAAAGATTAATGGGCGGAATGAGTAATTTCACTTATGTAATTAAGATGAATGACGAATTGTTCACTTTTAGAATCCCTGGAAAAAAAGCTGAAAAGTTTGTTGATAGAAAAGTTGAAGAACACAATATTAATTTAGTAAGAGATTTAAATCTTAACAACGATACAGTTTACTTTAATAAAGAGACTGGTTATAAAATAGCACGTTATATTAAAGGACAACCGCTTCACGAACTTAATCCCCTTGATTACTTAGAGGAAGCATCAGAAGTTTTACATAAAGTTCATAACCATGAAAAATTATCTGATTATGATTATGACCCATTAAAAAGGTTAGAAACTTATGAAAACCACAATAGTGAGTTTAATCATATTAAACTCGATCGTTATCTTGAACTTAAAAATGTGTTTTTAAGTCATATTGAGTTTATTGATAAAACGAGACTAACTCTTTGTCATGGAGACAGCCAAATAAGTAATTTTGTTGTTACAGATGATGGGTTAAGATTAATGGATTGGGAATTTGCAGGTAATAACGACCCATTCTATGATATCGCTTGTTTTGGAAATAATGACTTTGACCACGCATTAAAATTATTGCCAGTTTACTTGAAACACGAACCAACTCAAGAAGAAATAAATAGACTTTATTTCTTTAGAGCTTTCCAGTGTTTACAATGGCATAATGTTGCATGGTATAAAGAGTATATTGGTTTATCAAAAGACTTAGGAGTAGATTTTAAGTTTGTGGCTAATTTATATCTAGATAAAGCCGAAAGTATGTTATCGAATATTAAATAAAAAAACAATAAAAAACTTAGAATAATGCCTTGAAAAAATAACTAGAATGAAAGTGTTTTCCTAAGAGAAAAAAAACACTTTTTTCGATTGTAAACAAAAACAATTTATTGTATAATCAAGGCGTATGACTATATATTAAATTATAGAATCTTAAATATTATGGAGGTTTTGCAATGGCGACAAAAAAAGTATTCCAATCGATGGATGGGAATCAAGCTGCTGCACACGCATCTTATGCGTTCACAGAAGTAGCTGGTATTTATCCAATCACACCATCATCACCGATGGCAGAATACACAGACTTATGGGCTTCTCAAGGTAAGAAAAACTTATTCGGAATGCCTGTAAAAGTAATTGAAATGCAATCAGAAGCTGGAGCTGCTGGTACTGTTCATGGTTCATTACAATCAGGAGCTTTAACAACTACTTACACTGCTTCACAAGGGTTATTATTAAAATTGCCTAACATGTACAAAATAGCTGGAGAATTATTACCAGGTGTTATTCATGTTGCTGCAAGAAGTATTGCTGTACAAGCTTTATCAATCTTCGGGGATCACCAAGATGTTATGGCTGCTAGACCAACAGGTTTTGCTATTTTAGCAAGTGGATCTGTTCAAGAAACTATGGATTTAGCTGGTGTTGCACATTTAGCTGCAATTAAATCTAGTATTCCATTTATGCATTTCTTTGATGGGTTTAGAACAAGTCATGAAGTAAACAAAGTTGAAGTTATGGATTACAATGTATTTGACCGTTTATTAGACAGAGATGCAGTAAGAAAATTCAGAAAAAGAGCTTTAAATTCTAGCAACCCTGTTACTAGAGGATCAGCTCAAAACGACGATGTTTATATGCAAGCTCGTGAATTACAAGATAAATATTACACAAATGTTCCTAATATTGTTGCTGAATATATGGAAGAAATTTCAAAAGTTACAGGACGCGAATATGCTCCATTTGTTTACTATGGTGCAAAAGATGCTACTGACGTTATCATCGCAATGGGTTCTGTTACAGAAGCTATTGAGGAAGTAATTGATAAATTAACTGCTGAAGGTCGTAAAGTTGGATTATTAACTGTTCATTTATACCGCCCATTCAGTGCTGAATATTTCTTCAAAGCTTTACCTACTACAGTTAACAAAATAGCTGTATTAGACCGTACTAAAGAAAATGGTAGTTTAGGTGAACCTTTATACTTAGATATTAAATCATTATTCTACGGAAAAGAAAACGAACCAGTTATCTTAGGTGGACGTTATGGTTTATCATCAAAAGATACTACTCCTGGTCAAATCGTTGCTGTATATGACAATTTAGCTGGAGAACAAAAAAACAACTTCACAATCGGAATTAATGATGACGTGAACTTCACTTCTTTAGAAGCTAAAGAAATTGATGTTCAAGATAAAGATACTACAGAATTATTATTCTTTGGTTTAGGTAGTGATGGTACTGTAGGTGCTTCTAAAAATACTATCAAAATTATTGGTGAAAACACAGATTTATACGGTCAAGCATATAGTTCTTATGACTCTAAAAAATCTGGTGGAGTTACACGTATGCATTTAAGATTTGGTAAAAAACCAATCAGAAGTACATATTTAGTTTCTCATCCTCATTTTGTTTCTTGTTCAAAAGACTCATATTTAACAAAATATGATATGATTGGTGGATTAAGAAATGGTGGTAGATTCTTACTTAACACTGTTACACCAAAAGAAGAAATTAATGAGTTATTACCAAACTCAGTTAAAAAAGCTTTAGCTGATAAAAATGCTAAATTATATATTATTAATGCAGTTAAACTTGCTGAAGAAGTAGGTTTAGGTGGAATGATTAATACAATTATGCAAAGTGCATTCTTCGCATTAAATGAACAAATCATGCCTTATGAAACTGCTCAAAAATTAATGAAAAAATATGCTGAAAAAGCATATGGACGTAAAGGTAAAGCTATCGTAGATAAAAACTATAGAGCAATTGAAGTTGGAAATGAAGGATTAGTTGAAATTCCAGTTAACCCTGAATGGTCAAACTTAACTGCAGAAACTACAGTTGTTGATGATACAAGACCTGATTATGTTAAAAATATTGCTGACCCAGTTAACAATATTAAAGGATACGATATTCCTGTAAGTGCATTTGAACCTTATGCAGATGGAACAATGGAAAACGGATCTACAAACTATGAAAAACGTGGTGTTGCTAACTATGTTCCTAAATGGATTGAAGATAACTGTATCCAATGTAACCAATGTTCATTCTCATGTCCTCATGCTGTTATTAGACCATTCTTATTAACAGAAGAAGAAATGAAAAATGCTCCTGAAGGATTAACTACTTTAGCTCCTAAAGGAAAAGGATTAGAAGGATTACAATACAAAATCCAAATCTCTACATTAGATTGTACTGGTTGTGGTGTATGTGTTCAAGTTTGTCCTGCAAAAGATAAAGCACTTGAAATGAGTCCTATTCATGATGAAATCGAAAAAGGTGAAGTTAAAAATGCTGAATACTTATTCGAGAATGTATCTTATAAAGATAACTTAGTTCAAAAAAATAATGCTAAAAACTCACAATTTGCTAAACCATTATTCGAATTTAGTGGAGCTTGTGCTGGATGTGGAGAAACTCCATATGTAAAACTTGTAACACAATTATTTGGAGAAAGAATGCAAATTGCTAATGCAACAGGATGTTCATCAATCTACGGTGGATCATTCCCAGCAACTCCTTATACAGTATTAGAAAATGGACGTGGACCTGCATGGGCAAACAGTTTATTTGAAGATAATGCTGAGTTCGGATTTGGTATGACTCATGGTAATGAAACTATGAGAGATAGAATCCAAAACATTATGGCTACAAACATGGATTTAGTAAGTGATGAAGTTAAAGAATTATTTACTACATGGATTGAAAACCGTAAATCTGGAGATATTACTTTAGAAGTTACAAACAAATTAATGCCTTTATTAAGTACTTTACCAAAAGAAATTAAAGGTGATTTAGAAGAATTATCAAATTACTTCGTTAAACAATCAAACTGGATCTTTGGTGGAGACGGTTGGGCATATGATATCGGTTATGGTGGATTAGACCATGTAATCGCAAACCAAGACGATGTTAATATTTTAGTTATGGATACTGAAGTTTACTCAAATACAGGTGGACAATCATCTAAAGCAGCACCTACAGGTTCAATCGCTAAATTTACTGCTGCTGGTAAACCAGGTAAGAAAAAAGACTTAGCTGCTATCGCAATGAGTTACGGACATGTATATGTTGCTCAAATTTCTCATGGTGCATCTCAACAACAAGTTGTTAAAGCATTAAGAGAAGCTGAAAGTTATGATGGACCTTCTATCGTAATTGCATACTCACCATGTATCGCTCACAAAATTAAAGGTGGTATGACTAACTCACAAAATCAAGCTAAATTAGCTACAGAATGTGGTTATTGGCCAACATTTAGATTTGATCCTCGTTTAGAACTTGAAGGGAAAAATCCATTCAAAATTGATTCGAAAGATCCTAAATGGGAACTATATAACGATTTCTTAATGAAAGAAGCTCGTTATGCACAATTAAAAGATATTAATCCAGAAAAAGCTGAAAAATTATTAGATGCGAACATCAAAGAAGCGCAACGTAAGTACAAAATGTACCAACGTTACGAATCAATGGATTATACAAAATAAAAACTTAAGACTAAACAAGCACGAGTAATCGTGCTTGTTTTTTTATTAGAATAAATTTGCTTTTTTACAATTAAACATATATAATATAATGTTATTTAAAAAGAGGTGGATTAAATGGAAAAAGTTATAGATATTATTTATATATTGAAGAGTTTAGGGCTTACAATTGTTTTTGTTGGACTAATTGGATTTGAGCGACAAAAGAAAAATAAAATTGCTGGGTTAACAACGCATCTTTTAGTTGCTGTTGGTGCATCAGCATTAACAATTGTTCAAGAAATAATGGTATTAGATTCAATTGAGTTTATTAGACTATACCCTGACTTAGCTCAAAATGTAGTAATAGAAAGACAACGTATCATTGCCCAAATCGTTGCTGGTATTGGGTTTTTAGGTACTGGAGCTATTATCAAAACTAATGGTTACATTAGTGGTTTAACCACCGCTTCAACTTTATGGATTGGTGCCATTATAGGAATCGTTTTTGGTCTTGGGGAGTACCAACTAGGTATTATTGTCAGTGTGCTCACACTATTGACTCTTACAATTGTAAAACGAATTTTTTGGACATTATTAGAGGAACATCACTAGGAGGAAGACATGGAAGAGTGGAACTACAGTAAGCATTACAAAGATAGGTTAAAACAAATCCAAGATAAAAAACCAGATAAAGGACAAGTTATTTTACTTGGAGATTGTATGATTGAGGATTTTAATAATCAGAAATACTTTCCAAATTTGACTATTTATAATCATGGAATTAAAGGTGATACTACAAAAGATTTAATTGATAGTCTTTTTAGAAGAGCAATAAAATATAAACCTAAAAAACTTTTTTTATCAATCGGGTCAAACGATATTCCTGATAAATCTATATCAGTTAAACAAATCTATAATAATATAATTTCAATAGTAAAAGAAGTTCAAATGCGCTCAAAAGAAACTGAAATTTATATCGTAAGTATTGTTCCTGTGAATACTGCAAATAAAGAATTTATAAATCAAGAAAAAGTACATTCAATTGATAATTATGATGTTAACCTTTTAAACTATTATTTAAATAATTATACTAAGAAAAACAGATTAAAATTTGTTAATATAACAAAAGAGTTGAAAAACAACTTAAATCAACTCAATATCGAATACACTATAGATGGATTCCATCTTAATGATAAAGGCTATAAAATCGTTAGTGAAGTAATGAAATCATATGTTTAAAGAAAGTGAAAATCACTTTCTTTTTTTATTGTTTTTTGCATGACTATTTGTAAAAAAAATTGTATTTGAAAAATATATCGTTTTATTGGCATATTACTCTTATTTATAATAAAATAGAGTAGAGCTTTAAGGAGGAATGAATAATGGCAATTTTAGAGATTAAAAATTTACATGCTGAAGTAGATAACAAAGAGATTTTAAAAGGTGTAAATCTTACTATAAAAGGTGGAGAAACACACGCGATTATGGGACCAAATGGTACAGGTAAATCAACACTAGCAAGTGTCGTTATGGGACACCCAAAATTCACTGTTACAAAAGGTGAAATTTTATTAGATGGTCAAAATGTTTTAGAAATGACTGTTGATGAAAGAAGTAGAGCCGGATTATTTTTAGGAATGCAACATCCAGCGGAAGTTCCAGGAGTTACAAATAGTGATTTTATTAAGACTGCTATGAATGCAAGAATGGAAAAAGGAAAAAATGTATCTTTATTTAAATTTATTCGTGAACTGGATAAAGCAGTTGAAGGATTAAAAATGAATGAAGATCTTCCACATAGATATTTAAATGAAGGTTTTAGTGGAGGAGAGAAAAAACGTAACGAGATTCTACAAATGAAACTTTTAAAACCATCAATAGCTATTCTGGATGAAATTGATTCTGGTTTAGACGTTGATGCCTTAAAAATTGTAGGAGAAAATGTTACAGCAATGAAATCAGAAAGCTTAGGATTATTATTAATCACTCATTACCAAAGACTATTAGATTATATAAAAGCTGATGTAGTTCATGTAATGATGAAAGGTAAAATTGTTAAATCTGGAGATCTTTCTTTAATTGAAAGAATTGATCAAGAAGGATATGACTGGATTAAAGAAGAACTTGGTATTGATGATGAAAGAGTAGTTATCCCTGAAGAGGAAAAACGTGCTGTTTTGGGCACTTGTGCTACTAAAGAAGCACTGAAATTATAATGGATATCAATTATAATCGCCTTTCTACAAATATCAAAAATGAAATCCCTAAGTCTATTAAACGATTTATTACTGACGATTTAAAAAACTACATTGTAATTGTAGATGGACAAATTGTAAAGAAAGACTTAGATAGTGATTTCAATGAAATATATGTAGAAGATTTTAGTAATGCATTAAAAGAAAAAAAAGACTTACTTGATAAATACCAAGAGTTAAATAATCAAAGAAACGAAGCAACAAAGTATAACTATAATGAGGCTAATTCAGGATTATTGATACATGTTCCAAAGAATTTAGATCTTTTAAATACGATTCACGTTTTTTATGTAAGCACACAACAAGAATTAGTAAATAACACAATTATTATTTTAGATGAAAACTCATCTTTTAAATATTTTGAATATTTTACTAGTGAAAACGAAGGAAAATTTAATTTTGTTTCTAATACAATTGTTAATGAGAATTCAAAATTAGAGTATTCTGGTATTTCTAGATTAAATGAAAAAACAATTGGCGTTTTTAATCGTAACTCTTATGTTAAACAATATGGACAAGTTGAGTACAGTAATGCTGAAATGAATGACGCAAACACAGTAGTTGATTCTTATATTTCACTAGATGAAGAGAACGCAGTTGGTACAGTTAAAACTGTGGCAATTACTTCGCGAAATCAAGAAGCAAAATTTACTGAATATGTTGAGCATAACGCAAAATTTACTGAAGGGTATATTGAAAACTATGGTGTATCTAATGATGATTCAGTTTTAGTTTTTGAAGGTGTAGGTAAAATTTGTAAAGGAATGAGTAAAAGTATCGCTAGACAATCCAATAAAGGTATTGTTCTAGGTGCTACTGCAAGATTAGATGCAAACCCATTATTGTTAATTGATGAGTATGATGTTGTAGCCTCGCATGGTGCAGCAATAGGAAAAATTGATGATGAACAATTATATTACTTAATGAGTCGAGGATTAACATTAAAAAATGCGGAAAGATTAATTATTAGCGGGTTTTTAAGCCCAGTATTAAAGAAATTAACAACTGATATCTTAAAAGAAGAATTTGTTTTAAGTGTAGAAAATAAAACTTTGTAGGTGATAAAATGGATGCAAACAAGATAAAAAAAGATTTTCCGGTTTTAAATGACAGTTCTTTAGTATATTTAGATACTGCTGCATCTAGTTTGAAACCTAAACAAGTGGCAGATAAAATTAATGAATATTATCGTGACTCAGGAGTTAATGTTCACCGTGGTGTATATAATCTTAGTTACAAAGCTACTGAAATGTATGAGAATGCAAGACAGATAATAGCTGATTTTATTGGTGCAAAGTTTGAGGAAGTTATTTTTACTAGAGGAGCTAGTGCTTCATTAAATCTTGTAGCCTCTAGTTATGGAATGGATAATATAGTAGAAGGTGACGAAATCATAGTTTCTGAACTTGAACATCATTCATCTGTATTACCTTGGATGAACGTTGCTAAAAAGAAAAATGCAAAACTTGTTTATGTTCCTTTAACTGATGAAGGACGAATCACAGTTGAGAACTTTAGGAAAGTAATAACAAATAAAACTAAAGTAGTAGCTTTAAATTATGTTTCAAACGTAATGGGTTATATTGCTCCAGTAAAAGAAATAACAAGAATTGCTCATGAGTATGGAGCAATAGTAAGTGTTGATGCTGCTCAAGCAGTCCCTCATAAAGCTATAGATGTTATTGATTTAGATTGTGATTTTCTATCTTTTTCTGCTCATAAAATGTGTGGACCATCAGGAATAGGGGCATTATACGGTAAATTAGATTTGTTAAATAACATGGAACCAATTGAGTTTGGTGGAGATATGAATGATAATGTCGACTTGTTTGATGTATCATATAAAGATTCACCATATAGATTTGAAACTGGAACACCACCAATTGCACAAGTTATTGGGTTTGGTGAAAGTGTTAAGTATATAACTAATATCGGATTAGACAATATTTTAGAGCATGAGTTTATGTTGAAAGAATATGTTGTAAATAAAATTAAAGATATAAAGGGAATCACAATATATAATGAAAGTAGCGATACAGGAATAATTGCTTTTAATATTGATGGTGTACATCCACATGATGCTGTCACATATTTTGATGGTGATAATATCTCTATGAGAGCGGGACATCATTGTGCACAATTAATTATTAAATGGTTAAAAGTTCCAGCTACATTAAGGGCATCTTTTTACCTTTATAACACTATTGAAGATTGTGATAAATTTATTGAATCAGTAAAAAAAGCAAGAGACTTTTTTACAGAAGTTGGATTTTAGGAGTGAGAGCATGAATAATTTAGAGACACTTTATAGACAAGTGATTATGGATCATTATAAAAACCCAAGAAATAAAGGGCTAGTTAATGATGAAAAATATAAAACAGTGCATATAAAAAATCCTTCTTGTGGTGATGATATAACAATTCAATCATTAGTTGAAAGTGGAGAAGTCAAAGACATAAGACATGACGGTACTGGGTGTAGTATTTGTTGTAGTAGTGCAAGTGTATTAAGTGAAACACTAATCGGGAAATCTGTTGAAGAAGCAAATAAAATAACTGAAACATATTTAAATATGTTATCTAATAAAGAATTTGATGATGAAATAGATTTGGAAGAAGCTATCGCTTATCAGGGAGTAAGAAAGTTTCCTGCGCGTGTTAAATGCGCATCAATATCATGGAAAGCTTTTGAAGAAACTTTAAAAGAATAGTAGGTGAATGATATGAGCGAAAAAACTAAACAAGACATAGGAAATATAATTGGTGATTATAAATACGGATTCAAGACTGATTCTAAATCAATTTTAGATACAGGAAAAGGTCTTACTGAAGAAGTAGTTAGATATATATCAAAAGTAAAAAATGAACCTAAGTGGATGCTTGATTTTAGATTAAAATCATACGAGCTTTTTAAAAGCAAACCAAATCCAACTTGGGGTCCAGATTTGAGTGAAATTGATTTTGATCAAATTACCTATTTCATTAGAAGTAGTGAAAAAAGTGAATCAGATTGGGATGAAGTTCCTGAGGAAATCAAAGATACTTTTGACAAGTTGGGAATACCTGAGGCGGAACAAAAGTTTTTAGCCGGTGTTTCAACACAGTTCGAAAGTGAAGTTGTGTATCACTCAACAATAAAAGAGTTAGAAGAACAAGGTGTAATTTTTACAGATACTGATACTGCAT
>Ga0193951_1001273_pt1 | contig 11251 bp, 12 predicted proteins | sample BB_2_MG_FD_140370 | JGI IMG/M metagenome (GOLD analysis project Ga0193951, IMG submission 140370) | Microbial mat bacterial communities from the Broadkill River, Lewes, Delaware, United States - BB_2_MG | ecosystem: Environmental > Aquatic > Freshwater > River > Microbial mats | place: USA... | reverse complement strand
TTGCAAGTCAAATGATTTCTAATATTAATAATGGCATTGATAGTCTTTGGGTGTCAAAAATGTTAGGACATAAAGACTTATCAGTAACATTACAATACTACGCAAAATATATAAAAGAAGATGATGAAACAAGATTTAATAATATAGATAAAATTGGCACGATTTTGGGCATTATCTAGTTTTAATTAGTTTTAAAGTCCATAAAGTAGGGGTTATAGAGTGAAGATAAGAGTCTATTATGAAGACACAGACATAGGTGGTGTAGTTTACTACGCAAACTATTTGAAGTTTTGTGAAAGAGCAAGAAGCAATATCTTTTTTGAAAGAGGTTTATCTCCGCATAATGGCGATGAGTTTTTCGTTGTAAAAAAAGTAGAAGCAGATTATATCAAGTCCGCTACATTTGCAGACCAACTAGAAGTTACATCAAAAGTGATTTCTAAAAAAGCTGCCTCATTGGAGATTTATCATGAGATATTTAGAGAAGATGAACTTCTTTTTACAGCAAAAATTAAACTAGCTTTTTTAAAAAACTTCAAACCAGCAAAAATTCCAAAAGAGACCTTGGCATTATTTGACAACTTTAGTTAAAAATCTTTACTGATAACCAAGCTCAAAATAGATAAAATATCCTTTATAAAAATTAATTTTACTTATAAAGGATATTTTAGTGTTAGAAATTTTTGTGATAGGGTATTGTCTGTATTTTTTCTTTACAGTATATACTTCATTTATGCAAATTGGTTATGTAAACAAAGCGAAATCATTAGAACCAATTATTTTAGATAACTCAAAATACGTTGAGGCTGCTAATTACACAATAGAGAAAGAAAAAGTATCTATTGTTTCTGCTTTTTATAGTTTTATATTATTTGTATTTTGGATTGGTTTTGGTTTATCTACTTTAGATTCACTTATTGCTACTGATTCTTATTGGCTAAAAGCAATTATTTTTGTAAATCTATTTATTATCATCAATTGGATTTTAGGTTTACCATTTGATTTATATTCTACTTTTAAATTAGATAAAAAATATGGTTTCTCAAATATGACACCAGCATTGTTTATCAAAGATACTATCAAATCAGGGATTTTATTTTTAGTAATTGGCTCTGCTGTAATTGCTGCAATTTCTTGGATTATAAATAGCTTTGATACTTGGTGGATTTGGGGATTTGTATTTATTTTTGCAGTAATAATTCTAATAAACATGCTTTATCCAGTAGTTAGAGACAAAATGTTTGATAAGTTTGAGTCTTTAAAGGATAAAGAGTTAGAAGCAAAAATAGAAAGTTTACTTGATGAAGTTGGATTTAAAAGTTCAGGTGTATTTTCAGTAGATGCAAGTAAAAGAGATAACAGACTAAATGCTTACTTTGGTGGTCTTGGAAGTACAAAAAGAGTTGTTCTATTTGATACTTTAGTTGAAAAACTAAGCCACAATGAACTTCTTGCAGTATTAGGACACGAGTTAGGGCACTTCAAAAATGGAGACATCTTAAAAAACATTGGTATTATGGGTGTTGTTATGTTTGTATTCTTTGCTATTTTTGGAAATTTAAGTGATGAAATATTTTTAGGACTTTCAATTAACAATGAGCCATATGCAATTATCGCATTGTTTTTAATTTTTTCTCCTATATTATCATTTTTCTTAATGCCTTTAATTTCATTAATTAGTAGACACAATGAGTATGCAGCAGATGAGTTTGGTTCAAACCTATCATCTAAAAAAGATTTAGTAACAGCTTTACTAAAACTAGCAAATGAGAATAAATCTTTTCCATTGTCTCATCCTTTATATATCTTCTTTTATTACTCTCATCCTCCTTTAGTAGAGAGATTTAAAGAGTTAGGTTATGATGTAAATGAAAACAGTGAAGAAGCTCTAAAAGATAGTGTATTTAACAAGTAGTATGGAAAATTTAATTTTAATTTCAAGTTTAACTTTTCTTATTGGTTTATTACTTGCTTCTTTAGTAGTTTGGTTTATTTTTAAACAGAAAATAGACCTTTTTACTAAAGAGTTTGAATACCAAAAAAAAGCTCTTTTATCTGAACATAGAATAAAAGAGCAAAGCTTAAAAGAGAAAGTTGAATTTTTACAATCTTCTGAACAAAAACTAAAAATAGAGTTTGAAAATCTAGCAAATAGACTTTTTGAAGAAAACAACAAAAAGTCTTCAAACAACTTAAATCAACTTCTTACACCTTTTAAAGATCAACTAAATAGTTTTGGAAAAAGAGTTGATGATATTTATAATGAAGAGACAAAACAAAGAGTTAGTTTACTTTCTGAAATTAAAAACTTAAAAGAGTTAAACAATCAGATATCCCAAGATGCTTTAAACCTTACAAAGGCTTTAAAAGGTGAAAACAAAACACAAGGTGATTGGGGAGAGCTTATTTTATCTAAGATTTTAGAACAAACAGGTCTTAGAGAAGGAGTTGAATACTCAACTCAAGGCTCTTATACAGATGAAAATGGAAAAAGATTAAGACCTGATGTAATTGTTCATCTTCCACAAAATAAAGATATAGTAATAGATTCAAAAGTATCTTTAGTATCATATGTAAGCTACACAGAAGCACAAGATGACACTCAAAGAGAAAATGCAAGTAAAGAGCTTATCAAATCATTTTATGCACATATAAAAGGTTTAGGTACAAAAAGCTATGAAAATATAGATGAAGTAAAGACTTTAGACTTTGTAATTTTATTTATTCCTATTGAAGGTGCATTTATGCTTGCAGCTTCAAAAGATAATAATCTTTTCAAAACAGCATTTGAAAACAATATCATGCTAGTTTCTCCTTCAACTTTATTTGCAACTCTTAGGACTATTGAAAATATTTGGAGATATGAACATCAAAATGAAAATGCTCTTTTAATCTCTAAAAAAGCAGCTGATTTGTATGATAAGTTTGCAAGTTTTGTTACTGATATTGAAAATATAGGAACACATCTAAATAGAACTCAAAAATCCTATGATGAAGCAATGAAGAAGTTAAGTACAGGAAAAGGAAATCTTCTAAGACGAAGTGAAGAGTTCTTAGACTTAGGTGTTAAAGCTAAGAAAAAAATAGATACTCAAAAATTAATAGGTGAGTAATATGTTAGAAAAATTTACAGATAATTTATTTTTATTAAGCGATGCAATGGCTATTTATATTGTTATAGGTTTATTTATAGCAGGAGTTTTAAAACAGCTTATTCCTGATGATTTTGTAAGTAAAAATCTAGGAAAAGACTCTACAAATTCTGTAATAAAAGCTACACTACTTGGTATTCCTTTACCCGTTTGTTCTTGCTCTGTGATACCTTTAGCCCAAGGACTTAAAAAAGAGGGTGCTAGTAAGGGTTCTGTTCAAAGTTTTTTAATATCTACTCCTATTACTGGAGTTGACTCAATACTTGCAACTTTTTCATTTTTTGGACTACTGTTTACTGTTTTTAGAATTGTAAGCTCAGTTATTATTGCTATTGCAGTTGGACTTATTCAAAATTTTGTAGAAAAAAGAACCGAAATAGAAAAACCAAAATTTAAGGCAAATGGTTTTTCTGTAAATAAACCAAAAGAAAAAGAAGAAGAGTCTACATGTTGCAGTTCAAGTTCTTGTTGTGATTCAAACATAGAAGAAAAAAAGTTTTCTATAAAAAAAGTATTTACTTATGCTTATGTGACTTTATTTTCTGATATGGCTAGGGCATTAGCTGTTGGATTGTTACTAGGTAGCTTATTTACAGCCTTTATGCCAAAAGAGTACACTTCTTTACTTTTTGAAAATCAATTTCTTACATATTTTGCAGTAGTTTTATTTGCGATTCCTTTATATACTTGTGCTACAGCATCACTTCCTATTGCTGCTGCTTTTATGCTTCAAGGAATGAGTCCTGGAGCTGCTTTTATATTTTTAACAGCAGGACCTGCAACAAGTGTTGTAACGATGAGTATTGTTTATAAAATGTTAGGAAAAACTTCACTTATAATATATGTTAGTGTAATATCAATTTTATCTATACTTTTTGGTTTCTTTTTTGATATAAGTTTTTCAAACTTAGAAATTTTAAATATTACGAGTACTGAGGAAGAAGTATCTTTTTTACATAGAAGCTTTTCTTATATTTTATTATCTTTAGTATTGTTTTATTTAGTAAAACCTTTATTTAATAAACCTAAAAAGAGCTGTTGTAGCTCTTAAGGTTTAAACACATTTTTTATTTTAATATCATTTAGAATATAAATTGCAACTACTGCACAAACTGTTCCAAGTAGAGTATTAAATCCTATTTTTTCTCCTAAGAAAAAACTACTAAGAATTAAAGCTGAACTAGGTACTAAAAATACAAAAGAGCTGACTTTTTTTACTCCAAGTTTTTCAGAACCAACAAAATAGGTAGTTGTAGCAAAAGCACTACTTAGTAATGTTAAACCTAAAAGATTTATCCAAAAAACAAAATCATAATCTATAATTCTATACATATAATCAAAATCTATTGTAAAAGCAGTAATAAAACTACAACATATATAAATATAGAAATTAAAAATCAAAGGCGTTGTATTTACTGCTCTTGCTGTTATTATTGTAAGAATAGGCCAAAGAATTGATGCTATTAGAAAGTATATATTATGTTGAGAAAAGATTTTATCCATATCAAAATACCAAATATTTAACATAGTTAAAACACCAAATCCTCCAAGAATAAGTGCAAATGAGTGTTTCAGTGAAATAGTTTTTTTATGAAGCAATGCAATTATTATAAAAGTATTAATAGGAATTAGAGTGGTAACTAAAGCACCACCTAATCCAGCAGTTCCATAACTAACACCAAAGAACAGAAAAATAGAGTAAAAAATCATCACAGCAGATGCAATTAAAACCATAAATGAAGTTTTTAAGTCTATTTTGAAATTAGCTTTTAAAAATATTAATAGTGGCAACATAAATATTGCTGAGAAAAACACTCTTAAAAAGACAATTTCATATTGATTAACATAAAGTGTTAGGTACTTTGTATTTATCCATGATGAACCCCAAAATATCATAGAAAGTATCATTAATATATAAAATATATTTTTATTCATCGTTTGTACTTTTTATAAATAAACTTAAATATATTCCTAGTGCAATCATAACAGCACCTATAATATGATAAAAATAAAGCCTTTCACCTAAAAATACAAAAGCTAATATTGAGCCAAATATGGGCATTAAATGTGCAAACTGTCCTGTTTTTGATGCTCCAAGTTTATGAACTCCTATGTGCCAAAAGTAAAAAGATAAAATAGAAGGGAATATTGATACATACAAAAATATATGCCATTGGTCTTCTAATAAAGCCATTTCTCTTTGTATAGTAAAACCTTGAAAAAGATAAAAAGGAATTAAAAGTATTAGCCCCATATATACTAAGGTAATAAAAAGTTCTAAATGAGATAATCCATTTGGTTTAAATTTCAATAACACAGAGTATGTAGCCCATGTTAGTGAACTAACAAGAATCCAAAGGTCTCCATCATGAAGTACAATAGATAATAGATTTAAGAAATTTCCTTTTAATACTAAAAAAACAACTCCTAATGTAGAGAGTGTTATTCCTAGTATTTGAAGTTTACTAATCTTTACTTTTAAAATAAAATAAGACAAAACTAGTATTAAAACCGGTGTGATAGAGTTTATAAGTAAGGCATTAGTAACCATTGTAGTTTTTAAAGCAAGGTAAACAATAGTATTAAATAATGCAATTCCTAAAAAAGAAAGAATCAAAAGTATAAAAAAGTTCTCTTTTAATATATAAAAAATCTTTTTTATATCTACAAAAAATAAGGTAGGTATTAAAAATATTGCAGTAAAAAGCCATCTAAAGAAAGACAACTCAATTGGTTCAATAGTTTCATTTACAAACCTACCTATTATAAAGTTGCCAGACCAAAAAAGCACACATAATGATAGTAATAAATATACTCGTTGTGTGCTTATCATTTAGTTTAACTCATTTAATAATAATATTTCTACTGAGTCACCTTCTTTTAAGTCCTGCCCATCTTCTTTTTGAATTAAAAGTGCAGGTGATTCAAGCATATTTGTTAATATTGCACTGGTTCCTTGCTTTTTACCTTTGAAGTCTATTTTATATTTTCCATCTTCATAGAATACATTACAAGCAGTAAATATAGTTTTAGACATTTTATGTGGAAAGTCTTGAGTAATTTCAGCTTTTACAATTGGAAGCTCTTTTTTAGAGTTTTCAAATTTGTATATCATTGGTAAAAGATATAAAATTGCACATACGGTAGATGAGTACGCAAAACCAGGAAGAGAGATAATCAGTTTATTTCCTCTTTTTGCAACTAACATATGCATACCAGGTTTTATTTTAACCCCATGGAATAAAACTTCTGCACCAATCTTCTCTTTCACGACATCTTGTACGAAATCATAATCCCCAACAGATACACCACCAGTTGTAACTACAATATCAGATTTTTCTAAAGCAGATTCTAGAAGTTGTGTAATTGAATCAATATCATCTTTTACAATTCCCATTTGAATAGCTTGTGCTCCTGCTGTTCTTGTTAATGCTTCTATTGTAAGATGATTTGAACTTCTTATTTGTGAATCATTTGTTTGCTCTTCACCTAAATCAAGAATTTCACTTCCCGTACTTGCAATAGCAACAATAGGTTTAGCATATACATCTACTTGAGATATATTTAATGATGCTAATACTCCAACTTCAGCAAAACCAATTTTTGTACCTTTTTTTATAAGAATTTCATTTTTCTTATAATTCTCTCCAATATCTCTAACTGCAAAATTAAAAGGAACTTCCTTATTAATAATAATTTCATCACCCTCAACAGTTACATTTTCGATTGGTATTAAGGTGTCACTTCCTTCAGGCATAAGTGAACCTGTAAAAGTTTTTATACATACTCCTGATACAACTTCAGATTCAACTACTTCTCCCGCCGGGTTTTTATCTATAATTTTTAGCTTTTTAAATGTTTGGTCAGAAGCTTTAATTGCATAGCCATCCATTCCTGATGTTTTGTATTTTGGTGAATGATCATTCGCTACAATGTCTACAGCTAGGACTCTACCTATAGAATTCGTTAAAAAAAGCTTTTCCTTAGTACTACCTTTAAAATCTATACTAGATAGTATATTTAAAGACTCATCATAATTGATAAAATTTCTCATATTAATCTCCATTTTTAAAAAAAGAATAGTATCATATCCTAAATAAAAAAGTAACTTTTATGAATAATTGAGTAATTTTGTAGGGTTTTTGTAGCATAAGCATAGCAAATATATCTAACTTGTTACAAATAACTATAATCTTACAGATTTATATAAAAAATAATTGACTTATCCCAAAAAAATAGCAATAATTTAAAATAGTTATATAACATTTACTTATATAATAGGGTGTTATGTTACATATAAGAAAAAGTTAATTTACTTTTAATATGTTTTTTAACAAATTTTCGAGGAGGAATGATGACGAAGTCAATTAAAGATTCTAAGATGTCACTTGAAAAAGTTTCTGAAAAGAAATTAAGTAGAAGAGACTTCTTTAGAAAAACTGCAGTATATTCAGCTGGTGCAATTGCTGCTGCAAATGTTTTATCTCCTATGAAGCTTAAAGCTGATGATCCAGCTATTATAAATGAAGCGGAATGGGGAACAAAACTTGGTGATATGGTTACAAAAAATTTATACGGAGTACCATCTCCTTATGAACACAATGTAATTAGAAGAACAACAGATCTTCTTTCATCAGGAGATGCTTATGCTTCTGTTTCAATGTGTCCTATTCATGAGTTAAATGGTATTATTACTCCAAATGGTCTATTTTTTACAAGAAACCATGGTGGAACAGCACATGTTGATCCACAAGAGTTTAGACTTATGATTCATGGAAAAGTTAAAAAAGAGGTTGTTTTAACTTTGGATGAATTGAAAAAATATCCAAGTGAAAGTAGAATTCACTTTATTGAGTGTCCTGCAAATGGTTCAACTGGATGGAGAGGCCCTCAATTCAATAATCTTCAATTTATGAAAGGTATGATGAGTTCTGCTGAATGGACAGGAGTAATGCTTAAAACTGTATTAGAAGACATTGGTCTTGAAGATGATGCAGTATGGATGCTTGCAGAAGGTAGTGATAATGCTGGAAATCCAAGAACTATTCCTGTAGAGAAAGCTTTAGATGATGCAATGTTAGTTTGGTCTCAAAATGGTGAAGCTTTAAGACCTGAACAAGGTTATCCTTTAAGACTTCTTGTTCCAGGTTGGGAAGGAAACTTAAATACTAAGTGGTTAAAAAGACTAGAATTTTCTGATAAGCCATGGCATGCTAAAGAAGAAACATCTAAATATACGATGTTACAAAAAAATGGTAAGGCGATTAGATTTTTCTGGCCAAATGAAGTTAACTCTGTAATCACATCTCCATGTCCAGAAAAACCATGGACAAACCTTAAAAAAGGTGACATGGTTGAAATAGAAGGATTAGCGTGGTCAGGGCATGGAACTATTAAACATGTAGATATCTCTTTTGATGGTGGTGACAATTGGGTAGAAGCTAATTTAAAAGGTTTAGTATTACCTAAATCATGGACTAGATTTTCATATATTATTAAATGGGAAGGTAAACCTTTATTACTTTCAAGTAGAGCTGTAGATGATACAAATAATGTACAGCCAACAATTGACCAAGAGACATCAAAAGTTGGTGTAGAATCTGTTTATCACAGAAATGCTATTGTAACTTGGGAAGTTAGCTCAAATGGGGAGGTTAATAATGTTCACATTAGAAAACACAATGCTTAAAAAATCTTTATTAGCGAGTAGTGTTATTGCAGTAGGTCTATTAATCTCTGGATGTGTTTCAAATGGAGAGTTCGAAAGAGCAGTAGATGGTGCTGTTAAATATGAAGTAAAAGATGGTAAATATACATCTTATCATGTAAATACTCAAGGTATCAAAGTATTCAATAACGGAAGAGAAGCTACAAAAACTGAAATTGCTGCATGGAACATTGATGCAAGACCCGATGGAGAAGGACTTCCTGAATTTGACATGAAACATGGAAAAGTTGTTTTAGATGAAGATGGAAATCCTAAAAAAGCTGAAGGTTCAGTAGAATGGGGTAATGAACTTTATGATTCTCAATGTGCAATGTGTCATGGTGAGTTTGGTATTGGTGGTAAAGGTTATCCAAGGTTATCAGCAGCATCTGCTTCAACAGAAACTTTAACTAATCAATTATTAAATCCAGCAGATGAGAATCCTGAACTTGAGCCTCCAACAAAAGTAATAGGAACATATTGGCCTTATGCAAGTACTCTTTTTTGGTATATTCAAGATGCTATGCCTTTCCCTCATCCAAAATCATTATCTAATAGTGAAACATATGCTTTAGTAGCATATTTACTAATGGAAAATGGAGTTGAAATTGAAGGTGAAGAGCTTGATGAAGAGTATGTTTTAAATAAAGAAAACTTTTTAAAAATTAAAATGCCTAATGAAAATGGTTTTTATCCGCAAGTTGATACACCTGAAGATCCTAAGCAAGGTGTAAGAAATATGAAAGCATACTTAAGTAATCCAAAAAATTATGGAACAGGTGAAAGATGTATGACGGATTGTATTAAAGGTGATGTACCAGTTCTTAAAATCAAAAATGAATTAAATGATTTTAATCCTCCAGCTTCAACTGAAAGATCTTGGAAGGTTAATGATACGGGTTCTACTGCTAATTCAAAAGCTGCAAGTACATATGAGACATATTGTGCTGCTTGTCATGCAAACGAAGCTATTGGAGCACCAGTACTAGGTGACAAAGAAGCTTGGTCTGAAATTGCTGCAAAAGGAATGGATGTAGTTTATGCTAATGCAATTAATGGTATAAATGCAATGCCTCCTAAAGGTGGAGCAATGGATCTTTCTGATGAAGAGTTTAAAGAAGTAGTTGACTATATGTTCAACTCTAGTAAATAAAGGAGAAAGCAATGAAATTAATCAAAAAGTTACTTGTAGCAACTGCTATTTGTGGTATGTCTTTGACTAGTGTACAAGCAGATGCTGAACTAGTAAAACAAGGTGAAAAAGTTTTTAATACAAAAAATTTAGGTAATTGTTTAGCATGTCACGCTGTAAGTGGTAAAAATATTGATGGTCCAGGTAGTATGGGACCAAAATTAAGTGGTTTACAGTATTGGCCAGAAGAACTTCTTTACAACACTGTTTATGATATTTATAGCACGAGAGACGCTAAAATAACATCTATGCCTGCATTTGGTAAAACAGGGTGGTTAAGTGATAATCAAATTAAAGCTGTAGTAGCTTATTTAAAAACAATTAAATAATTTAAAGGATAGAAAATGATAAATAGAAGAAATTTTTTAGGTTTAGGTTTAGGTGCATTAGCAGTATCAATGGCTCCTTCTTCATTAAGTGCTATTGATTTTAGAAAAGAAAAGCCAAAGGCTTGGACTGCTACAAAAGTTGATGAAGCAATTAATGAACTATTTGGGAAAAAAGCAACTCCTTCAAAAAAAGTTAAGTTAAAAGCTCCAGATATTGCAGAAAATGGTGCAGTAATTCCTGTAACTGTTTCATCTGATTTAGCTGGTTCTAAAGTGGCAATCTTTCAAGATGCAAATCCAGAGTCTACAGTAGCAGTATTTACTGTTCCAAAAGGCGGGATCATTGATTATTCTGTAAGAATTAAAATGGCAAAAACTGGTAACGTAACTGTTGTTGTTGAAGAAAATGGAAAATTATATTCAGCTTCAAAAGAAGTAAAAGTAACTATTGGTGGTTGTGGTGGTTGATTTAGTTCAACTAAATTATAAAGAAATAAAAATTTTAAAAACAAAAGATATATAAAAGGAATTTATAATGGCTAAAAAAACTAGAATTAAAGCAAAGTTAAAAAAAGGTGTTGTTACTGTAAAAGCTCTTGCTAACCACGAAAACTTAAGTTATCAAGAAGCTGAAAGAGCAAAAAAAGAAGCTAACTTTATTACATATGTTGTAGCAAAAGTAAATGGAACAATAGTATATGAATTATCTTCAAGTCAGTTTTTATCAAAAAATCCTTATATGAAGTTTTCATTCAATGCAGATGCAGTTGGAGTTAAAAAAGGTGATAAGCTAGACTTTACTTGGGTTGACTTAAAAGGTAACACGAGAGCTGATTCAAAGAAAATTAAATAATTAGTCACTCTTTTTGGG
>Ga0193951_1001272_pt1 | contig 11252 bp, 7 predicted proteins | sample BB_2_MG_FD_140370 | JGI IMG/M metagenome (GOLD analysis project Ga0193951, IMG submission 140370) | Microbial mat bacterial communities from the Broadkill River, Lewes, Delaware, United States - BB_2_MG | ecosystem: Environmental > Aquatic > Freshwater > River > Microbial mats | place: USA... | reverse complement strand
CTACCACCACCGCCAGAACCACCTTTCATTCTTGGTTCAAGGCCATGTAATTCGGGATATACTAATCCCCAATCAGGCATTTCGTGTGGTTTTTCAAAGGCTGATAAAGCAAATATAATCGCCTCAGTTCCTAATCCAGCAATTAACATTAAAGAAGCATATGGTAAGTGAAGTATCTTCCAAAGTGCACCTAAAATTACTACGGCTGCACCAAGTCCGTATACTTTACCCATAATTTTTTTATACGCGGGGCTCTCAACAAATTCTGAAATACTCATAATGACTTAAATTTTTTTTCAACTAACCGTCCTAAAATTGATTTTTGTTTAATAGTCACCAATATAATCTCTGACACATCGGAAACCAATAAATGATTTTGCAGAATCCTGGTATTCGTAAGTACGTGTACCATTCTGTAAAAAGTAACCAATGTCTTTCCATGAACCACCACGGATAACTTTTCTTTTCATTACATGCGGGTCGTCAGGTAGGGCATTGTACTTATAAGTTGGATTGAAATCATGTGTGAATGTATATGCTGACTCATCAAATGCACTTGCCGTCCATTCAGAGACATTTCCAGACATATCATACAAACCGTAATCATTAGGAGCGTATGAACCAGTGGACATCGACGTCATACCTCCATCATCACCATAACGACCACGTAAAGGCTTAAAGTTTGCTAAGAAGCATCCTTTATCATTACGAGTATACATTCCTCCCCAAGGGTAAATAGCGTGTTCTAAACCACCGCGTGCAGCATATTCCCACTCAGCCTCGGTAGGCAGTCTGTAATTATTTACAACTGGTTCTCCTTTGCTTTGTAGGTAATTATTTAATAATTGTGTTCTCCAAATACAAAAAGCTGAAGCTTGTTTCCAATCTACACCAACTACTGGATATTCATCAAAACCAGGGTGCCAGAAATATTTTTCTGTCCATGGTTCATTAAATGAGTAGGTGAAGTCAGAAATCCAACATAAAGTATCAGGATATACAAGGACAGCGTCTTTCATAATAAATGCTGAACGATCTTTAATTTCTCGTTCCTCACCATTCTGGTCATAGACAACGCCTTCGTATTGTTTTGTCTCAAAGTTATAACGATTGCTCTTCTTAGCGGCTTGCAATAGGTCAACCCATTCGTATTCGTATGTCAGGTTGCGCGTATCAATTTCTTTTCTTCTAAAGAAGCGTTCGTTCTCAGGTAGAAACATTTCATCTAAAATCTCAGCATACTCCTCATTATCCCATTCAATTGGTTCTTCCCAATTTACAAAAGGAGGATCGATCTCATTGCCAAGATAATCTTCGCTGATTAAAAATTCTTCGAACTGCTCACCTAAAAGACGGCGTGCAATAGAATCCCTAACCCAATATACAAACTGGCGATACTCGCTGTTTGTAATTTCAGTCTCATCCATCCAGAATGAGCGAATTGAAACTGTCTTAGATTGAGATGTCATTGTCGAAGCAATGTCCATATCATTTGGACCCATGTTAAAGCTTCCTTGTTGAATGAACAACATTCCGAAAGGATCTGGTTCATAAAATGAAGCGCGTCGTGATACGCCTGTTAATTCTCCACCGCTGGATTGTCCACATCCGCTTAAGATGGTGATTAAAATGGCACTGATGGCAAGTATTTTCTTCATAATAGCCTAATATCTGAGTTACTCTTTTTTCTTATATTCTGTGTTCTATAAATATCTTACACTCTTGTATTGTTTTTTTCTTTTTTCTAAGCTTAAATCAAACTGATACCCTAGCATTAACTCGTGCGAGCCGCTTCTTGATCCTCTAAGTTTAGAAGTGCTAATATCGTAGCTGTAGCCTATGCGTAAACCATTATTTAGTTCTACACCTCCTAATAATACAATTGCATCTTGCATTCTGTAGCTTAAGCCACCCCAATATTTGTCTTTCAATATGCCATTAATGTTCCAATCTATTTGGTAGCTTGACATATTTGATTTAAAAAAGATGGATGGTACAAGAACGATTGGTAGCTTTTTCATTGGTATCCTATAACCACCGGTTATAAAAATAGTTCGATCCAAATAGGTTGTATAGGTCTCTTTAAACTTAGGCTTAGGTTGATTTAGGTGAGCGACTGACAAGCCAATGTAGTATTGCTTGTGTTCCAAGTGAACGCCCAGTCCTGCATCAAACGCTATGCCTTGGTCGTCAGGAAACGATTCTTCAGTGTGATATTTGCCACTTTCGAAATTACTTCCATCACCTTGTGGCATAGTAAATAAGTTACTTCCTTTAATGCCTTGATTAACCATTCCTAAAGAAAGTCCTACTCCTAGTTTACCATAATCAGTTTCCCATCTTTTAGAATAAATTGCTGACAAATATAAATTTGCCCATTCACCAATTTCATCATTCATAATGGAAAGACCAATACCGCTGTCCCATCCCAATAAATTAATTTCTGCATCAACTCCGAATACCGTTGTACTTGGAGCCATGGATTTGCCAGCATCATTTGTGAAACTGCTCATCCATTGCTGCCTGTTACCAAGTGTAACGTTAACCATTTCACTTGTTCCTGCAAATCCTGGGTTGACAGTCAGTTGGTTAAACATGTTCTGACTGAACTGTGGATATTGCTGCCCCCAACTTTGAGAAGCCATGCAAAGTAACAGAAAAAATACTATTCTCCTAGCCATGCCTTAAAAAAGCTGGTTATTAATTGTAAAGGATGTTTCCTTTACTATGTTGGTTGTGTTCTTCATAGGAAGATTTTCACCCTTTAAACCAGCTGGCAAAATGCTGGTGATATATACTCTTATTATCACTTAAAGGTTTCAATTTTTAATATTATAAATTTGTAAATCAATCTTTCGCCCTGATTTACAAATGCTTTTTCTTTATAAACCGAAACCACCTTTCTGGGATTTCTAAATCGGATGCGGCGTCAAAATCACGCCTAGCACATGCAACAATTTCGGGTTCATTTGTTTCGTTAGGAATTTCAACCCACCACCGATCGTTATCGGGGTTGTTATAAAACTTCATATCTAATTCATAATCTTGTAAATGTACAATGAATTGACGATACGAATCTAATTCTTTTACCGGATAATCATTATAACGTAAAGCAATGCCTTCTAGTATGTGCCATATGGCTTGAGCTGTTAAAACTACGCCTTGGTTGTTGATATCCAGGTTAGTATCTAGTTCAAAAAGTCCGATTGCTTTAAGCTTGTCACTTTGACCAGCATACCACATTAACTGACAGAACTCCTCACCTGTTAGGCCATTTGGCATTGGCATAAATCGTGCTGGTTGATCACACTGACGGACAGAAGTCATATCTACACTTACAATGTCTGCATCACGCATGAATGGTTCTGCATTTTTAAAACCTTGCTGCCTGAGTTCACCCATACGAAACATGTCAAATGATGCTTCTTTAATTTTGTTTTCTTGGTTAAGACTATAGAGATATTTTTGTATTCCTATAATGGATAGGTCACGTGGTGCTTTTTTATTGTCGTTACAGAGGTAGCCAAGATAGCTTGCCGACGAAAAATCTTTCTCGGGCGAAAGCCAGTCAATTTTAGAGTCAACTACAGCGAGTCGGTATTGCGATAGTGCTTTTTTAATAGCTCCTGCCATAGGTATGGTATAATCTTGTCCACCACCTATTATAATTGGAACTATTCCCTTCTTAATGAGCTCTATTGTTATGTCTTCCAATGCCCTGTATCTGTCATCTATTGTGATTCCACGAATATTACCCAGGTCGATGATTTGAAGATTATTAGATATGGTTCTTAGGCCATATAAATATTCGCGTGTAACATCAGGTGTTTCGGCACAGCCTTTATGAATCGTATTACGGGCATCATTGACACCTATTATAGCGGCGTCAATGGTATCCCAGTTTATCGTCTTCTCATTTAGATACACTATTTGACTTATGAGCCTGTCTTCATTCTCACCTTCAAAGGAAGGTGTCACGTGGCACGACGGTGCATCAAAATAGTGTATCCAATCTTCTGTCACAGCTTAGCTTATTTTGTTTTTTTTGTTGTGCTTGCTTTCTTTTTAGCTGGAGCTTTCTTTTTCGCAGCTGTCGTTTTCTTGGTTGTCGTTTTTTTTGTGCTTGTTTTCTTAGCTGGGGCTTTCTTTTTGGCCGGTGCTTTCTTTTCTTGAGCTGCAACCAATGCTCTACATTCTTCCAGTGTTAGTTCTTCAGCATTTTTATCTTTAGGAATTTTGTAGTTGCCTTTTTGATATTTAATGAAAGGTCCCCATCGGCCTTGTAGAACTTGTAATTCAGGCTCTTCATCAAATAGTTGAATGATCTTTTTTAAGTCTTCTTCACGCTTGGTTTTGATGCGCTCTATTGAAGTTTCTAAATCAATCTCGAAAGGGTCGTCTTCTCCTTTTTTGAGAGAGACGAATTTACTATCGTGACGTATGTATGGACCAAAACGACCAATGCCTATTACAACGACTTTATTTTCAAATTCACCTAGGGTGCGTGGCAGCTTAAATAAATCGAGTGCTTCTTCAATAGTGATTGTTTCCAAGTGTTGACCTTTACGTAAAGAGGCAAAACGTGGTTTTTCAGCATTTTCATCATCTGATGATGCGCCAATTTGAGCTAAAGGACCGAAGCGTCCAATTCGAACAGAAATTGGTTTCCCAGTAGCAGGATCTTCTCCTAATATGCGTTCTCCAGTACTTTTCTCTGAATGCTCGAGTGTCTCTTCTACTTTAATATGGAATGGTTTGTAAAATTCGTCGATCGATTTATTCCACTCAATATTACCCATTGCGACATCATCAAATTCTTTTTCCACTTTAGCAGTGAAATCGAATGAGACGATATTGTCGAAATATTTAACCAAGAAATCATTCACCACCATGCCAATATCAGTAGGGAATAATTTACTTCGCTCGGCGCCTGAAATCTCTGTTTTATCACTTTCGATGACCGAAGCGCCTTTAGTAAGCCAGATGTGCTTATATACACGCTCTTTTCCATCTCGATCTTCTTTTTCTACATAGCCACGATTCTGTATGGTAGAAATCGTAGGTGCATATGTGGATGGACGTCCGATACCAAGTTCTTCCAGTTTACGAACTAGGCTTGCTTCTGTATATCTGGCCGGTTTCTGACTCCACCTTTGACGTGCCTCCACGTTAAGCATTTCTAACTCGTCACCTTTATTCATTGGCGGAAGTAGAACGCCCTCTTTATCATCCGACTCATTTTCAGAATCAGTAGATTCGATGTAAACCTTTAAGAAACCATCAAATTTAATAACTTCACCTGTTGCCATGAACTTCTCACCAGTATTGCCAGCTTCAATGTGAATGACAGTTTTCTCTAGTTGGGCATCGCTCATTTGTGAGGCAATGGTGCGTTTCCAGATAAGCTCGTAAAGTTTCTTCTCTTGATTGGAACCCGAAACCGTTTCTTTATCAAGGTATGTTGGACGAATGGCCTCGTGAGCCTCTTGCGCTCCTTTAGCCTTGGTTTTGTATTTTCTTATTTTCACATATTCGGCACCCATTTTCTCTGTAATCTGTGTAGATGCCATGTTAGTGGCTAAATCAGATAAGTTAACCGAATCGGTACGCATATAGGTAATTTTACCTGCTTCGTAAAGCTTTTGGGCAACCGACATGGTTTGAGAAACTGAATAACCTAGCTTTCGAGAAGCTTCTTGCTGTAAAGTTGAAGTTGTAAAAGGAGCAGCCGGAGATTTTTTCATCGGCTTTTTCTCAATTTGAGAAACTAAGAATCGTGCATCACTGCACTTTTCAACAAAGGCTTTTGTCTCTTCGAGTGTTTTAAAGCGTTTATTGAGTTCTGATTTTAGTTCTTTGACACGTCCCTGATCATCTGTTACTTCAAACAAAGCCGTAACACGGTATGAAGAAACAGGTTTAAATGCAAAAACTTCGCGTTCACGGTCAACGATTAAGCGCACGGCTACTGATTGTACACGGCCCGCAGATAAGGAAGGTTTAACTTTTCGCCAAAGAACTGGAGATAACTCGAAACCTACCAAGCGGTCAAGTATACGTCGAGCTTGTTGCGCGTTAACGAGGTTGTAGTCAATCTTACGTGGGTTGTTAACAGCCTTTTGTATTGCGTCTTTAGTAATTTCGTGGAATACAATTCGTTTGGTATTCTCTTCTTTTAAGCCAAGCACTTCATAGAGGTGCCAAGCAATTGCTTCTCCTTCGCGGTCCTCATCGGAAGCGAGCCATACCATTTTTGCTTTGGCAGCTAATTGCTTTAATTCTTTAACAACATCTTTCTTGTCGGATGAGACGATGTAATCGGGTTGATATTCATTTTTTATATCAACACCAAAATCACTTTTAGATAAATCTCTGATATGACCATAACTTGATTTTACCAAAAAATTTTCACCTAAGAACTTCTCAATGGTTTTTGCCTTTGCAGGTGACTCGACTATCACCAGATTTTCTTCTGTTACCGCTGTTTTTTTACCCATCTCTCAAATATCTTACAAACACCAATTGATGTTTCGCGCCCAAAATTATAAAATAATTCGCCACAATGTTAAAAAATGAAAATACTTTACGCAAACGTTCTTCAATCTCAATCAATCAAATTTTACTATTTTTACACCAAAATATCAAAAAATGATATGAATTGCACATTTTAAGTGTTTGGATCATTTAAGTTTGGTTGCTCACTATTTGTGCCTGATTTTATTCTTTTTACCAATGTAATATTCCTTTTTAATGAACGTTTCAAAATCAAAATACCGTAAACTAATACGAGCTTTTTGGATCATTGTTTTTACTGGCATTGTCTCAGTTTTTGTCTTGTTTACCATGATATCATATGGTATGCTCGGTTTCATGCCCTCTTTTGATGAGTTAGAAAATCCGAAAAGTAATTTGGCTACTGAAGTTATTTCGAGTGATCAAAAGGTATTGGGTAATTATTTTCGAGAGAATCGAAGCTATAGCCTTTATGAAGAATTATCACCAAATATTGTGAATGCGCTAATTGCGACGGAGGATGTGCGTTTTCATGATCACTCTGGGATTGATGCTCGTGGCTTAGCCCGTGTTATTTTTCGTACCATCATTATGCAAGATCAGAGTTCTGGTGGTGGTAGTACAATTACACAACAGTTGGCAAAGCTCTTATTTCATGGTCAGGCTGGTAGCCATCTCGAAAGGGCTTTCCAGAAGTTGAAAGAGTGGGTTATTGCCGTTAAGCTTGAGCGAAGCTATACCAAGGATGAGATCTTAACGATGTACCTAAATAAGGCGGAGTTTATCTATGATGCCTATGGTATAAAAAGTGCGGCTCAAACCTTTTTTAATACTTCTACGGATTCAATTAAAGTTGAAGAAGCAGCGGTTATTATCGGGATGTTAAAAAATCCGGCTTTGTACAATCCTGTGCGTAGGCCTGAGCTTACGCAAGATAGGCGTAATATTGTGCTTAATCAGATGAAAAAGGCAAGTTTTATTTCGGTAGAGGAGTATGACTCTTTGGCTGCACTGCCTTTAGGCTTAAAATTTAATAGGGCTGACCATAAGGATGGGCCTGCACCTTACTTTAGAGAGTATTTGCGTTTGTCATTAAATGCTAATAAACCACAGCGCAGTAACTATCCAAGTTGGTTAGAAAAGAAATTTTTAGAAGATAGTTTGCGATGGGTAGAAGATCCGATTTATGGGTGGATTAATAAGAACTTACGACCTGATGGTACAAAGTATGATATTTATAAAGATGGCTTAAAAATTTATACGACAATCGATTCACGATTACAGAATTATGCTGAGTCAGCCTTGAAGAATCATTTGAGCCAAGATCTACAACCCAAATTCTTTAAAGAGAAAAAAGGAAGGTCTGGCGCACCATTTACTCGTGATTTGTCTAAGAAAGAATACAAGAGTATTATTGAGAAATCAATCAAGAATACAGATAGGTATCGTTCGCTGAAAAGAAACGGTGCTGATATGGATAGTGTGCGTCGTGTTTTTAACACGAAATACGAGATGAAGGTCTTTACATGGTCAGGTGAAAGAGATACCATGATGACCCCTTTAGACTCCATTCATCATTACAAGTTCTTTTTGCGCGCAGGTATGGTGTCGATGGATCCTAACTCTGGGCATGTAAAAGCTTATGTTGGCGGTCCAAATTTTAAACACTTTATGTATGATATGGCAGGTAAAGGTAAACGTCAGGTTGGTTCCACGATTAAACCTTTTGTATATACCTTAGCCATGCAAGAGGGCTTTACACCTTGTGATTTAGTGGCTAATATTGGTCAAACATTTTATTTAGGTAGTGGCAAAACATGGTCGCCAAGAAACAGTGGTAGTGCGCGTGCTGGTGAATTGGTAACCTTAAAGTGGGGATTAGCTAACTCTAATAATAATATAACAGCATGGGTAATGAAGCAGTTTAATCCACGTGCTGTTGCCAATACGATTCAAGAATTAGGGATTAAGAGCCCGATGGATGCTGTACCTGCACTTTGCTTGGGAACGCCAGATTTTGGGTTAATGGAAATGACAAGCGCCTATTGTACTTTTGCTAATAAGGGCGTGCATATCGAACCTATGATAGTGACAAGGATTGAGGATAGGTATGGTAATGTTATAACTGATTTACACCCAGATAAGCGAGAAGCGATTAGTGAGTCAACAGCTTTTCTTATGCTTAACTTACTGCAGGGTGTTGTAAACCAAGGAACAGGGATGCGTTTGCGAAGTAAATACAAGTTGTACGGCCAAATTGGCGGTAAGACAGGCACGACGCAGAATCATTCTGATGGTTGGTTTATGGGCGTTACACCTCAATTGGTAACTGGCGTTTGGGTAGGAGGAGAAGATAGGGATATTCACTTTGACGGCATTGGCTTAGGTCAAGGTGCTAATATGGCCTTACCAATTTTTGCCTTGTATATGAATGATGTCTACGCCAATGAAGAAATTGGAATTACTGCGACAGATGTTTTTGAAGAGCCTTTAAACTTCAATGTAAATATGGATTGTAACCAACCTTCAAGAAGGGCTTTAGAAGAACAGGAGCGTTCTGCTGTTGAAGTTGAGAAGCAAGAAGAGTTTTTCTAGAAAATAACCGGATAAAAAAAGAAGAGCAACCTGATTTTTCAAGTTGCTCTTTTTATTTTTTACGAAATGATCAGGCTACGGCATTTTATAAACAAATGCATTAATGTTCATGCCAGCTCCCACCGAAGTCATCACAACATTATCGCCACTTTCAAGCGAATGGCCTTCAAGCTGTCCTTTTCTTATCAAATCGAATAAGGTTGGGACTGTAGCCACACTGCTATTCCCTAGTTTGTCAATAGTCATTGGCATTACACTTAGGTCTACTTGGCGTTCGCCGTATAAACGGAATAGGCGCTTAAGTATCGCCTCGTCCATTTTGGCGTTAGCTTGATGAATCAAAACCTTTTTAATGTCTTTTAGCTCCATTTCATTCTTATCTAAGCACTCTTTAGCTAAGTTAGGAACATTAGTTAAGGCATAGTTGTATAAACGGCGGCCATACATCTTTAAAAAGAGGTTTTCACCTTTTAATTCTTCATTATACGGATCGTCCATACGCAGAAGATCAATGTGTTCTTCTGTGTCGGTTTGAACGGCATGCTTAAGTATTCCAACAGGTGTTGTACTTTCTTTTGCCTCTAACAAAACAGCGCCAGCACCATCAGCAAATATCATAGCATCTCTATCATGTGGCTCCATGGCACGGCTTAACGTATCGGCACCAATAATTAGTGCACTTTTTGCATCACCTGATTTAATGTAATAGTTGGCTTGAATCATGGCTTGTGTCCAGCCCGGACAGCCAAAAGTAATGTCGTAAGCTACTGTTTTAGGGTTTTTAATACCCAGTTTATGTTTTACCCTTGACGCTAATGTTGGTAGTATGTCTGGGTAAATTGTGCCATGGCGCATGTCTCCAAGGTTATGCGCTACAATAATATAATCTAACTTTTCCTGATCGAAACCAGCATCTTCCAAAGCCGCCTTACCGGCAAACATGGCCAAATCAGACGTAACATGATTTTTTTCGGCACAACGGCGTTCGGCTATGTCCGTAATTTGCTCAAATTTCTCAACAATCTCTTTTCCGTCAGTTTCAATTATTGAACCATCTTCGTTATAAAAGCGATTGTTAATAAAATCAGCATTGGATTTAACCACTGGAGGTATATAACATCCAGAACCAGTTGCGATAGCGTAAATCTCAGCCTTCGATTCCATTTTTTTTCTTTTCTAATATCAAACTATAAGTGAGTATCGAAATATTCTAACTCAAAAGTGTTTCCATCGAAAACACCGTATGAGAAATGCTGTATCCAGTCGCCAAGGAATATCAGTTGGCTTTCAGATCCCACACAGATCTTTCGTGCCACATGGCGATGACCAAATACAAAATAATCGATCTTTTCTTTATTTAAATAATCTTTAGCATACAGTACGGCAAATTCCTTATCATCTCCCAAATATCTGTCGCCATATTCTTTATTGTTTTTCTCTCGGCTCTTGCCCGACCAAAAATTGGCTAGTCCAATGCCAAAATTAGGGTGTATACGTGCAAAAATCCATTGCGCGAATTTATTAGTAAAAACCGATTTAAGAAAGTTGTAATGAGGATCATAATGACCAAGACCATCACCATGCGCTAAAAACAATTTCTTTTTGTTGAAAGTTTTTACAAGCGGTTTACGATAAACTTTAATTCCACATTCATTTTTGAGGTAATCGAATAGCCAGATATCATGATTGCCAGTGAAAAAGTGAATGGGAATGCCCATGTCTGACAACTCGGATAGCTTACCTAGAAAGCGGGTATACCCTCGCGGTACAACATGTTTGTATTCAAACCAGAAATCAAAAATATCACCCATTAAATACAATTCAGCGGCTTTGTGTTTGATTGAGTCTAACCAAGCAACAAAACGTTTTTCATGTGTTCTGTGGTCTTTAATCCCTGGAGCGCCTAGGTGAACATCTGAGGCGAAATATATCTTTTTGGTATCTTCCAAAAGTGTATAGGTTCTAATTTTAAATAAGCGACAAATATATTAGAAAAATCAACGAACTCCCAAATTTAAAAGGCTTCTAATCACTTGTTGAACAAACAAATAAATTAGTCGATTGCTCGGTTTTGCATCTGTGTTATTGCATATTAACAACCAGCACTTTGTAAAGTTCTGATAATTAAAAAGCCGCAAGTCAGT
>Ga0193951_1001268_pt1 | contig 11268 bp, 9 predicted proteins | sample BB_2_MG_FD_140370 | JGI IMG/M metagenome (GOLD analysis project Ga0193951, IMG submission 140370) | Microbial mat bacterial communities from the Broadkill River, Lewes, Delaware, United States - BB_2_MG | ecosystem: Environmental > Aquatic > Freshwater > River > Microbial mats | place: USA... | reverse complement strand
GCAAAACCATTTTTAACATTTTCTGGCTTTACAAATTCTACACCCCAAACAAAAGTAATCATGATATAAATTACAATACCTAAAATAAAGTTTACAATAACACCTCCAAGCATTATTATTAAACGTTGCCAAGCTGGTTTAGATCTAAACTCCCAAGGTTGAGCTGGCTGTTTCATTTGCTCAGTATCCATACTTTCATCAATCATCCCAGATATTTTCACATATCCTCCTAAAGGAATCCATCCAATTCCATAAACAGTATCACCAATTTTTTTCTTAAATAAAGAGAATTTATAATCAAAAAATAAATAAAATTTTTCTACACGAGTTTTAAATAATTTTGCAGGAATAAAATGTCCTAATTCGTGTAATACGATTAAAAATGATAAACTTAAAATAAATTGTGATGCCTTTATTATTATTTCCATATATGTATTTTCAATTAACTAAAATCGCACAAATGTACGTTTTTAAATACAGTTGTAAAAACAGATTAATTAGGTTGTTAAAGGTTTTAACAAAGTTTTAAAATAGTACACCAAGTATCCTATCAATTTGTGCTAAATTTGTGTTTTAAACTTTTTGAAACAATGGACACTCAATTTTTTAAAAAATCTTTTCCAACCTTGGTCATTATGGGGCTGTTTTCGGTAATTATGATATACGCAATATATGCACTTTTAACACCTGAAAAAAAATTGCCTATATACAATCCGGCAGATGTAAATCCGAAATTAGTAGATGAAAGTTTGTTGCACATTAGAAGAAATCATAAAGTGTTAGATTTCAAATTAATCAATCAAAATGGAGATACAATTACACAAGAAGATTATAAAAATAAAATTTATGTAGCAGATTTTTTCTTTACTAGATGTATGACTATCTGTCCGGTAATGACTAACAATATGGGAAAGCTACAAGAAGTATTTAAAGAAGATGATGATATTAAATTTTTGTCTCATTCTGTGACTCCAGTTATGGATAGCGTTCCTATTTTAAAAGAATATGCAATTAAAAAAGGAGTAATTGATTCAAAATGGAATATTACTACTGGCACTAAAAAACATATTTATGAACTAGCTCGTAAAAGTTATTTTGCTGTTTTAGATGAAGGAGATGGAGGGTTGCAAGATTTTATTCATACCGAGAATTTTGTTTTAGTTGATAAAAAAAGGCAAATAAGAGGGTATTATGATGGAACTGATCTAGATGATATTCAAAGACTTATAGCTGATATTAAGATTTTAAAAAATGAATATTTAGATTAATGACAATTGTCATTGTTTAGAATCATTCTAATTTAGTATATTTGCTCATTATTTATAATTATTCTTAATAATGGGAGATACTATTGGAAGTTTACGAATTGGAGAAGTTGGAGTTATAGAAGATTTTTGTTTAGATGTAATCCCTTTAAACCTGTTAGAAATGGGGTGTTTACCTGGGAAAAAAGTAAAACTATTACAAGTTGCCCCATTAAAAGATCCATTATATATAAAAGTAAACGGAAGCCATTTAGCCATTAGAAAAGATATGGCCAATCTAATAAATATTACAAAGCTATAGTAATAACACAATGAAAAATAATTCGGTGATTAATATAGCTTTAGTTGGAAATCCCAATACTGGAAAAACGTCATTATTTAATCAACTTACTGGATTAAAACAAAAAGTTGGAAACTACCCTGGGATTACTGTTGATAAAAAACAAGGAAAATGTAAAATTTCTGAAACTTTAACAGCTGAAATTATTGATTTACCGGGAACCTACAGTATCAATCCTTCAACTTTAGATGAAACAATTGTATTAGATACGCTTTTAAATGAAAACAATCAAGCATTCCCAGATGCTGTAGTTGTAGTAGCTGAGGTTGAAAATTTAAAACGGAATTTATTATTATTTTCTCAAATTAAAGATTTAAAAATTCCAACCATTTTAGCTATTAATATGGTTGATCAAATGGATAGAAAAGGAATTTCTATCAATGTTGAAGCTTTAAAAAAAGAATTAAAATCTGAAGTAGTTTTAATAAGTTCTAGAAAAAATATTGGGATAGATACTTTAAAAAAAGAGCTTCAAAATTATAAAAATTGGGATACAAAAGCACTTGCAAATATTTCTGAAAAAATTGATCCTAATTTTTTTAATGAATTGAAATCTGAGTTTTCTGGAAATTCGTTATATAAATCTTGGTTATTAATTACTCAGCAATCTAATTGTCATTTTTTATCAGAAAATCAACACATTAAAATTGATTCTTTTAAAAAAAACATTGACAAAATTAAAAAGTATCAACATAAAGAAACTATTTATAGGTATCAAATTATTAATAAAATTTTAAAAAAGACGTATAAGGTTGACAAAACTATAGCTACTGATTTACGTTCGAAATTGGATAGAATTTTAACTCATAAAATTTTTGGTTATGTAATTTTTGCAACCATTTTATTGTTGATTTTTCAATCAATATTTGAATGGGCAAGTTTCCCAATGGATTTAATTGATACCGTTTTTGCAAGTTTAAGTGAGTTGGCTAAAAATAATTTACCGCCAGGTACTTTTACCAATTTAATTGCAGAAGGAGTAATTCCTGGTATTGGTGGAGTTTTAATTTTTATCCCTCAAATTGCCATTTTATTTTTATTTATTTCTGTTTTAGAAGAAACAGGTTATATGAGTAGAGTGGTATTTTTAATGGATAAAATAATGCGTAAATTTGGAATGAGTGGTAAAAGTGTTATCCCATTAATTTCAGGAACCGCCTGTGCTATACCAGCTATTATGGCCTCTAGAAATATAAGCGATTGGAAAGAGCGTTTAATTACCATTTTAGTAGTGCCTTTTACTACCTGTTCGGCTCGTTTACCTGTATATGCCATTCTTATTTCATTAATTATACCAAGTAAACGTGTGCTAGGTATTTTTAATTTACAAGGTTTAACATTAATGGGCTTGTATTTGTTAGGGTTTACCGCATCAATTTTATCGGCAATATTGCTTCATAAAGTGCTAAAAATTAAAAGCAGAAGTTTTTTTGTAATTGAAATGCCAAATTATAAATTACCATCTGTAAAAAATGTCTTTTATGAAGTAGTTGAGAAAACAAAGGCTTTTATTTTTGGAGCTGGAAAAATTATATTAGCATTGTCAATTGTGTTATGGTTTTTAGCATCTAATGGATCGGATTCATTTACAAATGCAGAACAAATTGTGAAGGCCGAGCCATCTTCTAAAAATTTATCTGAAGAAGCACTTCAAAAAAAAATTGCATCTTACAAATTGGAGAAATCGTATATTGGAACTATGGGAAAAACTATTGAACCAGTTATAAAGCCTATGGGGTATGATTGGAAAATTGGTATTGCATTAATAAGTTCTTTTGCTGCTCGTGAAGTTTTTGTTGGTGCATTAGCAACTATTTATAGTGTAGAAAGTGAAGGTGAAGATGTTGGAACAATTAAACAGCGTATGGCAGCTGAAGTGAATCCAGTAACTGGTAAAAAAAGGTTCAATTTTGCTACAGGAATGTCGCTGCTTCTTTTTTATGCATTTGCCATGCAATGTATAGGTACTTTGGCAATTGTTAAGCGTGAAACTAAAAGTTGGAAATGGCCATTACTACAAGTTACAGGTATGGGGGCTTTAGCTTATATTGTTTCTGTTATAGCATTTAATATTTTAAGTTAATGCAAGATATTTTAGTATATATATCAGTAGGTCTAGCCATTGCTTTTTTAGTGAAAAAATATTTTTTTAAATCTAAAAAGAATACTAATTGTGATTCAAATTGTAGTTGTTAGTTTGTTTTAACTCAAACCTACATCCAATGTCATCATAATAATAAACCCGCCAATAAAGCCAAGTGTGGCAATATCTGTATATTTATCTCTTTGTGTTTCGGGAATAACTTCTTCAACTACAACAAATATCATTGCCCCAGCTGCAAAAGAAAGTGCATAAGGTAAAATTGGTTGAAAAGTCATTACAGCCCAAGCTCCTATTACTGCTGCAATAGGTTCGACAATTGCAGAAGATTGACCATATAAGAAGCTTTTCCATCTACTTAAACCTTGCCTTCTGATTGGCATAGAAACAGCAAAGCCTTCTGGAAAGTTTTGTAATCCAATACCTATTGCTAAGGCCACGGCTCCACCGATAGTTGCTCCATCAAATCCAGCTGCAACTCCTCCAAACAAAACACCAACTGCTAGCCCTTCAGGAATGTTATGTAGTGTAATTGCTAAAACTAATAGAGTTGTTCTATGCCAAGGAGTTTTTACACCTTCTTTTTCAGATTCTTTAAAGTTTACATGTAAATGAGGAAGCACTTTATCTAAACCAAATAAAAAAAGTGCCCCTAATGCAAAACCTACAACAGCGGGTATTACTTTAATAAAGCCTTCTCCAGGGCTCATTTCAATTCCAGGAGCTAATAAGCTCCAAAAACTAGCTGCTACCATAACTCCACCTGTAAATCCAAGCATTCCATCTAAAACAGCACGATTCATACCTTTAAATAAAAATACAAGTGCAGCTCCCAAAGCTGTTAAACCCCAAGTGAAAATTGTTGCATAAAACGCGGCTAAAATGGGATTAATACTTTCAAAGTAATTAATAATTTGTTCCATTAGTTATATTTTTTTTACAAATAAATTTTTTGATATAAGATGTGATATTGAAAATAATTCGTTATTAATTTCTATAGTAATTGAATTGTCAAACTCTTCTTTGGAGATTACTTTAATACTACTCCCTAAAGTTATTTTTTTAGAATCTAAGAATTTTAAATAGGCAGAAGAAGAATCTTTTACACCTAAGACGTTACAAGTGTTATTTTCTTCAATAGAGGAAAGCATTACGTTTTTATGATGTTCTATATTTCCTTCCTTATCTGGTATAGGATCACCATGTGGATCGTGGGTGGGAAACTCTAAAAATTCTTCAAGTTTGTTAATTAAAGTGTCTGATTTTATATGTTCTAATTGTTCAGCTAAATCGTGTACTTCATCCCAAGCGTAGTTTAAATTATTTACTAAAAAAACTTCCCATAAACGGTGTTTTCTAACAATTTTTACGGCAATTTGTTTTCCTTCAGAAGTAAGATTAGTGCCTTGATATTTTTTATAATTTACCAATTTTTTTTCTGATAATTTTTTTATCATATCTGTAACAGATGAGGCTTTGGTATCCAATTCTTCAGCAATATTATTGGTGCTCACACTTTTTCCAGTATGTAACTCAATACTATAAATAGCTTTTAAATAATTTTCTTCTGTTTGACTTAGCATAAGTTTTGTTTAGGCAAATATAATAAAATATTTAGATAAGTCTAAAAAATATAATAGGTTTGCAAAAATATTTACGGATGAATACCACTAAAAAAATACTTTTGTTTTTTATTTTAATAGCAAGTCAAAACTTATTTGCTCAGGAAATTGTAACAGATAGACCAGATCAAACAGAATCTTCTGTAACCGTTGAGAAAAAAAACTTTCAAATTGAAAGTGGCGCCCTTTATTTTGTCGATAGCGAAGAATCTATCAATAAATTTATAGCTCCTTCAATTTTAATTAGATATGGAATTACTAACAGTATTGAATTAAGAATGGCTTTACATTATGAAACTACGAAAGTTAGCTTAATAGGTTTGAATGAAAAATATAGTGGATTTAATGATCTTGAATTTGGGATCAAATTTCAAGTTTTAAATAAAATTGATCAAAATATTAAAATTGCATTTTTAACACATTTTTTAATTCCTACTGCAACTAAAGAATTGACAACCAATAGTACAGGTTTTATTAATAAACTGGCTATTTCTCATAATTTAACCTCAAAAATTGGATTGGGTTATAATATTGGATATAGCTTTGTAGAAAAAGAAAATTCATTAACATATTCATTGGCTTTAGGGTATTCAATTTCCAATACTATTGGTGTTTATATAGAACCTTATGGTAGTTGGGCAGAGCAAGGTCAATTTGAAACTAATTTTAATACTGGTTTTACATTTTTAATAAATCCAAACTTTCAATTAGATGTCTCTTATGGTACAGGATTGAATAATAAGATGAATTATTTTTCAACTGGTTTTAGTTGGAAAATTGACAACTTTTTAACAAAAAAGAATTCGTAATTTATTATTTTTGAGTAAAACCTAATAAAATGAATATAGTCATCTATGGTACAGGAGGAGTTGGAGGTTATTTTGGAGCAAGGTTAGAGCAAGCAGGAAATAAAGTTACTTTTATAGCGAGAGGCAAACATTTAAAAGCTATTAAACAAAATGGATTACAGCTAAAAAGTATTAAAGGTAATTATTTAGTACATCCAGCAAATGCTGTTGATTCTATTTCAAAAGTTAAAGATATAGATCTTATTTTAATTGGTGTTAAAACTTGGCAATTACAAGAAGTTGCAAAAGAGATTAAACCTCATCTAGGGAAGAACACTATGGTAATTCCATTATTAAATGGTGTTGAAAATCAAAATATATTATGCTCGGTAATTGATAAAAAACATGTACTAGGTGGATTGTGTAAAATAGTAAGTATGGTTGAAGATTATGGTGTAATAAATCATATTTCTTATGAGCCAACTATTGTTTTTGGAGAACTTGACAATAAAAAAACTAAGAGAGCATTGAAATTAGAAGAGTTGTTTTTAAAGGCGGGATTTAAAACAAACCTTTCGGAAGATATTCAAACTGAAATTTGGACTAAATTTTTATTCATAACAACGGTGAGTGGTATGGGAGCTTTAACACGTTCAACCATAGGAGAAATGTTAGAGAATGTTGAAATAAAATTATTAATGTATAAAACTGCTGAAGAAGTTTTAGCAATAGCTAAGGCGTTACATATTAATTTACCAGAAAATAGTATTGAGAAGCAGTTTAAAATTATTGAAAGCCAGCCTTATATTACAACAGCATCTTTGCAACGTGATATTATGGAAGGAAAACCATCAGAGTTAGAAGCGCAAAATGGAACCATTGTTAAACTTGGTGAAAAGTTAGGAGTTCCAACACCTATAAACTCCTTTATTTATAATTGTTTATTACCTCAAGAAAAAAGAGCTAGAGAATAGTTTAAGAAACTTTAATTTTTGGTTTTTTACTAATCATATAAACTCCAATAATTACCATAAAACAGCTTAGTATTTTAATTAAATTAATGTCTTGAGCATATTTATCATGCCCAAATGAGTAGGCATAAATACTTACGATTATAAAACTTAAAACAGGTTGTAAATAAATATAGCTTCCATTTACCGAAGGAGGTACATGGCTTAGTGCATAAATATTAAATAAATATGTTAAAAAGGTAGTTCCAATAATTACAAAAGCTAGTGCTAAATAGGTGTTAGTTGTAAATGAACTAAAATTGGTAATTATCAAATCGTTAATTCCAAAAGGAATAACAAAAAGGAACCCAAACAAAAATACCCAGCTTATAACTGTAATAGCTTTGTATTTTTTCATTAAAGGTTTTACTAATACCAAATATAAGCCATAAGAACAAGCATTTAAAAAAACAAATAAATTTCCTAAAAACGAACTTGTTCCCTCTGCTGTTTTTCCATATAATATTAATAGAATAGCTCCTATACCACCTATTAAAATGCCTAAATATTTGTTGAGTGTTATTCTTTCTTTTAAAATAAAAGCACTTAATATTAAAACAATTACTGGGGTAGTTGTCATAATAATTGAGGCATCAATAGGGGAAGTTAAACTAAGTCCGTGAAAAAAAAGAAGCATATTTGTTGAAACTCCAAAGAGCCCACAAAAAGCTAGTAGTATAAAATCTTTTTTTTCAACTTTTTCTTTTACAAATTGCTTCACTATCCAAAATAATAGACCAGCGGTAAGAACTCTTAATAAAACCAAGCCCGAGGGTTTAAAGTATTTCGGCATTAATCCTTTGGCTATTAAAAAGTTAGCTCCATAAATTATATTAGCTCCAAGAAGTGCTATATGAGCTTTGTAATTATTAGTGTTCAAAAATAATGTAAATTTAAGGAGGCTAAATTAAACATAATTATTTGAAGAAACAGGAAATAATAAAATTGAGCGGAAGAATCAATTTATAAGATGAGTTCAAGAAGGTATAATTTTACTTAAAAAAATAAATAGTATAGTTTGTAAGGAATAAGAATTTTTAAGACTTACATTAAAAGTCTAATTTAAAATTAAAATCAAACGATGAAAAAAAATGTATTTGTTGTTGTTTTGGCAACTGTATTAATGATTACAAGTGAAATATCTGCTCAAAAATTTGCAGAATTAGATAAGAGCCCAATGGATGTAGCATCATATCCCACAAGCTATAAAATGTCTGATAAGTTAGTAAAAATTATTTATAGCAGACCGCAGTTAAAAGGAAGAGAATTATCAAAATTAGTACCAAACGATAAAGTGTGGAGAACTGGTGCAAATGAAGCTACAGAAATTATTTTTTATAAGGATGTAATTTTTGGAGGTAAAGATGTAAAAGCAGGAACATATACTTTATTTACAATTCCTTCTGATGCAGAATGGACTGTAATTTTGAGTACAGCTAAAAATGTTTGGGGATCTTTTTTTTATAAAGAAAGTGAAGATGTGGTAAGAGTAAAAGGTAAAGTATCTAAATCCGATAAGTTAATTGAAACTTTTTCAATTGTATTTGATGGAGAAGGTATGAATGCAAAAATGCACCTAGGTTGGGGTAATACTATTGTTACAGTACCGGTTAAGGGATAGTTATCCCATAAATTATAGAAATTTAAACTGCATAAAACTTTCTTTTTATGCAGTTTTTTTATGGGAAATTATATTTTATTAGTCATATTTAGTGGAATTTCATTTATATGAGAAACACTTTATAGTTTTCTTTTTAAAACGTAACTTTGCGCTTTTAAAAAAGGAATAGAAAGCATGGAATACAATTTTAGAGAAATTGAAGCAAGATGGCAAAAATTTTGGGCAGATAATCAAACTTTTAAAGCTGAAAACACCTCAAAAAAACCTAAATTTTATGTGTTAGATATGTTTCCATATCCATCGGGAGCAGGATTGCATGTTGGACATCCTTTAGGTTATATAGCTTCGGATATATATGCTAGGTACAAACGCCATAAAGGATTTAATGTAATGCATCCTCAAGGCTATGACTCTTTTGGTTTACCAGCTGAGCAATATGCTATTCAAACTGGGCAACATCCTGCAATTACAACTGAAGCAAATATTGCTACTTATAGAAAGCAATTAGATAAAATAGGTTTTTCATTCGATTGGTCTAGAGAAGTTAGAACTTCAGATCCAAATTATTATAAATGGACGCAATGGATTTTTATTCAATTGTTTGAATCTTACTATTGCAATGATGCAAATCAGTCCAAAGCTATTTCCGAATTAATACAAATTTTTGAAACTGAAGGAAACAGTAAAATAAATGCAGTTTGCGACGAAGATACAGCTGTTTTTTCTGCTGAAGATTGGAAAAACTATTCTGAAGAGGAACAACAAAAAATATTATTAAAATACAGACTAACATTTTTATCGGAAACAGAAGTAAACTGGTGTCCAGCTTTAGGAACAGTATTAGCAAATGACGAAATTGTAAACGGTGTTTCTGAACGTGGTGGACATACTGTTGTTAGAAAAAAAATGAAGCAATGGAGTATGAGAATTACTGCGTATGCACAACGCTTATTAGATGGTTTGGATGAAATTGATTGGCCGCAGCCGTTAAAAGATGCTCAAACATATTGGATTGGTCGTTCAGAAGGAGCTATGGTATCATTTAAAGTTGCTGACTTTAATGCTAAAATAGAGGTGTTTACTACGCGTCCTGATACAATTTATGGTGTTAGTTTTATGACCTTGGCTCCTGAGCATGAATTGGTCTCAAAAATTACTACGGCACAACAAAAAGAAGCAGTTGAAGCTTATGTAAAAGCCACTGCAAAACGTAGCGAATTAGATAGAATGGCGGATGTAAAAACCATTTCTGGAGTTTTTACTGGAGCGTATGCATTGCACCCGTTTACTGGTGAAAAGGTGCAAATTTGGATTGGCGATTATGTATTGGCGAGCTATGGTACTGGAGCCGTAATGGCTGTACCTTGTGGAGACGAGCGTGACTATGCTTTTGCGAAACATTTTAATATTGAAATACCTAATATTTTTGAAGGAGTAGATATTTCTAACGAGGCATGTTCAACTAAAGAAGGAATTAAAATTGCAAATTCAGATTTCTTAAATGGCTTAACGTATAAAAAAGCCATGAAACGAATTATATATGAAATTGAACAAAAAGGAATTGGTTATGGGAAAATAAACTATCGTTTACGCGATGCAGTTTTTAGTCGTCAGCGTTATTGGGGAGAGCCATTTCCAGTATATTATAAAAATGGTTTGCCACAAATGATAAACAAAAAGTATTTACCAATTGTGTTGCCCGAAGTAGAAAAGTATTTACCTACAGAAGATGGAAAACCACCATTAGGAAATGCAACTGTTTGGGCTTGGGATACTGTTAAAAATGAAGTTGTAAGTAATGATTTGATTAACGGTGAAACTATTTTTCCGTTAGAATTAAATACTATGCCAGGTTGGGCAGGAAGTTCGCAGTACTTTAATCGTTATATGGATGCTAATAATAACGAAGAAATGTTTTCTAAAGAAGCCATTAACTATTGGCAAGATGTAGATTTATACATTGGTGGTAGTGAGCACGCAACAGGGCATTTATTGTACTCTCGTTTTTGGCAAAAATTTATGTTCGATAGAGGTTTTGTACCTACCGATGAATATGCAAAAAAACTCATTAACCAAGGGATGATTACTGGAACTAGTGCTTTTGTTTATTTATTTGAAGCTCATTATTTATTAAAAGAGTATGAAGGAGAAGAACCTTATAAGGTAGTTAAGTTTGCCGTGTCAAAAGATTTTTATGAGAAGGTTTCAAATGGTCAAAATGAAGAAGTTCAAATTCCTAACGAAATTCTAAATTGGGATAAAGGATTTAAATTTGAGAAAGACTCAATTGATAAAAAAAATGTTAGACCTACTCATGTTTTAGTTGATTATGTAGATAACGATGATAGTTTGGATATAGATGGAGCTATAAGATGGAATCCCGAATTAGAAGTTGTAAGATTCATATTAAAAGATGGAAAATACATTGTGGGACGTGAAGTGGAAAAAATGTCTAAATCTAAGTACAATGTGGTAAATCCAGATGAAATTTGTGAAGAATACGGTGCAGATAGCTTGCGTT
>Ga0193951_1001266_pt1 | contig 11276 bp, 11 predicted proteins | sample BB_2_MG_FD_140370 | JGI IMG/M metagenome (GOLD analysis project Ga0193951, IMG submission 140370) | Microbial mat bacterial communities from the Broadkill River, Lewes, Delaware, United States - BB_2_MG | ecosystem: Environmental > Aquatic > Freshwater > River > Microbial mats | place: USA... | reverse complement strand
ATACAAAAAAAGAGAGCTGAGTAAAGCATTTTTTTAAAATGCTACTCAGCTTTTTTTATTTTTTGGATTTTAAAATTCAATTGTTCCTATAAATTTTCCATGTGAAAATAAATGTAAGAAACTATAATCTAAAGGATTTGATTTCACCTCTATCTCTTTTCCATCAAAACTTTTTAAAAGGTTATCCCTATACAATAAATTTTTGAATCTTAAAGCAGAGGAAGAAATTTTTCTAGTTGAAGATTGAAGAAAAACATCTAGCACTCTAAATTGTAGTTGTTTTTCTAACAGTGTATAATCAATAATATAATTATATTTTGTTGAATCTAAATAAATGTAAGAATTTAAGAATACATTTAAGTAATCAGATTAAATATTTTTATTTTTAAGTTTAAATTCTTTGTAAATATGTTGCTTTAAAAAATTTATAAATCTTAAAAGTTCGTTATTATTTGGAGTGTGAGAATACTCAGATAACTTTATTTTAGTTTCATCAAATATGGATTTTGCAATATTTCTTGGAATAGAGTTTTTAGTATCAATTAAAATTTCTTTAGGGATATTTAGTTTTCCCTTTAGAGAAGAAACTTTTAAGATACTTTGTCTTATAAATCCAAGTAGGGAATAGATATTTGAAGTTTCAAGTACTATTGAAAAATTAACAATGCTTAGATTAGATGCATCAAACATTATAATTAAATTTGGAACCTTTTTAACATTGTTAACATTAAGAAGAATATAAGTAGGTATCTCAATAACGATATAAACTTCATTTTCTTTTTTTATTTTTCCAATATGAAAATCTGTTGACTTTTTAAAAAAATGATCAATATTGTTAACTATTCTATAGAAAGTAGGATAGCTAATATTGTATTTTTTATTTTTTAAAAAAGAAGTGTATTTATTATAAAGTTTAGATATATTACCATCGTCACTGGTTTCACATAATTTTTTAATTAATTTTAAATCCTTTTCATCTACAGATTTAAAGGAATTTTTATCCTCTCTTTTTTTCTTATCCAATCCAAGCATTCCATTTTCTTTATAAGATTTAGCCCATCTTTTTAAAGTGGCATAGGATACTCCAGATTCTATTTCTATTTCTTTTAATTTTTTTTCTTTTCTTAAAAAAGGCTCAATTATCTTAAACCTTTTTATTTGAATATCATTGCTATTATCCATAGTTTATTTCCTCCGTCTCTTCTGAAGTATTAATAAATATATACTACTATATAAAAGGCATAAAATCAAATTAAAAGTTGTTGAAAATAAAAAAAGCTCAAATTAATTGGAAAAAACTTGACTTTTTTAGAATAAAAAGTTATTATTTTCTTACATAAAAAGAAAAAATGATACATAAAAAACTATAAAAACAAAAAGGAGAGATGAAGGTGAAAATTTTTTCAGAAGTTCAAAAAGTTGGAAAAGCATTGATGACACCAGTTGCTATATTACCAGCAGCAGGATTATTTTTGGCATTTGGTAATAAATTAGGAATTCCTCTAATGGAACAAGCAGGAGGAATAATATTTGCTAATTTACCATTATTATTTGCAGTTGGTGTTGCAATTGGTCTTGTTGGAGGAGATGGAGTTGCAGCTTTAGCATCAGTTGTGGCAATATTAATAATGAATACAACAATGGGTATTGTTTCAGGAGCTGAAGCTGGAATTAAAGCTGGAAACCCAGCATATGCAATGGTCATGGGAGTTCCAACTTTACAAACAGGGGTTTTTGGGGGATTAATTGCAGGGATAATTGCAGCAATTTGTTATAAGAAATTTTATAAAACAGAATTACCACCATTTTTAGGATTCTTTGCAGGAAAAAGATTAGTTCCAATAGTAACAGCAGTTGTAGCTTTCTTAATAGGACTTGCAATGCCAGCAATTTGGAGACCAGTTCAAATAGGTCTTGCTAAACTTAGTTACTTAGCAAATGGAACAAATACAAATATTTCAACCTTTATATTTGGAGTGGTTGAAAGATCTTTAATACCATTTGGACTACATCACATATTCTATGCACCATTTTGGTTCCAATTTGGAGACTATACAAATCATGCAGGTCAAATAATAAATGGAGATCAAGCAATTTGGTTTGCAATGCTTAAAGATGGAGTTACAAACTTCTCTGCTGCAAGTTACCAAGGAGCAGGTAAATTTATGACAGGAAAGTTCCCATTTATGATGTTTGGACTTCCAGCAGCAGCTTTAGCAATGTATCATGAAGCAAGACCTGAGAAGAAAAAAATTGTAGCAGGTATATTATTTTCAGCAGCTTTAACATCTTTTTTAACTGGAATAACAGAGCCAATTGAATTTTCTTTCCTATTTGTAGCACCAATCCTATATGGATTCCACTGTATATTTGCAGGTTTATCTTTCATGTTAATGAATATGTTAAAAGTTAGAATAGGTATGACATTTTCAGGAGGATTAATTGACTATATTGTATTTGGAGTGTTACCAGGAACTTCAGGTTTTCAAACTCGTTGGTATTTAGTAATAGTTGTTGGATTAATTTTAGCAGTAGTTTATTACTTTGGATTTAGGTTTGCAATTAGAAAATGGAATTTAATGACTCCAGGAAGAGAAGAAATTACAGGGGAAGCTGAAACTGTTCAAGGGGATGAATTAGCAGTATCTGTATTGGAAGCTTTAGGAGGAAAAGAGAATTTAATTTCTTTAGATGCGTGTATAACTAGACTAAGAGTTGAAGTAAAGGACACAGCCTTAGTAAAAGATAAAGATCTCAAAAATTTAGGGGCATCAGGAGTTTTAAAAGTTGGAGAAAATGGAGTGCAAGCAATATTTGGATCAAAAGCACAATTTATTTGCAATGATTTAAAGGAAATCACAGGAATATAAATAAATTTTTCACAAAATAGATACACCACAAAAAACACACAAAAAACTCGCAGTTCTGCGAGTTTTTTTGTTTAGATTATTAATACAAAGAATAATCTATTAAATATAAAATCTATATTTGCTGATCTTTAATTTAGGTAAGCACAAATAAATGAATTTTACAATAAAAAGAAGAAAAATAAATATCTATAAATAATAAAAAATGTTATAATAATAATGAATAGATACAAATTTTTGTATAAGAAAATTAAAATTAAGGAGATTAAAAGATGTTTATAGATGAAGTTGTAATTACAGTAAAAGCTGGAAATGGTGGGGATGGAGCTGCCACGTTTAGAAGAGAAAAATTCATCCAATTTGGTGGACCAGATGGTGGAGATGGTGGAAGAGGTGGAGAAGTTAGATTTGTAGCAGACTCTAACATAAACACCCTTGTTGATTTTAAATTTAAGAAAAAATTTCAAGCTGAAGATGGTGGAAACGGAGCTAAAAAAAGATGTTTTGGTAAAAATGGAGAAGATTTAGTAATAAAGGTTCCAGTTGGAACTCAAGTTAGAGATTATGAAAGCGGAAAATTATTATTAGATATGAATACTCTTGGGGAACATAGAGTATTTTTAAGAGGTGGAAAAGGTGGATTTGGAAATGAGAAATTTAAAAATTCAATAAGAAGAGCACCTAAAATGGCAGAAAAAGGAAGAGAAGGAGCAGAGGTAAAGGTTAAATTAGAACTAAAACTTCTAGCAGATGTTGCTCTTGTTGGATATCCTTCAGTTGGGAAATCAAGTTTGATAAATAAAGTTTCTTCAGCTAAATCAAAAGTGGGAGCTTACCACTTTACAACTCTTGAACCTAAATTAGGAGTAATTAGATTAGGAGAAGAAAGATCCTTTGTTATTGCAGATATACCAGGGTTAATAGAAGGTGCAAGTGAAGGAGTTGGACTTGGGGATAAATTCTTAAGACATATTGAAAGATGCAAAATGATTTATCATATTGTTGATGTTTCAGGAATAGAAGGAAGAGATCCTATTGAAGACTACAAAAAAATAAACAAAGAATTAAAAAAATTTAGTGAAAAATTAGCAAATAAAAAACAAATAATATTAGCAAATAAAATGGATTTATTATGGGAAACAGAAAAATATGAAGAATTTAAAAAATATGTTGAAGCAGATGGACATAAGGTTTATCCAATATCAGTTATATTAGGAGATGGAATAAAAGAAGTTATCAATGAAACATATACATTGCTTCAAGATATTAAAAGGGAACCTTTAGAGGAAGAAGCAAATATATTACAAGTTATTAAGGAACAAAAAACTACCAAAGCACCATTTATTATTACTGAAACTGAAGAGGGACTTTATGATGTTGATGGAGCTATGGTTGACGGAGTTTTAGCTAAATACATAATAACTTATGAAGAAGAATCAGTAATAACATTTATACATATGTTGAAAAATCTAGGACTAGAAGAAGCATTGAGAGAAGCAGGAGTTCAAGATGGGGATACTATAAGAATAGCAGATGTAGAATTTGATTACGTTGAATAGTTAAAGGAGAAAATAAATGATAGGAATAGTTATAGCTGGGCCTACTGGAGTAGGTAAAACTGAGTTATCTTTGAAAATAGCTAAATTATTACAAGGGGATATAATCTCTGCAGATTCAGCTCAAGTTTATAGAGGTATGGATATTGGAACTGCTAAAATAACAGAGGAAGAAAAACAAGGGATAAAACACTATATGCTTGATATAGTTGATCCTGTTGAAAAATATAGTGTTGGTAATTATCAAAAAAAAGTTGACGAGATATTATTTGAAAAGGAAAAAGAAAATAAAAATATAATCTTAACAGGGGGAACTGGTCTGTATATTAGGTCAATTACAGATGGGTTATCAGATTTACCAGGAGCAGATAAAAAATTAAGGCAGAATATGGAAAAATTTTCAGATTCTGAACTTTTAACAAAATTAAAAGAATTAGACGAAGAAAGTGCAAATTTAATTCATGAAAATAATAGAAAAAGAGTTGAGAGAGCTTTGGAAGTTTGTCTATTAACAGGGGAGAAATTTTCAGAAATTTCTAAAAAAAATATAAAAAATAATAACTATAAATTTTTAAAGCTTTATCTTACTAGAGATAGAGAATCATTATATGAAAGAATAAACAAAAGAGTTGATATAATGATGGAACAAGGTCTTTTGGAAGAAGTAAAATTTTTATATGAAAAATATGGTGGAGAAATTTTAAAAAAAATAAATATTATAGGCTATAATGAGCTTATTAATTTTTTAGAGGGGAATAGTTCCTTAGAAGAGGGAATAAATGCCATTAAAAAAAATTCAAGAAGATATGCTAAAAGACAAATAACTTGGTTTAAAAAAGATAAAGATTATGTAGTATTGGACATTGATAAAATGTCAGAAGAGGAAATAATATCAGAGATTCAAAAGCTTTATTCACCAAAGGTATATTAATAATTAACTTGATAAATATTATCAGTTATGATATCATAAAATAGTATTTAATGGGAGTTACACCTATGAAAAAAATAGTAGTTTTTTTTGCTTTAATTTTTTTATTTATCTCTTGTTCAAACAATCAAGTAAAGATTGGAGATGAAAATATAAATAGTTTTTTAAGGGACATTAAGGTGAATATTAAGAATAATAATATTTCAGCTATTGAGAATGATTTTGAACAGAGTATTTATAATAGAAAAACAATAGAAGAGTTGAAAAAATATAATTTTAAAAATGCAAACATAGTATTTGGTAAAACTAAAATAACAGGGACACATGCTGAAAATATTATAGGTTTTGTTTTTTCAGAAGAAGTTATTTATTTACATGGAAAATATAAGCTTGTAAAAGGAAAATGGAAAATAGAGAGGGTGGAAGATGGGAGAAAAAATATTGAAAAAGAATGAAATAAAACTTCTTGTTTCTTCAGCTTTAGAAAATCTTTCCGTTATTAGATCATTAATAAAAACTTATTTAAATCTTCACAATATAGAAGATAGAAATATTATGGAGATTTTGACAATAGTGGATGAACTTGCAACAAATGTTGTAGAACACGGGTATCAATATCAACCTGGAGAGTTAATAATCACAGTTGAAAAGGATAATAATATTATAAGGTTGGTAGTAGAAGATAATGGGATTGGTTTTGATGATGAGAAATTAAGCAAAGAAGAAGGCGGAATGGGTCTAAAGATAGCAAAAAAAATGTCAGATAACTTTAAAATTGAGAAAAAGCTAAATGGAACTAAATTTAAAGTTGAAAAAAAAATTAAGGAGGGTAATTAACAATATGGATGCGAATTTCAATATATTAGAAAGAAAAGAAGGAGAAGTTGTTGTAATAGAAGTAGCTGGAGAACTAGATGCTTTAGTAGCCCCTAAATTAAAAGAAAAAATTTCAAAGGAAATGGAAAATGGGGAAACTAAGTTTATTATAAATTTTAAAGAATTAGTTCACATTAATAGTTTGGCAATGGGAATATTAAGAGGAAAATTAAAATCTACAAAGGAAATAGGTGGAGATATAAAGCTTTCAAACTTAAACGACCATATTAAATCTATATTTGAAATGATTGGGTTAGATGAAATATTTGAAATATTTGAAAACGAAAAAGAGGCTTTAGATAGCTTTAAAAAATAAATAAGGAAGTGAATATATGGGTTATGCACTAGGGATAGGTACTGGGATACTAGGATTCGCAATAATTTTTGCTATAGTATACAAAAAATCAACAATAGATAAAAAAATATTAGAATTAAGAGATATGGAAGATGAGCAATTAAAAGCTCAAATAAAATCAAAAGAAATAATAAAGAATGCTGAGGCAGAAGCAAATATTTTAAGAAAAGATATAGAATTAAAGGCTAAAGAAACAATTTTTCATTTAAAAGAAGAAGCAGATAAAGAAATAAAAATAGCTAAAAATGAGATGCTTCAAAAAGATTTAAGATTAACAAAGAAAGAAGAAAACTTAGATAACAAATTAGAAAAAATAGAGGAAAAAACTTCTCGTTTAGAAGAAAAATCAAAAGAATTAGAAACTAAAAGCCTTGAAATTGAAAAATTAATAGAGAGAGAAGAAAATGAATTAGAAAGAATTTCAGGACTTTCAAAGGAAGAAGCTAAAGAATTATTAATTGTTAAATTAAAGGATAATTTAGTTCATGAATCAGCTGTTGCAATAAAAGAATATGAAGCTAGATTAAAAGAAACTAAAGACAATATTTCCAAAAGAATACTTTCAACTGTTATAGGAAAAGCAGCATCTGAATATGTTGTAGATTCAACAGTATCAGTTGTTAATCTTCCAAACGATGAAATGAAAGGAAGAATCATAGGTAGAGAAGGAAGAAATATAAGAACAATAGAAACTTTAACAGGGGTAGATATAATAATAGATGACACTCCAGAAGCAGTGGTTCTTTCAAGTTACGATGGTGTTAAGAGAGAAATAGCAAAAAGAGCTATCGAAAAATTAATAGCTGATGGTAGAATACATCCGGGAAAAATTGAAGAATTAGTTAATAAATCTAAAAAAGAAATTGAAAAAGATATATTAGAAGCAGGGGAACAAGCTTTAATAGAAGTTGGAGTACAAGGTGTACATCCTGAAATAATAAAAGTATTAGGTAGATTAAAATATAGAACAAGTTATGGACAAAATGTATTAGTACATTCAATAGAAGTAGCTAAGTTAGCATCAAATTTAGCAGCTGAATTAGGAGCAAATACTAAACTTGCAAAAAGAGCAGGATTGTTACATGATATAGGTAAAGTTTTAACACATGAAACAGAATCTTCTCACGCAATTATAGGTGCAGAATTCTTAAAGAAATATGGAGAAAAAGAACCAGTTATAAATGCAGTTAAGGCTCATCATAACGAAGTTGAACCAAGTACTGTGGAAGCTGTATTAGTTCAAGCTGGAGACGCTGTGTCGGCATCAAGACCAGGAGCTAGAATGGAAACACTATCATCTTACTTAAAAAGATTATCAGATTTAGAAGAAATTGCTAAATCTTTTAAAGGTGTAGAATCATCTTATGCTATACAAGCTGGAAGAGAAATTAGAATCATAATTAATCCAGATGTTGTAAATGATGATGAAGCAACAGTTATGGCAAGGGATATGGCTAAAAAAATAGAAGAAACTATGCAATATCCAGGACAAATAAGAGTTACTATTTTAAGAGAAACTAGAGCAACAGAATATGCAAAATAAATAAGAAAATAAGGAGAGTATTTAGATACTCTCTTTTTTTATTTAAAGGATTTTGATTTTAATATAAAAAATGTTATAATTGTGGAGCATAATATAAAATTTTAAAATAGAAAGAAGGAAGTATGAGAGTATTAGTAGTTGGAGATATAGTAGGAAGACCAGGAAGAAAAACATTTGAGAAATATGTTAGAAATTTTAAGGAAAAGTATGACTTTATAGTAGCTAATGGAGAAAACTCTGCAGCAGGATTTGGAATAACATCAAAAATAGCTGAAGAATTTTATGCTTTAGGAGTAGATGTAATTACAAGTGGTAACCATATTTGGGATAAAAAAGAGATTTACACTTATTTAGAAGGAACAGATAGATTACTTAGACCACTAAATTATCCAAAGGGAGTTCCAGGAAAAGGTTATACAATATTAAAAAGTAGATCAGGTATAAAAGTAGGAGTAGTTTCATTGCAAGGTAGAGTTTTCATGCCTCCAACAGATTGCCCTTTTACAAGATTTTCAGAAGTTATAGAAGAAATAAAAAGAGAATGTAAAATAATCATTGTTGATTTCCATGCAGAGGCGACTTCAGAAAAGATAGCCATGGGAAGATATTTTGATGGGAAAATTTCAGTTTTATATGGGACACATACACATGTTCAAACAGCAGATGAAAAAATTCTTTTAGAAGGAACAGGATATATATCAGATGTTGGTATGACTGGTTCAGATAATGGAGTTATAGGGATGGATGCAAAATCAATAATTCCTAAGTTCATAGAGTGTCTTCCTCAAAGATTTGAAATAGCTAATGGAAAAGAAAGATTAAATGGATTGGATATTGAAATCGACGAAGAGACAGGGGAATGTACAAGAATAGATAGAATAAATATGTCTTTATCTCAAATAGAAATATACTAAGGAGTTATAATGAAAGTTGAAGAAATAAAAGTTATTTTTGAAAGTGAAGACATTGAAAAATCTAAAAAGGAAATAGGAGATATTTTTTATGACTTTGGTGCAACAGGTTTAAAAATAGAAGAGCCAATGACTCATAAAAATCCCTTGGATTTCTACAAAAATGAAAAGGATTTTCTTATGGTGGATCACGCTGTATCAGCATATTTTCCATTGAATTTTTATGCTGAAAAAAGAAGAAAGGCAATATTAAATGCCTTTGAAGAAAAGTTTTCCCAAAGGGAAGATGTTATCTATACAGTTGATTTTTATGATTATGAAGAGGAAGATTATCAAAATAGTTGGAAAAAATATTTTTATACTCAAAAAATAAGTAATAGATTTGTAGTAAAACCAACTTGGAGAGATTATGAACCATTGGAAGATGAATTGGTTATAGAAATAGATCCAGGAAGGGCCTTTGGTACAGGAACACATCCAACTACATCACTTTGTATAAAATTAATGGAAGAAAATATAAGTGATCAAGATAGGGTAATAGATGTGGGAACAGGATCAGGAATATTAATGGTTGCAGCAGAAAAACTAGGGGCAAAGGAAATTATAGGTACTGATATTGATCCAATGGCAATTGAAGTTGCCAAGGAAAATTTAGAGCTAAATAAGGTTTCTTTAGAGAAAGCAAAGGCCTATGCAGGGGATTTAATTTCAGTGGTAAAGGAAGATAAATTTGATGTTGTTGTTGCAAATATATTAGCAGATGTACTATTAATATTACTTAAAGATATTTCCAAAGTAGTTAGAAAAGATGGGCTAGTAATATTTTCAGGAATAATAGAAGATAAATTGGAAGAAATGAAAAAAGCAATAGAATCTCAAGGGCTTGAAATTTTAGAAGTAAAAGAAGATAAAGAATGGAGAGCAATTTTAATGAAAGCCTAACAAATGGTGAGGGGGAGTAAAACAATATGGGAAATTTTATAGTGGCTATAGATGGACCTGCTGGAAGTGGGAAAAGTACCATTGCAAAACTTTTAGCAAAAAGATTTAATTTAACATATTTAGATACAGGGGCTATGTATAGAATGGTGGCTTTATATTTTTTGAATAATAATGTGGATTTTAATAACATTGAAGAGATAAAAAAGATATTGCCCTTAATTGAAATAGATATAATAAATGAAAAATTTATACTAAATGGTGAGGACGTTTCTTCTGAAATAAGAACGCCAAGAGTTACAGAAAAAGTTTCATTTGCTGCTAAAATAAAAGAAGTTAGAGAAAAATTAGTAATTCTTCAAAGAAAAATTTCCTTTGGGAAAGATGTTGTTTTAGATGGTAGAGATATAGGTACTGTTGTTTTTCCAAATGCAGATTTAAAAATATTTTTAGTAGCTTCTCCAGAGGAAAGGGCAAGGAGAAGAGTTGAAGATTATGCTGCAAAGGGAATACAAGAAGACTATGACAAAGTTATAGAAGATATAAGGAAAAGAGATTACATAGATTCTCATAGAGAGGAAAGTCCTTTAAAAAAGGCAAAAGATGCAATTGAGTTAGATTCTAGCCTTATGAAAATTGATGAAACAGTTGACATTTTAGAAAAATATATAAAAGAAAAAAAAGGTGAATAAAATGATATATAATTTTTTAAGATTAATATTATATATCCCTTTATCTATAGTAATTATTTTTAGTGGTAAAAAAAGAAAATTTATAATAAAAAGACTTTTTCAAAATTTTAATAATTTAAAAAAAGGAAAAGATTATATTTGGATTCATTGTTCTTCTGTTGGGGAAATTAATTTATCAGATTCTTTAATAAAAAAAATATTGCTAGAAAGAAAAGAGAATATTTTAATAAGTATGTTCACAGATACTGGGTATAAAATAGCTAATAAAAAATATGAAAATGAAGATAGAATTGATATTTGTTACTTTCCCATAGATGATTATTTCATGATAAAAAAAATATTGTCTAAAATAAATATTAAATTATTAATAATCATTGAAACAGAAATTTGGCCAAACTTAATAAAATTGAGTTCTAAAAGGGCTAAAGTTATTTTAGTAAATGGAAGAATATCAGATAGAAGTTACAGAAAATATTTAAAATTAAAATCTATTACTAAGGCTTTATTAACAGGGGAAATAGATAAATTTTACATGCAAACTGAAATAGATGCAAAGAGGATAAAAGAGATAGGTGCTACAGAATCTAAGGTTTTTGTTGTTGGAAATTT
>Ga0193951_1001263_pt1 | contig 11285 bp, 11 predicted proteins | sample BB_2_MG_FD_140370 | JGI IMG/M metagenome (GOLD analysis project Ga0193951, IMG submission 140370) | Microbial mat bacterial communities from the Broadkill River, Lewes, Delaware, United States - BB_2_MG | ecosystem: Environmental > Aquatic > Freshwater > River > Microbial mats | place: USA... | reverse complement strand
TTATTTACTTCATCGCCCTTCCCATCTGCAATAATTAAATTAACATTATAATTTGATTTTTTTGCAAGAGAAACACACATTTTAACAAAAATTCTTGTGTCATATCTAGGATGTGCTGAAGAAAGATGTGTAATTTTTATATCCATTTTATTTCTCTAATATTTTTTTTATTTTTTCATAAGTAGGGTAACTAATAAGTATACCTTTTAACGCTCCTTTATATACAAACATACTACCACAAGCAACAGCATCTACTTTTGCAATAGAAAAAGCTTCACTTAAATGTTCTAAGTTGCCTGCACCCCCTAAGGCAATCAAAGGTATGTTAATATTTTCTTTTATTTCTTTTAACAACTTAATATCATATCCATTCATCATTCCATCATTATCAATAGAATTTATAACAATTTCACCAACTCCTAATTTTTCTATTTTTTTTATAAAATCTATATAATTTAACTTTGTATTTTTCTTACCATTATTTATAAAAATTTTTTTATTTCCCCAAAAATCTTTTTTAATATCAAGTGTTACAACAATTGATTGTCTTCCAAAAATATTTGAAGCATTTTTTATAAAAGATGGTTCGTTTATTACCTGACTACTTATCGATATTTTTTCAACACCCAATGTGTATATTTTTTTCATTTGATCTAGAGTTTTTATCCCACCACCATAACAAAGAGGCATAAAACATTCACTTGCTATATCTTCAATTATTTTGTAATTTGGTTCTCTACCTTGAGAAGATGCATCTATATCAATAAACATTAGTTCATCTACTTCTTTTTCATTAAATATTTTTATTGCATTAATTGGATCCCCAATATAAGTAGGTTTTTTAAACCTTTCAGTTTTATAAAGACCTCCTTTATGCAGTAAAAGACAAGGAATTACTCTTTTTTGTAACATTACATCTCTCCAAAATTTTTAAATAATTGCATTCCAAATTTATGACTTTTTTCAGGATGAAATTGAACACCAAAAATATTATCTTTATAAATACTACAAGTAAACTCCTGACCATATTTTACACTTGCTAAAATATTTTTTTTATCATTACAAACAACATGATAAGAATGTACAAAATAAAATCTATTTTCATTTAAATTTTTAAAAATATTACTTGTTGATATAGGGGTTGTTTTATTCCAACCCATATGAGGAATAGATAAGTTCTTATCTTCTAAATCAAACTTTACAGTCTGAGCATCAATCCAACCAAGACCTTTTTCTTTTCCTTCTTCACTTGAATTTGTTAAAAGTTGCATCCCTAAACAAATACCTAAAATTGGTTTTTTACTTACTAATACTTCCTTTTCTAGAACTTCAAAAAAAGGAGCATTTTTTAAACTATTTATTCCATGATCAAAAGAACCAACACCAGGTAAAAGGTATTTATCAGCTTTAGATATAGTTTCTACACAAGATGTGATAACTGACTCAACTCCAACTTTCTTAAACATATTATAAATAGATTTTAAATTGCCAACTCCATAATCAAGTATTGCTATCATGATATTTCCCTTTTTTTAAATTTATTGATAAAAAGACTACTAATAATAAAGAAAGGAACAATCCATGTGTTAGAAAAGTAGTCAATAAATCAGAAGTAGTAAAAAAAATATATATAGGTAAAAAAGATATAGAAATCTTAATGAATTTAGTATCTTCCGAAATAAACCAATTTATCATATTTAAAATAATACTTGCAATGATAGTATAAATAAATATTCCAAAAAATGATGCATGAGCATACCCCATTGGAAGAAACCCAATATTTGCATTAGTTCTAGGCATATTTAAAAACTCTCCAATTAATAATGTAAAATTTTTTTCATATGGATATTCATAAAAGTTTTTTAAAACCCCATTTGACCAATATAATAATTCATTATTTGAAAAAAACTCAAAATATGTAAAACTTAATACAGGAGGGACAAAAAGTAGTCTTTTAATAAAAATTGCACCCAATAATACATCTTTTGTTACATTACAATAAAGTATTATAGTAAAAAAAAATAAAATAAATGAACTAATTATGATTATTCTATTCCAATTAGTTTTATAAATAAAGAAAAAAAACAGTACAAGAAAGATACTAAGAAAAATACTCTTATGTCCTGTAAAAATAAAAAATAAAAAAACCAATAAAATGGTATTTAACAAACTTAAATAAGATTTTATATATAAAAAATACACTAATAAAAAAACAACAAAAATTCTAAAAGTCCAAGAATTTATATATGCCCAAACACCAATACTGTTAATGTTTTCATATTTTTCACGAAAAGAATATACAGATAGAGGATTCAACACAAAATCTCCAGCAGAACTCCATATTAAATGAAATAAAACAATTAGTGAAGTTATTACACTTATCGCTAAAATATATTTTAAATCAACCAAATATTTTACTTTTTTTTGTAATTCTAAATTTTTAATAGAAAATAAAATAAAAGAAAAAGGAATAAGTAAATATAATAAAAAAGTTAAACTTTTATTTGACAACCCATAATAAACAATGTTTGGTAAGATATATAGTATGAATATCAATAAAAAGACTATAGAAATCTTAATATTTCGTTTATAAAATAAAAACAAATATATTAGAAAAGTAAAAAACCAACCTAAAGAATAATTTACTAAATCAAAATCAAAAATATAATAATGTGTAATTTTTCTATTAGTAAAATAATAGCCATAATCTAAAACTATCTTTAATAAAATAATCAATGAAAGTTCAAAAAATAGTATTTTATTTTTTATAGTTATACTCATACTATGACCTTTTCTAATCTGTCCATTTTTAATACTGTTTTAAAAATAATAGTAAAATATATTAAATATAAAATAACTTCATGAATTACAAAATAGAATAGAAACTCTTTAAATTCTAAGGGGAAAAATAAAAAAAATAAAAAGAATAAAATACTAGTAATTAAATATAAGTATTGCCATTTTGCTAATAACTTCAATTCATTATAAACTAATAGTGCAACACTTATTGTAGAAGTTATAAAAGTTACAAAAAAAGAAAAAGACAAAAATTGCGCAATTTCTCCTGACATCTGCCACGTACTCCCAAAAACTAACTCAAATAGCAAAGGACTTAATAAATATATTAATAAACTAATGGGTAAAGCTATTATTACTAGCTTTTTTATTGTTGATAAAAAAATAGGTAAGTTTTCTATTTTCTTTATTTTATTTTCTGCCATCTTTTGAAATAGAACCTGAGAAAATGCTTTTGCAATTAATGCACTTGGCAATGAAATAAGTTTTTGAGCTAACACAAAATATCCACTTATAGTTAATCCAAATATTTTAGGTATCATTAAAAAAGATATGTATGATGCAGCGGTATTAGCTAAAGTAGAAGGTAAATTATATAAAGGGAATTTTTTATATTTTTTAGCTAATGCAAGAATTTTTATTTTTGAAATTGAAGAAATTAATATTTTATCTTTTATTATATTTTTTAATAATTTTAAATTAGCAAAAGCTCTTGAAAAAACTTCTCCTAAAATCAAACCTATTGAAACACTTTTAAAAATGCCAAAGAAAACTTGTACTATAGAGAGAATAAAAGCTTTTAAAATAAGAGAAGAAGAAATGTCTTTATAATACTTTTTACGGTTATTATAATAATTAAGAATATTAAATAGACCTATAAAAAAAATAGAAACAGGAATACAAAAAAGCCAAAGTTCTATCCCTTTATAATCATAAGTACTAATAAAAAAATTAAAAAATATTATTATTATAAAAAATACTATTATAGATATAATAGAAGAAATAATAAAACCTAAAGCAAAAATATTTATTGCATCTTCATCTTTTTTAGGTAACATAATTGCATGTTCATATCTTCCACTTGAAATACTACCAATAATAACTGAAATAGCAAAAAAAAGTGCAAAAACTCCAAAGTCTTCAGGTGAATAGAGCCTTGTCAAAATAGGTGTAATAGCAATTGCTATAATTTGAGCAATTGTTGTTCCAGTAATAAGTGTTAAAACATTATTATTAAATTCTTTTTTACTCATATTTTAACTATTCCTGTAAAATTTTAATACATTATTTAAAAAAGAATCAGACCCAAACTTTTTCTTAACATCATTTGAAATAAAATTCAAATCAAAACTATTTATATTTTTATATATTAAAAACATTGCATTAGCAAATTCTTTTATATTTCCAACTTCAACTAATATTCCATTTTTTTCATTTACAATATCCTCTGGACCTCCACATTTTGTTGAAATAACAGGTGTTCTGCATGCTAAAGCTTCAATTAAAACTACTCCAAAAGTTTCATAGTTACTTGATAATAAAAAGCAATTTGCATTTAACATCTCTTTTTTGACTTCTTCTTGAGAAAGTTTTCCTAAAAACTTTACTTGTGATTCAATATTTAAACTTTTTACTAGATTTACTAATTTATTTTTATCTGGACCACTTCCTCCTAATCTTAAGAGACAATTTGAATTTTTAAATTTATTTGCAAAAGCTTTTATAAGTAAAGATTGATTTTTATTTTCATTCATTGTTGCAATATTTAAAAAAGTAAAACTATCTGCTTCACTAATAGAAATATTTTGTGTCTCTAAAGAGAAAAAATACTCATCAACTATGTTTGGTAATACTTTAATATCTATTGACAATCGTTTTTTTAGATTTTTTGCAAAATTTTGACTAACAGCCGTAACTTGAAGAGAAGATAAAGCACACTGAAGAATAGTATTATTTAATTTAGAGGGAATGTACCCTCTATCAAAAGTAGAGCTATGTTCTGTAATAATAAAGTCGATTCCATATTTTTCTTTTATTGCTTCTGCTATAAAACCACCAAAGAAAAAATTATGAGCGTGTATAATATCAGGTATTCCCTCTTTTTTAATATATTGTTCAAAATATTTTAAACCTTTTTTTATATATACATACTTTAAAATAAAAAAAGGAATATGTCTATGTGGAAATAATAAATATTCATATTTTCTATAAACATTAATATTACTTAATTTCTCTATTTTTTTATATTTATATTTTTTAAATAAATATCTTAATGTTATGTATCCGACAGATAATACACCCACTTTAAATCCTGTTTTTTTTAAAGCTTTAGCTTGATGCCATTGAAAAATAGAACTATAAGGTTCTGTCTCTGTAATAAACCTAGAGGAAGGAATAATTAATACATGCATTAGACTTTCTCATTTGTATTAAATAAAATTCCTAATAATATTATATTTGGAAATATTAGAATGTAACTTGTAAAAAAATTATTTGTAAACATAACAAGTAATCCAGCTAATATATATGAAAAAAGAGTATATAATAAAACTTTTTCCTCATTTTGCAAAGTAGTATTTCTAATTTTCTTTTTAATTACAGATAAAGGATATATCATTAAAAATAATAAAAAACATAATCCAATAATACCATATTTACGTAAAATAATAAAGTATTCTCCATCTACAGTTGTATGATGAATTGCTTTTGCTACACCCCAACCAAAAATTTTAGATTCATAAAATATTTGTAATGCTTCATTCCATAGATTAAATCTTACATTCAAGGAGCTATCTTCTAGTTTTACTGCATTTACTAAGGTTAAGATTCTATTTATATAGTTTTCTATATATGGATATAAAATAATCAAAGAGATACACATTATAAGCAAACATAAGATCTTATGCTTAATATTTAAAGTTTTAGTGGAAATAAAAAAAACAATAAAAAATATAATTGCAATTAAAAAAGCTGTTCTACTTCCCGTATTAAGTAATATAAAAATTAGAGATAAAGAACTTATAAAATAATATAGCTTCTTATATACTAACAACATATTTATACTGAAAAACAAAAAAAACAATGTTAATATTGCTCCATCATTTGGATTTAATGTTGTTGTATTAATTCTTGAAATGCCACTTTGAGTCCCAGATGAGTAAATACTAATAAATAAATCATTTAAATATGGTATTTTTAAAGATTCAGATAATCCTATAAAAATAAAAATTATCATTGCTATATTTAAAAACTTAAAAGATATCTGAACTAAAGAATCCTTATAAAAAAGAAGAAGAAAAGAAAAGAAGAAAAAAGGTTTAAGCATTCGTATTAATTCATTGATATCTCTCATACTAAAAGGAACACTTAAAACTAAATATCCATATATAATACTAATACATATTGATATAAAAAAAGATATTAAAATTTTACTATATATAGGAAATTCAACTCTTTTATATAAAAAAACTAAAATAATAGGTATTAAAGTAAGTATAATAATATCGTCAATACGAAAATTTATATTTAATATTGTAATAATAGGAGGTATAAAAAATATAGATACACTAACTATTAAAAATATTATATGAAAAAAATATAATTCAAAGTTTCTATAACTTATCATTTTTATTCTCTTTTAATATATTGATAAGTTTTTTTAAGCCATATTCTCGTGAATAAGAATAACTATTAAAGGAATCATTCATATTTAGACTTAATTTATTTTCTATTAAACTTAATGCTTTAGTAATTTCATCTATATCATTTTTAGCCCAATAAACATAAGGATAATCTTTAGTAATATTATGTAACTGTCCAGATTTTATTTCTCCATCACTTATAATTAAAATTATTTTATTTAATGCTATATAATCAAATATTTTTGTTGTAGACTCAAAAGAATACCCAGAAGTAAAGATCATACAAATGTCCATACTTGATAAAATATTTAGTGTTTCTACATAAGAATAAGAACCTAATGAAAAAATTTGTTCAGTTTCTTCTTCTATATATTCACTCTTTTCTCCAATATGATAAAACTTGGCATTTTTAAATCTTTTTAAACTATTAAAAAAAATCTGAGGGTTTCGATCTTGATAAAGTTTCCCTGCATAAGATAAATTAAAACTTTGAGAAGGAAAAGTCTTCTTCTTATTTATTTTAATTAATAGTTGTTCATCAAAACCATTATCTATAATTTTTATTTTAGTTATATATTTTTTATAACTTCGAAATAGTTCAGCACAGAAACTATTAACAGTAATTATAATATCTGTTTTTTTTAAAAAATATTCTTCAATGATACCTAAAATATACATTTTTATTTTTCTAACAAAACTTATATTAAGAGTATTTCTTGGATTATTAGAAAAGGGGTCTCTAAAGTCTAATATAGTCTTGATGTGTAAGTTTTTTATTTCTCTTATCGTAAAAAAATGTAAAAAAGGATCTCCAGTATAGACTACATAATCATATTCTTTTTCTCTTATGTTATTTTTTATATACTTTTTTAAATCATAATACCAGCTTGCACCTCTATCATACTTAATAAGCTTTCGCAACACTCCGCTGTTCGTATCTTCTACATAATAAATATTATCTATACCTTTTATAATTGAATCTTGCTTTGTTGCAGTTATTACATCACACCTAGTAATACTGTCATCAATTCTTTTAATATTCTTTGCCCAATAAGAAATTCTTTTTGCACCTACACCGGGAAAAGGCTCAAAATAATAAGCAATAAATAAAACTTTCATCTTTTTTTAATTACCTTTGCTGGATTGCCTCCAATAACACTAAATTCTTCTAAACACTTAACAACAACAGAACCTGCTGCAACAACTGTACCTGTTGAAATATTTGACATAATAATACTACCTGTACCAATCCAAATATCATTAGATATAAAAATTTTTTCTATTTCTCCATGTTGCTTACAAATCGGAATATCTTTTCTTTCATAAAAATGCTGTTTATTTCCACTTAAAAAGTGAACAAATTGACCTATTAATATATCATTTCCAAAATCAGCTAAACCAATTGTATTATATGGTCCAAACCTTACATTATTACCAATTGTAATTTCTTTATGTGTAAAAATAACTCCATAAGAGAAGACAACTCCTTTACCAACTTTTTTTAAAGTCTTACTATAAAATTCTTGCCTTATTTTTTCTCCAAAACTAAAAGGAAGTCTTGATATAAAAACACTCATATTATAAAAAGAGGTAAACTTTTGGAAAAAGACTAAAGGCATAACTAAAAGACGAAATATTATATTAATCATTTTTTAAAAGCTTTCTAACTTTTCTATATACCTTATACCAAGTTTTATGATAATCACTTTTATAATCTTTATGTTCTTTTCTTGGTAAATTCATTATTTCTTCCCACTCAGATAATGAAATGTCTAACTTCTTACATATAAACTCTTTGTCTTCTTCTAATTCTTGAATACTATATAGTTCTTGCTTAAGCTCACTTAGTGCTGCTTCTTTAGTTATTTGATTTGAAACAATTAGATTTGATAAATGAGCTTTTCTTTTGTCAAAACCAAATTTTGTAGGTAAATAATATGCTTGAAAAAATTTTGTAAATCTTGATTCAAAATGTTTCCCTCCATAATCTTTCCAATTTAGTTTCTCTTGAATAAAAGATTTTATTTCTTCCTTATTATAAGGGATATAATATAAAAACCTATGAGATGTTACAGGAAAAATAAATCTATAATATATCATTCTATCAAAGAGAGAATACTTTGGATATTTTTTTAAAGGTCTATTTCCAAATTTACTATGAATATCTAATAAATGAGTCAAATCATTACTATCATAAGACCAGTTACGAGGTAAGATATATTCAGTTACTATATTATGTCCACTTATTATGTGTTTAATTTTATTTTGTTTTGCAATTTTATTTAATAAAGCAGGAAAAACATGATCTTGTGGAATGTCACAATCAGGAACAGAAGCCTTAAAGAAAGATAATTGTAAATCTTTCATCTCTTCCCAATCAATTACATAAGTAAATAAATCTAAATCTAAAATGTTTACAACATTTTCTATATTTTGAACAGCAATTTCTGAATTCCAACCTGTATCAATATGAACAACTAATGGTCTTAATCCAAGTTCTACTACTAAATAAGCTAAATATGTACTATCCACTCCTCCACTTAAACCGATAATACAATCATATTTTTTATTTTGTCCATCATCTTTTATTTTTTTTACTAAACTATCTAATATCTTTTTTGCTTCTTTACCTTCTGGAATAGTTTTAATTATATTATCATAACTCTTACAATAGTTACACACTCCATTTTCATCAAAATATATATCTTCAACTGTTGTATCTAACACACACTTAGAACATTCTTTTTTACTTTTCATACATTATCTCTTTTATACATTTAAATATTTATCTTTATATTCATTAAATTCATGAGTATTAAGATACCCATGATATTCATAATCATTCTTAAAAGGTTTACACTTCTCTTTATCAATTTTTTTAATAACTCTTGCTGGATTACCAGCTATTATACAATATCCTTCTGAAAATGATTTTGTTACAACACTACCTGCTCCTACAATAGTAAAATCTCCTAATTCTACACCTGGCAATATCATTGAATTCATACCTATCCAACAATATTTTCCAATTACTACTGATTTTACTTCATGTTTTCTAGTATCATAAATATCATGATTAGCTGTAATTATTCCAACATTTGAAGAAATTTGAGAATAATCACCAATATATATTTTGCCTATTCCTTGAATGTAACAGCCAGGCATATATCCAGGAGAAGTATCTATTCCTGCATAAATATTCTTAACACCTGTTACAATACTTGTGAAATGCATAGGCCAATATGCTTCTTTATTAAAACCTAAAACTCTTTGATAAAACCACATTTTAAACTTTACTGGTGTTTGAGAATAAGATGTTTCTAACATTCTTTTTGATAAGTCTTTAAAAAAGATTATTTTAATAAGTTTAGATATCATTTTTGTAAACCCTTTGATAAGAAATATGAATATATTAAATAAACTAAATAAATAATTGAATATCCTATTGAAAAAAACATTATTAAAATTTTTTCATCTTCATAAAGTAATCCAATATAAATAGAAATAATTACAATTATTAAAAGTAATATTTGACCAATTAAATCATTTTTTTGTTTTTTTGCAATATAAAAAGTATAACTTAAAGGATTAATAATAAATTTTAAATATAACATAGGAGTAATAATCTGTGCAAACTCTCCTGCAATTCTCCAGTTTGCACCAAATACAAAAGAAAAAATTTCTGGAGCAAAAAAACCCAAAATAGAAAATGGAATAATTCCAATTAAAAATAAACTCTTAAAAGTTTTAATAAAAATATCTTCACAGTTCCCATATTTATTATAATCTTCTGTTGCCCTCTGCTTAAAGACATCTAAAATACTATTAGAAAGAAGACCTATTGGCATCATCAAAACTTTATACATTAAAGAATAAAAACCAACTGTCCCTAAACTAAAGTATTTACCTAAGGCAAAAAGAGGTAATTGATTTGAAAGAATATTTACTAATACAGAAGGGACATCATATTTAGGAAAATTTTGATATTCTTTTGCTACTTTATTAATAGAATTATCTTTAAAATTAAAATATTTATTTACTGTTTTACTTTTGACAATAAAATATATAGAAACTATATAACTAATTATGTTTCCAATAAGTAATCCAAAACCATTAGCAATAGTAAACCCATATACAAGTTGAGTAGAACTATTAGTAGTTGATACAATTACTTTATTTTTTGATAGTCTTTTAAAATTTTTTTCTCTAATTAATAGATAGTTATAAACTTGATATAGTCCAACTAAAAAAATAGAAATAGGTAAGAAGTAAAGCCAAGTTGATATTTCTGGATTATCTAAAAAAACTGTAATGGTATTATTAAAAATAAAAATAGCTAAAAATACAAAAAATGTAATAGTTATTAATATTAATATAATAAGTTTAACTATAGATTTCACATCATCTTCTTCATGAGGAAGCATTATTGCCATTTCATATCGCCCTGTAGCAATTACTACAAAAATTGAAGCTATTGCCATATAAAGTGCAAATACTCCAAAATCTTCAGGTGTATATATTCTTGTAAGAATAGGACTAATAGCTATAGGTATTGCTTGTGCAATAGTAGTTCCTGTCATTAGAGTTATTACATTTTTAGCAAAATCAGACTTCAATCTATTTAACACGTTTATACCTTATTTTCTTAGGAGTAAGAAGAGCATAAAATAAAATAAAAAGCATAATAAAAATTGTCAAAATTATTAAATCATCCCGTACTTTAAAACCTAATCCTATATAAGTAAACACTGCTTGTAAAAGAATCAATAGCTTTGATGTTTTAGCAACATTTTGATAATGTTGTTTTAATATTATATGATGAATATGTGTTTTATCCGCTTTAAAAGG
>Ga0193951_1001261_pt1 | contig 11292 bp, 11 predicted proteins | sample BB_2_MG_FD_140370 | JGI IMG/M metagenome (GOLD analysis project Ga0193951, IMG submission 140370) | Microbial mat bacterial communities from the Broadkill River, Lewes, Delaware, United States - BB_2_MG | ecosystem: Environmental > Aquatic > Freshwater > River > Microbial mats | place: USA... | reverse complement strand
CGAAGGAATGGTTGTTGGTGAGAATAACCGTATGGACGACATTGTTGTTAACCTTACTAAGGCTAAAAAGATGTCAAACGTTCGTTCGTCGGGTGCCGATGATAAAATTATGCTTGCTCCTCCTATTCGTCACTCATTAGAAGAGGCAATGGAATATATTCGTCAAGATGAATATGTTGAGGTTACTCCTAAAGCAATTCGTTTACGTAAAATTCTTCTTAAAGAGGTTGATCGTAAGCGCGCTGGTAAATAATAAGCAGACAATATTATATATCTTAAGAGCCGTTTCATTGAAACGGCTCTTTTTTGTTTTAAAATTTTACAAAAAAAAACACATTGTTTCGCGATTTATATTTAATTGTCATTAATTTTGGCGGTCAAAATAAATTATTATCGACGTAAAGTCGTAACTAATATAAAATATTATAAATCATGGGAAGAGCGTTTGAATATCGCCGCGCAGCGAAAGAGAAACGATGGGACAAAATGTCGAAAATATTTCCTAAACTAGGAAAAGCAATTACAATGGCAGCCAAAGAGGGTGGTCCCGATCCAGACATGAATTCTACTTTGCGTACGGCAATCCAGAATGCCAAAGCGCAAAACATGCCCAAGGATAACATTGAAGCGGCTATTAAACGTGCAGCAGGTAAAGATGCAGAGAATTTTGTAGAGGTAAACTACGAGGGTAAAGGTCCTCATGGTGTTTTGGTTTTTGTTCAGTGTGCAACAGATAATACAAACCGCACAGTTGCAAATGTAAAATCGTATTTTAACAAAGCAGGTGGTAGCTTGGTTCCTACAGGTTCACTTGAGTTTATGTTTAATAGAAAATCGGTTTTCGAGATTAAAAAAACTGATGCTATTGATGTTGAAGAGCTAGAGTTAGAGCTTATCGATGCTGGTTTAGAAGAAATTGAAGTTGCTGAAGAGAGTGTTATTATTTATGGTGACTACACAAACTTTGGTGAGCTTAATAAAGCTATTGAAGGTCTTAATTTAGAAATAGAGAAAGCCGTTCTTCAGCGTATTCCAACTTCGCCAGTAGAATTTACCGAAGAGCAACTTGTTGATATAGAGAAAATGCTTGATAAGATTGAGGACGACGACGATATTCAAGCTGTTTACACAAATATTGCTTAAGGCTTAATTGTCAATTTATTATTGATATTAACGATATATATGGTTCGGGCCACGGCTCGAACTATTTTTTTGCTATCTAATAAATTACATGTTTAAGTAAGTGTAAAATCTTATTTCTCTTATCTGACTTCTTACATTTTTTTAATTACATTACAACAAATCACAATCACATATTTATGAAATTCGACGATTATTCATTTTCACGCGAGGTAAAGCAAAGTTTAGAGACACTTAACTTTAAGCGCCCTACCGATATTCAGTACAAAGCTATTCCCCCAATTATGCGTGGCGAAGATGTGCTTGGTATTGCTCAAACAGGAACAGGAAAAACAGCAGCCTTTGCAATTCCAATTATCGATCGTATTCATAAGAGCAAAACAAGTAATCGTTCCGAGGGTATTAAGTGTATCGTTATGGAGCCAACGCGTGAGCTTGCAGTTCAAATTGCTGAGGTTTTTAACCAGATAGGAAAACATACTCGAGTTAAATCGTTTTGTGTGTTTGGTGGTGTTGAGCAGGATAAACAGATTACAGCATTAGAAGCAGGAATAGATATTCTTATAGCTACCCCTGGTCGTATGTTCGACCTAGTTAGCCAAGGATATATTAAGTTAGATAAAATTGATACTCTTGTCTTAGATGAGGCCGACCATATGCTCGACCTAGGATTTAATAAAGATATTGTTGATTTATTGAAATTCTTACCTAAGAAGCGTCAGACTCTATTTTTATCGGCAACAATTAATAAGAAAGTAAAAGACCTTTCGTACTCGGTTGTTAGTAATCCTATTAGAATTACCATTTCGCCAAAAGATCCTGTGTCGAAAAATGTTACTCATAAAGTTGCATTTGTCGAGATGGATGATAAACGTTTCTTTTTAGAGCGTTTAATAAACGAGAATGAAGATAAGAAGATTTTGGTGTTTGTTAGAACTAAGGTTCGTGCCGAGCGTGTTTATAGTGCTATGGATCGTGTAGGCATTAAGTGTGCAACACTGCATGGCGACAAAGAGCAAAAAGATCGTCTCGATGTTCTTAATAAGTTTAAAAGCGGCGAAGTGAAAGTTCTTATAGCTACCGATGTTAGTGCTCGTGGTATAGATATTCCTAATGTAGAATATGTTGTTGTATACGATTTACCTGAACAACCTGAAAATTATGTTCACCGCGTGGGACGTACAGGTCGTGGAAAGAATAAAGGACTGGCTGTGTCGTTCTGTAGTACCGAAGAAAAAGGTTTGCTAAAAGATATTGAAGCATACACTGGTAATGAGATTAAGGTTTTGGAAGTAGAAAATTCCGAATACCAAACAACCATTGATGTATCGCTTGATTCGTCGTCTGATTGGAAAACGCTAATGAAAGATTACGATAAAACATTAGATGAGGTAAAGAAAAAGGCCGCTAAAAAAATCAATAAAAAGCGAAATAAGAATAAAAAATAATATATAGAGCCGTTTCATCGAAACGGCTTTTTTATTTTCGATGGAATTATTAAAGTTTGTTTTACCGATATAACTATAACATTTACTGATTTGTTTTTTGTTATTAAAGGCAATTGTTTGTATCTTAAGCTTAGTTTTTAAAAATACAAGCATGAATAGTTGTAAAATTTGTTATAATTCATCTATTAAAGAAATGTTGAAAGTAATACTCTTTGGGTGTTGCTTTATCTTTACCTGGGGTTACATTCTTTTTACTATTTATATGGATATTCCTTTTATCGATTTACTAAATAGTAATTGGTCGCTACTTTTTTTAATCCCATTTGCACAGAGTTTAATTTTTGCTTTAATAAATCCTAATGTCGATATTATTTACGATGTAGATTTTAATTCGCCTGTTTTTCTTAATACTCTATCGTATTATATAAGCGATTTGGGATATGAAGTATCGTATTCAGATTCTGACACAATTGTTTTTAATAATGACTACTTATGGCGTCGTTATGTTCCTGTTCTGAACAGAAAAATAACAATTCAAATTATCGATCAATCGGTAGTAATTTCTACAAAGCGTAAAACCGCTAATATAATACTACATTTTTTATCAACAGGTGAGACTGTTTAGTAAAAACATGTCCTAACTCAGGACGTTTTTTTATGTTTTATAGCTGCGTTTTGTATGTTAATTGATACATTGCGTCCTGTTTTGCTGAATTACCTTTACAAAAAAAACAGTACCAATGGAAGAGCATAGAGAACTTATTAGGGAGTCGTTTAAACGTAGCGAAAGTTATGGTGTTAATTCTAATATTACAGCTCCAAATACTGTTTGTTCCGAGGATGAGATAAACTCTCTTTTACAAAAGAATAATGATTTAATACAGTTATCGTTACCTTTTATTAAGAGACTGTACAAATTTATCCAAGGTACTGGTTTTATGATGATCTTGACCGATAAAAATGGTTGTGTTCTTAGTATTAAAGGCGACGATTTAATAACAGAAGAGGCTTATCATAGTAATATTATTATTGGTGCTTGTTTAAAAGAAGATAGAGTAGGAGCCAATTCTATTGGCACTTCTATAGTTACCGATACACCTTTACAATTTTCTGGTGACGATCATTATTTAAAATCATATAAGAAGTGGACTTGTTCTACTGCCCCAATTCATGATTCGCTAAAAAATATTATAGGTACATTTACCCTTGCTGGCCATTGCGACTCTATTCACTCGCATACTTTAGGTATAGCAATTGCTGGTGCTAAATATTTAGAAGATAGGTTTGAATCTAGAAAAATTCATACTGAGTTAGACGAAGCTTATCAGTATGTTAATACTATAATAAATACCTTTTCATTTGGTGTTTTTGCTCTCGATTTAGATGGTAAGATTTTACGTGCCAACACAACTGCTGGTAAGTTTCTTAAACAACCATACGAAGAGCTTGTTGGAAAGTCTATTGGCGATTTTATTCCCGATTATAAAACTATTCTTAAAGTTGTTAGAGCCTATACTTTTATTCACGACGAAGAGGTTGAGTTTAAGGTAGGTGCTGGAAAAGAACGCTTTATTATAAATTCACATCCTTTATATAATGCTCAAGACAAGCTTACAGGTATTCTTCTTTCGTTTCGAGAGTTTAAGCGTATTATGAATCTTGTTCATAAGTATTCGGGTATGCGTGCTCGCTATCATTTTAAAGACATTATTAATAAAAGTCCGCAGATGAAGCGTATTGTGCAATATGCACAAACAGTAGCTTCTAGTCCTTCAACAATATTAATTCAGGGCGAGAGTGGAACAGGTAAAGAGGTTATTGCGCAAAGTATTCATAATGCCAGCGATAGAGCCTCTCATGCTTTTGTGCCAATTAACTGTGGTGCTATTCCCGAAAATCTTATTGAAAGTGAACTTTTTGGTTACGACGATGGTGCTTTTACAGGGGCAAAAAAAGGCGGTCATCCAGGTAAGTTTGAGGTAGCAAATGCAGGAACTTTGTTTCTTGATGAGGTTGGTGAAATGCCTATGGACATGCAGGTAAAGCTTCTTAGAGCACTGCAAGAGGCCGAAGTTACTCGTGTTGGTGGAACAAAAACTATTCCTGTTGATGTTAGAATTATTGCAGCAACAAATCGCAATCTGCGAAAACTTGTTGACGAAGGTAAATTCCGTCTCGACCTTTACTATCGTTTAAGTGTAATTCCAATAGAGATTCCGCCACTTAGAGACAGACGAAGCGATATTCCTTCGTTGTTAAAATTTTTCCTTAATCGCAAAGCTCTTAAGTTAAATAAAGATATTCCTGTTATTCGTCAGTCGTTGTACGATGATATAATGGCGCACGATTGGCCTGGAAATATCCGTGAGCTTGAAAACTTTGTTGAGAAGATTGTGAACTTTAACGGTGATGTGCAGCTAGATCTTTCGGCATTTTCTAATTTCTCAACATCAACTGCTACTGTCGACGATGGATTAAAAATATCTGACGATAAATTAATTCCTTTAACTCTTAAGGAGATGGAGAAACGCGCTATTATTGACTCTATAAGAATTAATAATAGAAATATGTCGAAGGTGGCAAAGACTCTTGGTATTAGTCGTAATACTTTGTACGAAAAGATGAAACGCTACGACATTAGTTATAAGTAGAAGTACTTATTATATACATTAGCCTTTGTTTGTGTAATAAAGATTATTGCGAAATCTTCACGTTTTCCTCTTCTAAAGCTTTGTGAACAGCAGTGCGTCCTAGTTCAATGAGTTGTCTACTTTTGTGAAAATCAAAAGTATTGCAAGCGTTTCGTGGAATTTTAACTAATAAATCGGGTGGTGTTTCTTGTAAATGAAACGACGTTATTTGTTCTTGCATAAGATCAAACATCTCCGAAAATAACTTTATCATCCCAGCTTTTTGACTTGTTGATTGTGGCTTTTTTAGTTTAGTACCAATAAACGAATCCCATTTATTTATAATGAAATCGAATCGCTGATGTTCTTTAATTTTCTCGTTCTCGTCAATAGGTTTAAAATTTGGATCCCAGTGGTTTAAATTAACCGCCACTATTTGCTCATTGTTTGTTATAATAGTTTTGTTAAGCGGCATAGGATTTATTAATCCTCCGTCGAAATACTCTTTTTTACCACTTCTGTATGGCGTTATAAAACCAGGGATAGCTACCGATGCTCTTATTGCATCGTACATGCTTCCTTTGTTTAGTACAATTTCATTTCTATTGAAAATGTCTGTTGCAATAGCTGTAAATGGTATGTCTAGTTCAGATATATCTCGGTCTGGGATTATTTTTTTTAACTCTCTAAAAACCTTAAACCCTTTTATAAAACCTTTAGAGTCGAGAGTGAAATCCATCAATCTATAAATATCTGTTTTAGAAAGATCAAGTACCCAGTCGCGGTAAACGCTAAGTTGTCCACAAGCATAAAAAGCCCCAATTACAGATCCAATAGATGTTCCTGTTACCGAAGTTATATTATATCCTAGCTTTTCTAACTCTTCAATTACGCCAATATGAGCTATTCCACGGGCTCCTCCGCTTGATAGGACTAGTGATATAGGACGTCTTTTATCCATTGTTTGCAAGGCTTTTAAAATCGTGACCAGTTGGGTTTTGGAATATACGTAACTCGAAAAGTGGAACAACTGCAATTATATGTTCAATTATTTCGGCCTGAATTTTTTCGTATTCTGCCCATCGTTGATCGGTGCTAAAAACATAAACCTCAATTGGCATTCCTATTTCTGTTGGTTGAAGCTGACGAACTAAAAATGTCATATCGTTATGTATTAGCGGATGGTCGGCCAAATAGTTTTCTATATATTCTCTAAGAAGACTTACGTTTGTTGTTTTGTTTTCAATTTGTTCGTCGCGAATAGTTAGCAAGTTGCTCTCGGTAAGTTGTGTTGCCAGTTCTTGTGTACAAAATTTAATACTCTGCATATCAATATTAACAGAGCGTTTTATTCGTCGTCCGCCACTTTCTTCCATTCCAATCCAGTTTTGGAACGAGTTTGATATTAGTGCATAAGTTGGTATTGTGCTTATTGTTTTATCCCAGTTTTGTACTTTAACAGTGTTTAAAGTGATGTCTAAAACTGTACCATCGGCATTATGAGAGGGCATCGAAATCCAGTCGCCCTTTTTAACCATTTTATTTGCCGATAGCTGAATAGAGGCAACAAATCCAAGTATTGTATCTTTGAAAACCAATAGAAGAATTGCGGCCATTGCTCCCAATCCTGTTACTAATTTACCAATGGACTGATCTAGTCCTATCGATATAATTAATAGTCCGGCAATAAAATATGTAAAGATTTTAATCAATTGGAAATAACCCTTTACTGGACGATTACGCCATAATGGTAAGTTTTCCAATACTTCATTAAGAGAGTCTAAAATATTGATTACGACAAATGTAATTATTATGATGATGATTATCTCAATAATGTTTGTTGTAAATGTTGATAATAGAGGATAGCTATCTTTAAGTAGGAATATAGAACTGTAGTAGATTACTAGTGTAGGAGCTAAATGAGCTAATCTGTTAAATACTTTTTTGTTTAATAGAGCATCGTCCCATTCGTTTTTTGTTTTAGCTACAATTTGTTTTATAGTGTTAAGAAAAATTTTCTTTGCTAGAAAATCGGATAAAAAGGCTAATAATCCTATTACTATAATAAGAAGTAATGTGCGAGTTAGCTTAAGGTATTCCAAAGGAATGTTAAGGTCTGTTAACCATCTTTCAATTAATGATAAAAAGTCTGAAGCCATCTTATTAGTTAGTTTTATATAAACGATAACGAAAATAGTGATTTAGTTTATCAATGAGGGCTGTTTTTAGTGAAAAATAGTTCTTATTTTGTTAACTGTACAAATTTTAATGTGATATGCGAAAAATCTCTCTTTTTTGGCTCTTCCTTTTGCTTAACTCAAGTTTGTTTTCACAATCTTTTGCAGATTATTTTTCCGAAGGTTCACTCCGCATTAATTTTGTTATTAAACAAGCTAAACCTGTAGATTCGGTTTTTGTTAACAGTTATACTCATGATAAATATTTTTCAGCTATACCTGCTATTAAATCGGAATTAGAATATAATGGTAATTACCGAGTTGTTGTTACCGATGGGGTTTCTAAAAAAATACTCTATGTAAAAGGTTTTTGTACACTCTTCGAAGAGTTTGTTACAACCTCGCAAGCTTCTACAGCTGATATGGCGTTTGAGGAGAGTGTTTCGGTTCCCTTTCCGAAGAATAGCGTGTTTATTAATATACAGGGCTTAGATACTCTTGGTAATTATCAGGATCTTTTTACCGAAAATATTTCTCCCGAGGATATATCTGATACCAAATATTTAAAAAATAGAAAAGTTGATAAGATATTGGTTTCTGGAGATTATCAAAACTGTTTCGATTTGGTTTTTCTATCGGAAGGATACCGACAAAGGGATTATAAAAAATTTGTAAAAGATGTTAAACGTTTTTCTGATGATTTGTTTGAATTTGAACCATATAAGCAGCTTAAGTCTAAAATAAATGTTTGGGCTGTTTTTTCAGCATCTGCTGATCGTGGTATTGATGAACCACATTGGAATAAGTGGCAAGATACCAATTTGGATTTCAGTTTCGACTTTTTTGGTACCGAACGATATATAGGGACTTATAGTTACTGGAATTTCTGTTCTGAGTCGTCGTACGCTCCTGGCGATGCATATATTGCTGTAGTTAATTCGAGTCGTTATGGAGGTGGTGGTATTTACAATCATTACTCGGTTATTACATCAGATCACGAAGTGTCCGATTATGTTTTGGTGCATGAGCTTGGTCACTCATTGGCAGGTCTTGCCGATGAGTATTACGATTCTGTGGTGGCTTATAACGATTTTTTTAGTCCTAAATTTGAGCCTTGGCATCCAAATATTACCAATCTTGTTAATTTTAGTATAAAATGGGGCGACATGATAGAGTCTGATGTTCCGATCCCAACTCCCGAAAATTATAAGTATTCAAAGAAAGTTGGTGTTTTCGAAGGGGCTGGGTATTCGGCTAAGGGGTTGTTTAGACCTTATCAGAACTGTATTATGCGAAGCCATTCTGCAAACTCTTTTTGTCCAGTTTGTCAGAAAGCTATTAAAGAAAAGATACTGATGTATGTCAAGTAATAGTTTTTTTTCTTTAGAGGTGTCTGTTGTTTAGAAAGCCAAATAATAATCTTTTGTTAATGATTTGTATTGTTCTGAATACTGATGACGTCCGTTGCTTTCAATTACTAAAGTAGAATTTTCGATATCTGCTTTTACGAATCCAAACTCTAGTAATATGCGCTTCGACTCCTTTTCGGGAGTTGGTTTTATATTGGTTCTTCGGGTTAAAAAAAGACCTTGCTTTTGGCACTTTTCTATTAAGCTTTCTCCTTGCAATACGGGTAGAATTACAGCTAATCGTCCATTTTCGGAAAGTAGATTAATGCAGATATTAACAAAATCGTTAAATGGGAGCGAGTCGGTGTGTCGAGCAAGTGTACGTTTGTTGCAAGAGGCTTTTAGAGAGTTCTCGAAGAATGGCGGGTTCGATACAATTAAATCGTATTTGTAATCTGTCGAAAAATCTTGAAGGCTTTTGTTAAATACTTTAATTCTCTCTTTCCATTCCGATTGTTCAACATTTTGGCAAGCGCAATTGTAGGCATCGTAATCAATGTCGATAGCATCAATTTTTGCATTGCTTCGTTGTGCAATCATAAGCGATATTAACCCTGTTCCAGTTCCAATATCTAGAATTTGGTTGGTTTGGTTTGTGTTAACCCATGCACCAAGTAAAACACCATCGGTACCAACTTTCATGGCACAATTATCCTGATTAATAGTGAACTTTTTAAATCTAAATCCTGCCATATCTATCTAAATTTTTCGAATACCCCCAATCCAAAAAGTGCAAAGTCGTACTTAATAGGATCGTTACTATCAAAATCTTTTAGTTTGTTAGTTAGTTCAATTGCTGCTTTCCAGTCGGTTTGTTGTCGTGTTAATAGATTTAATGCTCTGGCTGTTCTAGCGCAATGCACATCTAATGGTATTATCAAATCGCTGGGGTTAATATTTTTCCATAAACCAAAATCAACACCTTCGCAATTGCTTCTAACCATCCAGCGCAAAAACATATTTAGTCGTTTTGCTGCCGATTGTTTATCTACATTAGCTAAATGTTTTTCCGATCGTTTCTCGTGATCTACCGAAATAAAAACTTCTCGAAAGTGTGAAATAGCCGATTTTATCGACTTATCAACATTGTATCCTTTGGTAAATATATTCTCTAGTCCTTGGTGGTTAGTATAAATATTATTTAACGATTGAATGAAAAAGTCTAAATCAACAGAGTTAAATGTTCGGTACTTAAAATCTTCAATCTGTTTTCTTTGCGCCGTTGAGTACGACATAACAAAATCGTAAGGCGAATTGCCCATTATATTTATAAGCTTGTTTGCCGAGGATATAATCATCTTCCTGTTTCCCCAAGCCAAAGTAGCTGCAAAAAATGCTGCTATCTCAATATCTTCTTTGCTGGTAAACTGTTTTGGTATTTGAATAGGGTCAGTGTCAATAAAATGACTCTGGCAAAATTCGTCGTATTTATGGTCTAAAAGATCTTTTACACCATCTGTTTCTTGTTTATTCATAGTTAATTATTCTTCCGTCTTTCATCTCTAATGTTCTGTCCGACATTTTAGCCAGATCAAAATCGTGAGTTACTATAACAAAAGTATAACCGTATTGATCACGAAGTTTAAAGAAAAGTTCGTGTAATTCTTTTTTATTAACGCTGTCTAGGTTACCCGATGGTTCGTCGGCAAAAACAACTTTTGGGTTATTTATTAGTGCACGTGCCACTGCAACTCGCTGTTGTTCTCCGCCCGACAGTTCGCTTGGTTTGTGAGTTGTTCTATGCGATATGTTCAGAAATTTAAAAAGTTCTAATGCTCGTTTTTCTGTCTCTTTTTTGTCAGCTCCACCAATCCATGCCGGAATGCAAACATTCTCTAAAGCTGTAAACTCGGGCAAAAGCTGATGAAATTGAAAAATAAAACCTATTTGGGTGTTTCTAAAACGAGAAAGAGCTTTCTCTGGTAACGAAAACAGATCAACTCCGTCAATTGTTACCGATCCGCTGTTTGGCGATCCTAGCGATCCTAATATCTGTAGTAATGTTGTTTTGCCTGCTCCGCTTGTTCCAACCAGTGTTACAACTTCGCCAGCAGTTATTTCTAAATCTACATCTTTTAGAACTTGAAGCTCTCCGTAGTTTTTATTAATCCCTTTTGCTTGTATTATCATTTGATTTGTCTTCAGCTTTATCTTTTTTAGAAATAGGCTTTTCTACATTCTTATTACTGTTAATAGAATCGGCCGCGTCGTTAATTTCTCGTTTTATTTCGTCGGTGGCATTTTTAAATTCGGCTACACCTTTACCCAGCATTCTGGCTAGTTCGGGTATTCTTTTAACACCAAAAAGGAGAATTAAGGCTAGTATTATAAATATAATCTCGTTTCCTCCTAGTGATAATAAAAAAGGGTTCATATCTGTATAATGTTTTGTCTGTAATAGATATAGTATTATCAATATGCAAATATATGAAAGTATTATCGAATACCTAAAGCTGCCGAAATATTAATAAAGTAAAATAAATTAGGT
>Ga0193951_1001259_pt1 | contig 11307 bp, 9 predicted proteins | sample BB_2_MG_FD_140370 | JGI IMG/M metagenome (GOLD analysis project Ga0193951, IMG submission 140370) | Microbial mat bacterial communities from the Broadkill River, Lewes, Delaware, United States - BB_2_MG | ecosystem: Environmental > Aquatic > Freshwater > River > Microbial mats | place: USA... | reverse complement strand
GACGCCTTTCAATGCTTCAAAGGTCTTGGCGATCAGTTCTTCACGGGCCTGTACCAATACCTGAATGCGCACGTCATCGGGGATCTGATTTTCTTCGATCAACCAGCGGGTGAAATCGTAATCCGGCTGGCTGGCGGATGGAAAGCCAACCTCGATCTCTTTAATGCCGAGCTTCACCAGCAGGTGCCACAGACGCTGTTTCTGGGCCACATTCATCGGCTCCAGCAGGGCCTGGTTACCATCACGCAGGTCGACGCTGGCCCAGATCGGGGCCTCGGTCACCTGACGATCGGGCCAGGTACGGGTAAAGCCGGTCACGGGTTCGACCGGCTGATACTTGCGATGGTTGAAATTGGCACTTGCCATGGTGTTGCTCTCCATTGTTGTGGGGGGCGGACCGCTCAGGGGCTTCCCTGGGTAAGGGTTGCAGCCACCGGGAATGTCGGGGTAGGACTGCCGGCGTCTGTAGCGGGCCTTAACGCTTAAGATGGTGAGTATGTTAGAGCAGATAGATGATCAGATGATTGCTAAGTTGCGGCTTTTTGCGTTAATTTTGGCAATATAAATCTCAAATTTAAAAGATAGAGCAATTATATGCCTTCCAATGAAAATCTGCCGACACTGGATCGCTACGACCGTCAGATTCTGGAAATTTTGCAGCGGCAGGGGCGGGTCAGTAACCAGGAACTGGCCGATCGCATCGGCCTGTCGCCATCCCCCTGTCTGCGTCGGGTCAAGGCACTGGAAGAAAACGGCCTGATACAGGGGTACAGGGCACTGATCGATGCCAAGCGGCTGGGCCTCAACCTGATGGTGCTGCTGCATATCTCGATGGATCGTCATACGCCGGAGCGGTTTGAGAATTTTGAGCGCAAGATCGAGCAGTTGCCTCAGGTGCTGGAGTGCCTGATTATCACGGGGCAGGATGCCGACTACCAATTGCGGGTACTGGTGGAAGACATGGATGCCTATCATGACTTGCTGCTGCACAAGATTACCCGGATTGAGGGCGTTACCGGTGTGCATTCCAGCTTTGTCCTGCGCAAGGTGATGGAGCGGGGCATCGCCTGCCAGTGATGGAGCCGCGTCCGGCTTCCTTCCGGCAGGGCGTACAGCTATGCTGTGGATTGCAGAATTGCAGCGCCTGAAAGGAGCATCAGGATGCACAGGTTTCGAGCGACCCCGACCCGTACCGGCATGGGCACCTTTGCCGGTGTCTTCACCCCCAGTATCCTGACCATTCTTGGCATCATCCTGTTTCTGCGCCTTGGCTATGTCGTCGGGGCAGCGGGGCTGGGCCAGATGCTGCTGATCCTGCTGGCGGCCAACCTGATTTCGGTGTTGACCAGTCTGTCGCTGTCAGCGGTCGCGACCAACCTGCATGTCAAACAGGGCGGTGACTACTATCTGATCTCACGTACCCTGGGCCAGGAATTTGGTGGTGCCATCGGGCTGGTGCTGTTTCTGGCGCAGGCGGTTTCGGTCGGGTTCTATTGCATCGGCTTTGCCGAATCGCTCGCCGCGCTGATGCCGGCCATGCCCGATTGGACGGTGCAGCTGGTCGCGGCCAGCGCTGTGCTGGTGCTGACCGGCTTTGCCTGGATGGGGGCAGATTGGGCAACGCGGCTGCAGTTCGTGATCATGACGGTACTGGTATTGGCGCTGGTCTCGTTTTTTACCGGAGGTGTGCAGCGGTTTGATCAGGCGCAATTGCTGAACAACTGGTCTGTTTCAGGTGAAGCCGATTTCTGGCTGCTGTTCGCCATCTTCTTCCCGGCGGTGACCGGCTTTACTCAGGGTGTCAGCATGTCGGGCGAGTTGCGTGATCCGGGACGCAGCATACCGGCCGGAACGCTGGCGGCGGTTGCTCTGTCGATTCTGGTGTACCTGACGGCGGCGGTACTGTTTGCGGGTGCGTTGCCGGCCGAAGCGCTGAGCCATGATTATGGTGCCATGCATGAAATAGCGCTCTACGCGCCGCTGACACTGGCAGGCGTCATGGCGGCCACGCTGTCGTCCGCCATGGCATCCTCCATGGGGGCTCCGCGTATTCTGCAGGCAGTGGCCAAGGATCGCCTGTACAAGGGGCTTAATCCGTTTGCCAGAGGCAGTGGTCAGGCCGACAATCCGCGCCGGGCACTGGTGCTGTCGGCCCTGGTTGCTCTGCTGACCATCGGCCTTGGCGAGCTGGACCTGATCGCCACGGTGGTCACCATGTTCTTCCTGATCTCATACGGCCTGATCAATTACGCCACCTGGTTCGAAGCGGATTCGGCCAGCCCTTCGTTCCGCCCCCGGTTTCGCTGGTTTCATCCCCGGCTTAGCCTGTTCGGTGCCGCTGCCTGTCTGATCGCCATGCTGGCCATCGACCTGACCGCCGGATTGCTGGCGCTGGGCGTGCTGATCCTGATCTATCGTGACCTCAAGCGCCGTGCCCCTCTGCCGCGCTGGGCGGATGGCCGTCATTCGCACCATACCCGTCAGGTGCGTGAACATCTGCTGGCGCTGCGCAACTCACCGGACAGTCCGCGTGACTGGCGGCCCAATATCCTGCTGTTTTCTGACAGTTCGCACCGTCGCCTGCCATTGCTCAAGCTGGCAGCCGGACTGGAAGGCGGCAGCGGTTTTGTCACCGCCGTGAAGATCGTACAGGGCGAAGGCCTGCGTCTGCGTCGGCAGCGTGATGAGGCAGAACAGATATTGCGAGATGATATTGCACGCGCAAGCGTGGCGGCCTGGCCTCTGGCGCTGACGGTGTCTGATTTTGACAGCGGCTTGCGTACCCTGTTGCAGAGCTTTGGTATTGGCCCGCTGAAGGCCAATCTGATCCTGCTCAACTGGCTGGAGCACAAACCGGTACAGGTGCAGGAAGAGGCAACCCGCACCTTTGCCCGCCATCTGTGGACCGCCTTTCATGAGCACTGCAGCCTGCTGGTGTTTGATGGCGATGAAGCACGCTGGTCACAGCTGGAACAGGTGCCCTCGGAGCGGCGGCGCATCGATATTTGGTGGTGGGGCGATGCGTCCAGTCGCCTGATGTTGCTGCTGGGTTATCTGATGCTGCGCACGCCCATGTGGGAGGGCGCGCGTCTGCGGATTCTGATTGCCCGTCCCGGTGAAGAGGATACGGCAACACCGGAAGACGTGCGCGCCTATCTGGAGCAGAGCCGGATCGACGCGGAAGCGGTGCTGATCGACCATGCCGACCCGGGTGCCCGAGAGCGCTATTCCCTGGATGCTTCGCTGGTGCTGTTGCCGTTTCGGCTGGATCGCAACCGGCCGGTGGATGCCTATGGGCAACCGCTGGAGACTGCACTGGAGCCCCTGCCACTGGCGCTGGCGGTACTGGCGGCGGAAGATATAGATCTGGATGCCGAGCCGGAAGAGGGCGAGGCCGCTGATACGGCACGGGCACTGGACTTGTTTGTGGATGCCTGCCGTCTGGCTCAGCTTACGGCCCGGGATCTGCAAGAGGCAGAAACGACGCTGGCGCAGGCTGAAGTTGATTCAGCCGAAGCAGATAAGCTGGATATGGCGCAGAAAGCGGTTGAACATGCTCGGCGACGGGCGCTGAAAATGCGGGCTCGGGTCAAGACAGCACGCCAGCTGGCGGTGCAGGCGGGCGTGCCGGAAGAGCTGTTGGAGAGTTGAGCCTTACCAGGCCTGCAGTGGCTCGTGCCGAATCAGTTGGGCCAGCTGTTCGCAGCCGGCCACCTTGGTACGGTAGCGCAGTTCGATAAAGACGGGTGACAGCTCTGGCAGTCCAAGCCGGGAGCCGATGTTCTCCAGCCCCTCGGTCAGGGCGCCCTGAGTTCTGACCGTTACCCCAAGGCCGGCGCGAACAGCCGCCATCAGGCTGGTGAAGCTGGTGGTGGAATAGACGGTGCGCCAGCTGATGGCCTGGTTGTCCAGCACCCCCAGCGCGACTTCACGAAACAGACAGGGCATGTTGAGCAGTACCAGCGGCAGCGGTCGGTTGTGCGACCAGTGGTAGCCCTGTTGGCCGATCCACACCAGCGGCTCGTAGCCCAGCAGTTCGCCCTGTACCTGACTGCGATCACGGCGCAGGATCAGTGCCAGATCGTAGGCGTCGGCATCAAAATCGCGGCACACGCTGTTGCTGTAGTCGGTCTGCACATTGAGCCGAATACCGGGGTTGTGTCGTTTGAAGCGGGCCAGAATCGACGGCAGCATGCTTTCCGTCAGTGACAGGGAAACCCCCACCCGCAGCTCGTTATCGGTACTCTGCTCCGTGATGGCGGCCAGCGCATCGTCCTGCAGCGCCAGCATCTGGCGAGCGTACCCCAGCATGGTTTCCCCGGTAGGGGTCAGCACCCGCTTGCGTCCTTCGCTCCTGAACAGTTCAACGCCCAGCTCCTGCTCCAGTCGCCGCACATGCTGACTGATGGTGGACTGGGTCTTGTGCAGTCGTTCAGCGGCACGAATGAAGCCATCTTCATCCACCACGGTGATGAAAGTGCGCAGCAGTTCGGAGGACAGGTTGGGCTGAGGCATATTAATGATCGTACTTTGCGATGATTATGATCAGAATTAATCGTTATTCATAATGCAAAGGCTAGCCTAATCTGTTCCTGACGTAAACGGGGAGGGAAGGCCGATGACAACTGCACGCGTATCTACACGGAAAATCCGGCGTCTGCCGGATGGGTCGATCAACTATGCCGCCTATGGTCACAAGGCGCGGGTACACCGCGCACTGATGCTCAGACGGCTGCTCAAGGCGCTGTTGTCGGGTACTTGGCGTCTGGTCAAAACAGCAGTCCGCCCAGCACATACAACGGCACCAGCAGCCATACCGGCAGTTTCCACACCTGCAGCGCCGCAAATGCCAGCAACACCAGAGCAAAATCGGTGGCGGAAACCAGCGTGCTGGTCCAGATCGGGTCGTACAGCGCCGCCAGCAGGAGCCCGACCACTGCCGCATTGATGCCGGTGAGCGCGTTGCGCACCCGGGGATTGTGACGCAGCCGGTTCCAGAACGGCAGCACACCGGCCACCAGCAGGAATGAGGGGGTAAAAATCGCCACCAGCGCGATCAGGCCCCCAGCCACGCCCGGCAGCTGCTGCATGCTGGTGCCCAGATAGGCGGCAAAGGTGAACAGCGGGCCGGGCACGGCCTGGGCTGCGCCATAACCGGCCAGAAACAGATCTTCGCTGACATGGCCGGGTAGAACAGTTTCGGCCTGCAGCAGCGGCAACACCACATGACCGCCACCAAATACCAGCGAACCGGCGCGGTAAAACAGGTCAAACAGGTCCAGTGCCGGCAGCGACAGGGCTGTCGCCAGCAGGGGCAGCAACACCAGCAGCAGGAAAAACAGGCCCAACAGGGTTGCACCCAGCCGGGTGGAGACCTGCACCGGCAGATGGGCCGGTTCGGTACTGGTCGCAGCACTGAACAGACACATCCCGGCCAACCCGGCCAGCACCAGCACCAGTGGCTGCAGCCAGACACTGGGCAGCAGCAACAGACTGCAGGCGGCCAGCAGCATCAATGTGATCTGCTTCTTGCCGCGACACATGGACTGTCCCATACCCCAGACCGCCTGAGCCACCACCGCGACGGCCACCAGCTTCAGGCCCTGTACGACGCCTGCAGGCAAGCCGGAATCCGGGCTCATCACGCCATAGGCCACCAGTATCAGCACCAGTGCCGAAGGCAGGGTAAAACCGCACCAGGCCGCCAGCGCGCCCCTGAAACCGCCGCGTGACAGCCCCAGCGCCAAACCGACCTGACTGCTGGCGGGCCCCGGCAGAAACTGGCACAGGGCGACCAGGTCGGCGTAGCTCTGGTCACTGAGCCACTTGCGTCGATTGACAAACTCCTCGCGAAAATAGCCCAGGTGCGCCACGGGGCCACCAAAGCTGGTCAGCCCCAAGCGCAGGAAAATCAGCAGGATGGAAATAAACGAGGTGTGCTTGTCAGGTGTCATGGTCGAATACGGGCCAGCGGCAAAACGTTCATCTTAGCGTTTCAGGTATTGCGGTTGTATGACGACCCAAAGTCAGACGCCGATATCAGGGCTTGCGCGCCGGGCCTTGATGAACAACCGCTGCACGCAGAAGGATTGTAGTCGCGACGATCGTCGAGTCTTTATATTAGCAAAACCTGAATATACTATTATCGAAGCCGGACAGGCTTGGCCGCGTTTTGGCTCGATCCGATCGGGTGCGGGAAATAATGAATAACAACGGGAGTGTCAATGAAAAGACTGGCAGCATTGCTGCTGTTGCCGATGATGGCAACAGCGGGTGAACTGGAACAGGGGCAGGCCATTGCGGCGGAATTCAAGGGCGAGCTGATGCAGACGCTGAAATCGGCCATCGCTGACGGCGGGCCGGTGAACGGCATATCGGTATGTAACAGCGCCGCAGGGCCGCTGGCCGAACAGGTGGCACAGCGTCATGGCGTCACGCTGGGACGCATCGGTACGCGCACGCGCAGCCCGGCCAATGAGCCTCAGGGCTGGCAGACTCAGCTGCTGGCAGCGGTTGAACAGGAACCGACGCCGCAGGTGCTGACCATCGACAATCATCGTCTGTATGCCGAGCCCCTGTTTATCCAGAAACCCTGCATGGCCTGCCACGGCGAGCCCGCAGGCGAGGTCAAGGCGGCGCTGGATACATACTATCCAAATGACAAGGCAACCGGCTATGCGCTCGGCGATCTGCGTGGTGTACTCTGGGTCAAGCTGGATCAGCAGACGAATTAATCAGGGGGTTGCGCTGGCCGGAGGGGAGGTGCCGCTACAGAGCGGCCTGTCCCTGCGAGCGCCCGGTGCCCGTGGCTGACGGCAGTGCTGCCCGCCTCAATGCGGCAGCACTTCGCGCAGGGCTGGAGCCTGGTTGAAACAGGCTCAGTGGCCAATGCCCAGACGGCGCCGTTCCATCCGGCGCAGAAACTCTTCCATGATCATGCGATAGAGGCTTTCCTTCAGGTAAAGATCTTCCACATCCGAGTCGATGCTGGGATTGTCGTTCACCTCGATCACCACCACCTTGTCACCTGACTGCTTGAGATCGACACCATAGAGGCCATCACCGATCAGTTTGGTGGCCTTCAGTGCGGTCTTCACCACCTTGGCCGGCGCTTCGTGTACCGGCAGGGTTTCGAAATCGCCGGATTCGGTTTCGGCGCCACTGTGGTTGTAAATCTGCCAATGGCCACGGGTCATCATGTATTTGCAGGCGTACAGCGGCTTGTTGTTGAGAATGCCGATGCGCCAGTCGTATTCGGTGTACATGAACTCCTGCACCAGCACGATGGCGGACTGCTTGAAGTATTCCTCGGCGCGATTGATCAGCTCCTCGGCGGAATTGACCTTGACCACGCCCCTGGAGAAGGCACCGTCCGGGATTTTCAGCACACGGGGATAGCTCAGAGATGCAGCCAGCAGCTTCAGCTCCTTGCGGTGGTCCTTGAACAGGAAGTGGGTTTCCGGCATAGCGACGCCGTTGGTGGCCAGCAGATCTGACAGAAACACCTTGTTGCAACAACGCAGGATCGAGGTGGGGTCGTCGAACACCACCAGTCCTTCACGCTCTGCCTTTTTGGCAAAACGATAGGTGTGATTGCTGATCGAGGTGGTCTCGCGGATAAACAGGCCGTCATACTCCGCCAGACGGCCGTAATCCTTCTTGCCGATCAGGCTGACGTCAATGCCCAGCTGACGACCGGCACGCATGAACTGCTTGATCGCCTTGGCATCGGAAGGCGGCAACTGTTCGTCATGGTCCACCAGAATGGCCAGGTCATAGCGGTACTGTCGACGTGCCGTTGGCTTGCGCCAGATCTTGCGACTGAAGGCGTCGATGGCGGCGGCGAAGAGGTCTTCTTCCGTCTCGCTCAGCTGGGTCAGGTTGCCCGCCTTTACGGTTTCAATTTCCCACACCGTGCTCTTGCGGAAGGTCAGATGCAGAATCGGGCAGGGGAACTGGTCGAAAATCTGACGTGCCAGATCCTGCAGCGGAGCAAAATGGGTCTGACCGAAACAGAGCGTAATCTGCAGCCGCTGGTCAGACTCCAACTGAGCACGCAGGTCCGCATGTTTATCGATCAGCTTGCCCAGCAGGGTGTTGAGATCCTTCATGCCCAGCCCGTACACGGACTTGCGGCCCAGATCATTGATGGTCTGGATCGACGGAATGACCTTGTGGCCACGGGCTTCCGCCAGCAGAGACGTATAGTAGCCATAGCTCAGGTAACGGTAGTGGCGACACAGGTTGATAATCTGCACCGGTGTGCGCTCCCGCTGGCTGCCCTGAGCCAGATATTCGTGGGCGCTCATCAGCTGTTCCGCCGGGTAGAACGCCTGCCAGTCCTCTTTCTTGTCTACGATGATTCTCAGCTTGCTCATGGTGCATCCTGCTGGTTGATATGGTTGCACTATCGGCCTCTTTTTCCGTGGCTGCAATCGGGTCGAAAAAATATTTTTCACTACTGGTTTTTGCTGGCTCAGAGGGCGTAATCTGGGCCTCTGTTCCTCGGGAGTCATGTCATGTCTCTGAGCCTCCGTACACGTCCCGCCAACCTTGATGATCTGCCCGCGCTGGTGGCGCTGGAGCAGCAGGCCTTTGTCGAAGACCGCATCAGCCGGCGTCAGTTTCGCTGGATGCTCAAGCGCGGCCATTGTGCGTTGATACTGGCCGAGACCGACAGTCTGCCGTTGGCCGGCTATATTCTGGTGCTGTTTCATCGTGGCACTTCGCTGGGGCGAATCTATTCGCTGGCAGTGGATGACCGCCTGCGCGGACAGGGGCTGGCGCGGCGGTTAATGGAGGCTGCTGAGGCGGCGGCACTGGAGCAGGACTGCCTGGCGTTGCGGCTGGAAGTTCGCACCGACAACGAAGCGGCTATTCGACTCTACCGTGCCCTGGGCTATCGTCAGTTCGGCTTTTACGATGACTATTACGAGGACCATGCGCCGGCGCTGCGGTTCCAGAAACGTATTCTGGCGCTGCGGACACGCATTCCCGGCAGAGTGCCCTGGTATGGCCAGACACTGCCGTTTACCTGTGGTCCGGCGTCCCTGCTGATGGCGATGAAGGCACTGAATCCCGAGATCGAGATGGACCGCCGGCATGAATTGCAGCTCTGGCGTGAGGCAACCTCCATTTTCATGACCACCGGCCACGGCGGCTGCGGCCCGCGTGGTCTGGCTCTGGCCGCCTTCAGGCGCGGTTTCAGGGTGGAGCTGTATATCAACCGGGAGGGGCCGCTGTTCATTCACGGCGTGCGCACCGAGCTGAAAAAAGAGGTGCTGGAGCTGGTACATCAGGACTTCAAGGACCAGATAGCAGCTTGCGGTATCATCGAGCATGCCAATGAGGTCAGTTTTGAGCTGCTGGAACAGGCACTGGCGTCAGGCGCCTATGTGCTGATGCTGATCAGCTGCTGGAATCTGAGTCGTCACAAGAGCCCGCACTGGGTGGTATTGACGGGTATCGACGATCATTATGTCTATCTGCATGACCCTGAAGTGGATGAAGATGAGGACAAGGCATTGATCGATAGCCAGAACGTGCCCATCCCGCGCAGCCGTTTCTGGCGCATGGCACGTTTTGGCAAGGAAGGCCTGCGCACGGCGGTGGTGGTGTCTGCTGTGCAAGCGAGCAAGGCAGGCCCGTGACCGAGGCCTGCCAAAGCTGAGATCAGACGCTGAGTTTGGCCGCGATGCGGGCCACGTGTGCGCCCTGATAGTGGGCCATGGTCAGTTCCTGCTCGCTGGGGCTGCGCGAGCCGTCGCTCCCGGCAAGGGTGGCGGCGCCCAGCGGTGAGCCCCCGTGTACAGCGCTGATATCGGTCATTTCCGGCAGCGCATAGGGCAGGCCCACCACGACCATGCCGTGATGGAACAGGCTGGTGTGGAACGACTGAATAGTGGTTTCGTTACCGCCACCGGTACCGGTGCTGATGAATACGCTGCCCACCTTGCCAACCAGTGCTCCCTGTGCCCAGAGACTGCCGGTTTGATCGAGGAAATTGCGCATCTGGCTGGCCATGTTGCCGAAACGGGTCGGTGTGCCGAAGATGATGGCATCGTACTCGGCCAGCTCCTTCGGATTGGCCAGCGGCGCTGACTGATTCATCTTCACGCCTGCATTGCGGGCAACCTCTTCCGGCATCAGCTCGGGCACGCGCTTGATCACGACTTCGCTGCCTTCGACGGACTGAGCGCCTTCGGCAATTGCACGGGCCAGGGTTTCGACATGGCCGTAGGATGAGTAGTACAGCACGAGAATCTTGCTCACGGGTATTTCTCCTTGGGCTTATTGGCCCAGATGTTCACGTTGGTGGGGTTGGTTAAAGTCCAGCGTCGGCCCTGCAGGTACGATGCCGGTTGGGTTGATGCCGTGATGGCTGCGATAGTAATGGCCCTTGATATGCGCCATGTTGACGGTGGCGCTCATGCCGGGCCACTGGTACAGCTCGCGGATATAGGCCCAGAGGCTGGGGTAGTCGATGAGGCGTTTCAGGTTGCATTTGAAGTGGCCGTGGTAGACCGCATCAAACCGGATCAGAGTTGTAAACAGGCGCCAGTCCGCTTCGGTGACCTGGTTGCCCAGCAGATAGCGCTGCCGGCTCAGGCGCTGTTCCAGTGCGTCCAGTGCCTCGAACAGGGGGAAAACGGCCTGCTCGTAGGCGTCCTGGGTGGTCGCGAAGCCCGCCTTGTATACGCCGTTGTTGATACGGTGATAAATCTCCTCATTGAGTGTGTCGATCTCGCTGCGCAACAGCGGCGGGTAGTAATCACCGGCCTTGGCACCCAGATGATCGAACGCCGAGTTCAGCATGCGAATGATCTCGGCCGATTCGTTGTTGACGATGGTCTGACGCTGCGTGTCCCAAAGCACCGGTACGGTGACGCGGCCCGAATAGTTGGCAGCAGTTTTCTGATACAGCTGATATAGATACTCCAGCCCGTACAGCTGATCACCTTCGGCACCCGGCTCAGTGGCGAAGGTCCAGCCGTGGTCGCCCATGTAGCTGTTGACCACGGATACCGAAATCATCGACTCCAGTCCCTTGAGCGCGCTGAAAATCAGCGTGCGATGTGCCCAGGGGCAGGCCAGGGATACATACAGGTGGTAGCGTCCCGGTTCGGCCTTGAAGCCGCCGTGCCCACTGGGGCCTGCCGTGCCATCGGCGGTGATCCAGTTACGGAATTGGGACTCCGAGCGAATGAAACGGCCCTGGCTGGATTCGGTGTCATACCACTGGTCGACCCAGTGGCCATCAACGAGCAAGCCCATGGTGTTCTCCTGTGATTGTACTGTCGTGAAAAT
>Ga0193951_1001258_pt1 | contig 11313 bp, 16 predicted proteins | sample BB_2_MG_FD_140370 | JGI IMG/M metagenome (GOLD analysis project Ga0193951, IMG submission 140370) | Microbial mat bacterial communities from the Broadkill River, Lewes, Delaware, United States - BB_2_MG | ecosystem: Environmental > Aquatic > Freshwater > River > Microbial mats | place: USA... | reverse complement strand
TTGTTCGGACTATTGAACCTCATCGCAATGAATTTGGTAAATATGTTGATATTATCAATGTAGTGATTAGTAATAGGTAGAAAGGATGTATGAGGATGAAAAGTAGTGAATTAATGAAAATGGCAGAAGATGGACTTATCGAGAAAGGACGGATTGTTGTTGATGGTGACGGATGTGAGTTTATATTCACAGGAAAGTCATTTCAATTGTATGATTCTGATAAGGTGGAACTAGAAAAATATTACGGACTTTGTGTGGGGGATAACTGGCAAATTACGGATTACGAGATTTGTGATGATGACGAAATATCTAACACTTAGTAAAAAGGAGAGCAATATGACACCAAAACGAGTAAAAATCATAGGCAACTTAAACAATGCCGATGAGTATTACAATCGGTATATCGGAAATATTGTAGATGTGCTATTATATGACGAGGAAACAAAAGAGTACACATTACCTATCGCTAGTCCATATGAGAATGTTAGAGATACTGTGTGGCAAAATAATGAGGTAATTGTGGTTGAGTGGGATGTTTTTTAAGGAGGAATTATGAAAAATTATATCTATATAGATAATGCAGTTTATCCTGAGCAGATGATTCTTAGGGTATGTAAACTAAGTAATAAAACACAAGGATTCACTAATTTTGATGGATTTACACAAGCGAATGATGGTATCCTTGACAATTACATTGATAGTCACACATCACGAATAATTTACAATCAAAAATCATATATTGTAGTTAAAAATTTTATAGACATCGAAAGCAATACGCAATTCATAATATTGCAAGAAGGATAATTAAATTTAGGCGAATTAATTTCGCCATACATATTGACAAGTGAATTGGTATGTGGTAAGATTAATGTATGGTAAATGAGAGGGTGATAGATATGATTATGAATTCTAATGTAATGAAGATATTAGTCAGACATTACGGCGACCAATATTTTGAAATAATGAACGTATATAAAAACAATATTGGTGTGATGTATTATAACTTAAAGGTTTACAATGACAACAAAACTGCGTTTAGAATTGCCAAGTGTAAAATCATGTACGACCATCAAGATAAAATATTGTATGGTGCAGTTGTAGAAATTGAAAACTAATGGTTGAGAGGTGTTTATGAAAATCAGTTACAACAACGTAGAATACAACGCTAACGAACTACAAGTAGACAGATATTACAAGCACGTAAAATCTAATACTCTATGGAAAATACACTCAATTTCTAGCACACCGATTGGAGTAGCTTTGGATATCGAGTTGGTGAATGAATATGGTGATGTTAAGAATGTGGAGGTGAGTACCAACATTAGTAGGGTGTTTGCTGTGGAAGGGGAGTTTATTGAGATTAGTAGGGAAGAGTTTGAGAAAAGGAAGATGCTATAACTAAAAAAAATTAGATAAATTTTAGTTTTGCTATTGACAACCACTTAACAGCGTGTTATACTAATAGTGTATTAAAAACAAGGAGGGCATTATGTCAAAAGAAACTAAAAATTTATTACTGTGGGTTGCTAGGGGGTTCATTATTGTAATATTAATTGTTGGATTATTGTTTGAAATAAACTATTCCAACAATTATGAGATTTACAATGGTCAATCCTACAAGATAGGTAGGATATCAGCGTCGGATATTAATACTTCTTTGATAGGGTACGATATTGATATCCTAGAAACTGTGAGAGATGTGAGTAGCGAGCAGAATGCTGATACACAAGCACCAAAGGAAGCTGTTAGATTAGAAACAAAAGTAAAAACAGTTTCGAGAGGAGTTCCTAGAAAGACAAATGGTAAATTCAAGTCGTACATGGATTATCGTACAATCACAAGCAAATCATCTGACCAATACAAATTTCAACAAGAGTGTTGGACGGATGAAGATGGGTTGAGGCGATACGAACACTATTATGTTGTTGCTATGGGAACGTATTATAGCTCTACGGTGGGAGATAAATTTCGCATTGACCTAGACAACGGCAACACAATAGAAGTCGTCATAGGCGATATAAAGGACGATAAGCATACAGAAAGTACGAATAGATTCATATCTCATAATGGGAACATTGTAGAGTTTATCGTTGATAGCAGAAAGTTGAGTAGTTTGGTTAAAAAAATGGGCGATGTTAGTTATGTGAATGGAATTGATTTACAAGGTGGAATAATTGGAATACATCAACTTGTGAAAGGAGAATAGAAATGATAGCATTAGTGGAGTTTAAAACCAACTTGGTAATTGATAGAAGTGAAGCTGAGAAGCTAAGGCTGAATTATGAAGACAAAGAGAGGTTTGGTAAATCTTGTAGTTATGGAAGAGAAATTAAGCCGATGGACAGCGATGATTATTACACCGATGAACTATTCCACAACGGCGAAAAATTTTATACTGATGATACTATGTCAAAAGAAATAAGTGATTATCGCAGATATGAAAGAATTGACGATAAAGATTGGGTATATGTACCAGAATCAAACAATTTGGTAGAACTAGAACATTTCGCATTAAACTGTAGATTTCCGTATACAATCACAAAATGCATTAAATCAGAAGAGCCAACTGCTTCAAATTTGACTTCAATGCTTAATCAAATAGAAGAAAAATTTGAATATATCAATAAGGAGTTAGATTTATTTAAAAACCAACAATTCAACCAAAAGGTAAATGTACATGTTGGTGGTGGGCTCATTGTAACATATAATGAGTTAATGCTTAAAGAAGATAGTTGTACAGACGCATTACAAGAGTGCTTAAATGAAGGCTGGAGAATTATCGCTGTATGTGTTCAGCCGAACAACAGACGACCAGACTATATATTGGGTAGATACAATCCTAAATTCGACAGCGATACAAACGCAAAGAGATAAGGAGAATAGAAGGATGAAATGTTTGATTTGTAATCACAAACTAGATGTCATGGTCGAATACTATGAGGACGGATTATTCATCATAGAGTATGTTTGTCCAAACTGTGGTCAACTACATCACTGTACGAGCCAAAGTGGTGACATGATACAAGAAAATTTGAGATTAGAAATGTGGGGAGATTAGAATGACAGACTACTATATTACCATTCTGAACATATTAAAGCGTTCAGATGGTAAAACAAATGAGGAAATTGCACATGAAATTGCTGACACAATGAGAAATATTGTTAGTGCTGAAGTACGAGGATTGTTGGATTGTTGTAAAAATAATAATTAAAGTTGTAAAATAACACTTGACAAGTGGATTGCAGTTTGGTATGATAGTTATGTAAGCAATTGGTCACAAAATATATACAAAAATTGTGACGAGATTAAACTATAAAAGGAGAATGATTATGAAATCAGAAACTAGAAAAGAAAAGTATACTGAGGTGTTAAGTAAAGCAATGACATTGATTCTAAGTGAGTTGGAAGAAAAGGGATTCGATACTGACGAGATTACAGTTAACATCAAATTGGAAAATCACGAGTTCAATGAAACGTTTGGTAATTACAATTAAATTATAAAAAAGGAGAACGAATATGTTAGAAGTATCAAGAAAACCTTTCAAAGCAATTGAGTTTGAAGGGGAGGAAAGCAACATTAGAATCGAAGAAGGGTTCACAGTAGAACTAATCGTAGAAGAAACTGGCGAGATTTTCAGTGGTGTGGTTACGAAGATTGGTAGTAAGGAATTGCAGTTGAGACAAGCTGACGAAAACTTCGAGAGAGTATTTTCTTTCGAAGATTTGAAGGAAATTCAAAGAAAGTAGTTGACAAGTGGTAAGTAGATGTGATATTATATGGTAGGCATTAATAGGAAAACTATTAAAATAATTATTAAGAAAGAGGTAGAATTATATGGCTAAAAAACATGATTTAAAAGTTTGTAAAGGTACTTTCAGATTAATTGGTAATGTTCAAGGAGTGACATCAGACAGATTTTTCCAAACAATGGAATTTGATTCTGGTAGGATTAAAAACCAATGTTCCTTCGGTGTTGAAACATCTCCAAATAACGTAAACTATGTAACAGTTGAAGGATTTGATGGAGAAGAAGCTTGGTTTTCAAAGTGGGACAAGGATACAAAAACAAATGACATTAAGAAAGTAGCTTGGGACGATAGATTTAATTTTGATGAAGAAGGCTACCAACCTTTCTTTGGAACAAGAGTTGGTTTAGAGTTGGACGACAAAGGTAAACCACAAGTTGCAACTATGTTTGGTTTTGATGCATCACAAGAAATATCAGCAAGTCTTGAAGATGACATGGGTGTATTTATTGAGGGTCAAATTTCTTACACGTCATACAAAAAGGGCGATGAATTAAAAAGATACAAAAATTTTGTTCCACAAAAAATCTACGCTCAAAAAAATATGGTAGATTTTGAATCTGATAAATTCAAGGAAGAGAATAGATTTGAACAAGAAATTGTATTTGTGTCTATTGAACAAGAAAAAGACCCAGAGACAAATAAACCGACTGGTAGATTCTTTGTATTTGCAAAAATTGTAACAAGAGATGGAGTAGAGGATGCAACATTTATTGTTGAAGATAAACAACTTGCAGGCAAAATGAGAAAAGGCTTAAAGCCTTATTATGGAATTCAAGTAATGGGAAGACTTGTTACAAAAGTAGAAGATGTGGAAGTTAGTGATGAAGATGCTTGGGGTAGCGATGAAGATATTGACGGAGGTAGCTCGATTAAATTTAGAGAAATGATTATTACCAAAGCATACCCACAGTCAATTGATAAGGAAAGCTATTCAGAAGAAAAATTGGCATCAATTAAACAAGCAGAGGATGATTTTGGAGAAATTGAGTCAGATGAAGAAGATGGTGAAGAAGTTTGGTAAAATTTTTATAAATGTCAACTATGTTTAAATATGGTGGGTGAAAATCCCACCAATACAATATAAGGATGGTATAAAATATGGCTAAGGCAAGAATTGGTAGTGCAGTTAAAAAGGGATTGAAGTTTTTTCTATATGGTAAACAAGGAACATGGAAATCTTCGTTTGCATTAGATTTTATGAAAATGAAAAATGAAGAAGGTAGACCATTGAGAGTATTTTATGTTGATACAGAATATGGCTCAATTGATAACTACCTTGAGGACTTGGAGGACGAAGGTATTGACTTAAACAATCTATTTATTGTATACGCAAACACATATGCAGAATTAGAAGAATGGTTAGAGAAGGCAATTAACAATGAAGAACTAGAAGTCGAAGATGAAGATGGGTATAAAATTCAAGTTATGGATGCAGATGGAAACCCATTTATTGCAGATGTTATCGTTGTAGACAGTGCAACACCAGTACAAGACACATTAAAATATGCGATGCTAGAAACATCTGAAAAGCGTGCAAAACTTAGAGCACAAAAGAAAGAGAACACAACTGCCACAGAGATATTTATTGCAGAAGCTACTGCTGGTCTTGAATTTAAAGATTACGATAAGTTAAATGCAAAAGGAAAGAACCTTCTTAGAAGCCTTATTACTAGAACAGACAAATACGTTGTAGTTACTTCTCGTGAAAAAGACTTAACTGAACAAGTAAAAAAACCAGATGGTTCTTTTGGCTCAAAGAAGATTGGCGTACAGCCAGACTGCTTCAAAGGCTCTGAGTATGAATTTTTTACAGTTCTCCATATGATTGAGGACGAAGATACTGGAGAAGTAAAGGCGCAAATCGAACGCAAAGATAGAACTAAAGTGTTTCAACGTGGAGAAATTATTGAAAACCCAAGTCCTCTTTATTGGCAAGAAATTGTAAACAAAAACAAAGACAAACACTCTATGACAACTATTACTGAAAAATATGGTGATATTGTTGAGTCAGAGGCAAAAGAATTATATTCTACTACTAAATCTAAACAGCAAAATAAAACAAAACAACAGACAGAAACAGTTGAACAAGAAGGTTTAATTGAAAACAACGTTGATAAAAATGATGTTGGTTCAATTGTTGAGTCAATTAAGTCAATTAGGAATGGAATGACACCAAGTAAAAAACAAGCATTATCAGCTAATTTTACAAAGAATGGGCTTCCAAAACAACCAACTGAATCGTTGGATATTGACATCTTACTAAAAATGCTAGAATTGGCTAAAGAAACTGCATAGTATATATTACAAGTTTATAGGGGATGTATTTAACGTCCCCTATATTTATAAGAGGTGTTGAATGCTTAGAAAATGTAATTTTTGTGACGATAAAAACGAAAAAAGTATAGATACATCAGAGAGCAGATATTTAAAGGTTGGAGACAAATATTGGCACTTTGATTGCTATAAAATATATTTGACAACAAGAAAGAAAAATAAACTAAAAGAAGAAGATGCTATTTTAGAATGTTTAAGAATTGAAGAAATTTCAAAAAAAGAATGTTTTGAATTAGATATAAAGCAAAAGCTGTTTGATTTTTTTAAAGAATACTATGGAGTACCAGTTGAAAAATATTTCTTTATAAAAGTAGAACAAATAACAAAAGGGAATTATAAGGGAATATCTAATCCAATAACATATATAGAATTGTTTGAAATGTATTCAAATACAAAAATGATGCAAAAACTAGATAGGTTGGGTTACGACAAAAATATAAAAAAGGAAGATAGGATGAATTGGGATTTGGGTGTTATGGTTAATGAGTACCCCAAATATGTAAAATCAAAGCTTAAAAATAAAGCATTAGAGCAAGATACCCAAGAAACTTTAGAGAATATAAGAAAGTATAAAAATACAGATAAATCTTCTTTATATAAGGAAAGTATTGATAGGGCAAAATGTAAAAACGAAAATGAGACGAATGTTGTAGATATAGTAAATGATATTTTTGATTTCTAATTGGAGGGATTTGTGGACAATAAAAATACACAGCAGTCAAAAAAAGACTATGATATTATAAACGAGGGATTGGTTATTGGTTGCCTATACAAAGACCCAGACCTATATGTTGAACATGGCTCAATGATTAAGTCAAAATATGATTTCTATGATGAAACAATTAAGTTTTTATTTGATTCGTTCGAATCATACTACAAGTCTTTTTCACAAGAAATATCTGAGTCGCAAGTAAATATGTTTATGATAAAAGACGAAGATAGAAAGATAAAATACAAGAAGTATGGTGGGTGGAAAACAATCCAAAGACTAATTGATTTATGTAATACAGATGACTTTTCAAACTATTATGATACATTAAAAAAGTATTCTCTAATAAGAGAACTTGGTAGGCTTGGTTTCCCAACACAAAGAATACTTGAGCATCCAAAATTTGACCAAATAAAAGCCGAACAAGTTACGATGTCTATGAGGACAGCATTAGATAAAACGCATACTATCATAGGTGGAGGGGAAGATTCTGTTGTACTTGGAAACGACATGGTGAGTTCTGTTAAAAAATGGAGGCAAATTCCAGATATGGGTATTGAGTTTCCATTTAAAATGTGGACTCAGTTGTTAAAGGGATGGAGAAAGAAAAAGTTAATAGTTGATGGTATGCTGTCAAACGAAGGTAAATCAAGAAGAATGATATATCTTGTTGCGTTTGTTGGACTAATACTCGGTAAAAAAGTATTAGTCATGGCAAATGAAATGGACGAGGAAGACTTAAAAGCCTCTTTGATTACAACAGTGTGTAACAATCCAGAATTTGGATTCTGCTATAATATCCCAGAGAGAAATATAACATTGGGCGAATATTCTAGCGAGGAAGAATATTTAAAGGTTCTTGAAGTAGCAGAATATATTGAAAAAAATTCTCAAATTATATATAAGGACATGGAAGATTATTCTGATAAAGCTATTGAACACGAAGTTAGAAAACATGTTCTAGGTCGTGGCGTTGAATATATAGTCTACGACACACTCAAAGGATTCAAAACAGACCAATGGGAGTCAGTTAAGCAAACTACAACAAAACTAAAAGACCTATGTAAGGCATTAAATGTGGGTGGTTATGCTAATATACAATTAACTGATGATAGTTTATTTGTAGATGTATTTGATTTCTCAAGTAACAATATCGCCAATGCCAAACAATTAAAACACGTTCTTGATGGTCTTTGGTTAAGTAGAAAAATACCAAAAGAAGACTATGATTGCTATAGGTATATTGATGATTGGGAACAAGAAATGGAATTAAACAAGAAGAAAGTGATTTATGGTTCTAAACTTGATAAGAATAGAGCTGGTTCAAAGGGAATGGTTCTGTTCTACGAGGTTGATTTAGACCTAAATACATGGAACGAAATTGGAGTTGGAATTAGGGTTTCTAAAGCTAAAAAATATCAATAAAGGTGTAGGTGATTAAATTGGACTCACAAGATTTAAAAGATAGGATTGTTGAGGAAAACAAAATAAGGGATATTTTATTAAACCTAAAAATGCATTCTATAAAGGATAGGGGAGAGTATTATTCTTGTGGTATGCCAGATGGAGACAATAAATCATCCACAATCATCTATAAAGATACCTTGTATGTAGACGCATATACTAGGGATATAAAAGATGAGTTTGGTGGCTCTGATATTATATCCCTAGTAATGTTTATTAGAAAAGAATATTTTTCTGTAGCAATAAAATGGGTTTGCGAAATATGTGAGTTTGACTATTATGGTAGAGATTATGAAAAACCATCTTTTTTATCTATATTAGATGAAATATATGAAATGAATCAAAGTGGAAACATAAACAGTGAAGATGTTCCATTAAGACCAATTGAAGAAAAAGTGTTATCATATTATACTGATGTTAAAAGCAGAATGTTTAAAGCAGATGGAATATCATACGACATACAAAAAGAATTTGAATTAAAATATGACCATATGGAAGATAGAATAGTTATACCAATAAGAGATGAACATGGTGTGCTTGTTGGTATAAAGGGTAGGTTGAATTATAAACCACTGTCTTTTGAAAACAAGTATATTTATATAGAGAGGTGCAATAAAAACGCTATACTATATGGGCTACACAAAGCCTATGACGAAATAAAAAAACAAGGGGTAGTTTATGTCGCTGAAAGTGAAAAATCAGTTATGCAAGCTTTCAGTAAAGGAATTAGGAATGTGGTCGCTATTGGTGGGAAAAAATTATCTGTGATTCAAATAAAAAAACTAACACACCTTGGGGTTGAAGTTTGTTTGTGTTATGATGACAAAGCAAACATAAAAGCAAATGGCGAGGTAGATAATGAGTTTTACAAAAAGCAGAAGCAAATGTTTATTGATTCTGTTAGGGTTACTGCGATAATTGATAAAAATAATGATATTCTTGGAGATAAAGAAAGCCCATTTGATAATGTCGATATGTGGGATGAACTTTTAAAAATGAAAAAACTTATATTATAAAGGAGGTTTATAAAAATGGATATTAGAATTATAGGAAACAATAATTACACTGGTGATTTACAAAGAGAATTCTTCTTAAACAGAGGAATTAAAGACATTGATGCTTTTATTAATTTAAACAATGTAAAAGAAACTCATTATAGTAAGTTTTTAAATATGGACAAAGCACTAGATATTTTTATGAAACACGTAGAATTAAATAGTGATATTGGGATTATTCAAGATAGCGATGTGGACGGCTGTACATCAACATCTGCACTACACAATTATCTATCAACATATTTTGAAAATAAAATTAAACTAAGTATTCACAGAAGAAAAACACATGGCATATTTATTAATGAACTTAAAGAAGATGGTATACTTGAGTCATGCAAGCTGTTAATTGTACCAGATGCTGGAACAAATGACGTAAATCAAGCAAAAGAACTTGTTGAAAAATACGGTATGGACATTATTGTCTTAGACCATCATATTTCAGAAATAAAAAATCCGTATGTAACATTGGTAAATAATCAAGTTTCAAACGTAGCGTTGGATTTTACTGGTGCAACAATGGTTTATAAATTTCTACAAGGTTTGGACGATAGAATTGGAGAAAATGCTTCTAACGACTATTTAGATTTAGTTGCAGTTGGAATGGTGGGCGACATGGCAGATACTACTAATCCAGAGATACAACTGTTAATAAGAAAAGGGCTTGCAAATGTATGTAATCCAATGTTTGAATCAATTATTGAAAAACAATCATTTTCAATAAAGGGAAAGATTAACCAAATGACTTTTTCATACAATATAATCCCGTTAATTAACGCAATGACTAGAATTGCAGATTATGAAGATATGAAAATACTAACGGAAGCATTTTGTGGAATCGGAACAGACAGGGAATTCAAATACGAGCCTACTCGTGGGAAAAACAAGGGCGAAGTATTAACAGAGACTCTTTATGAGTATACTGCAAGATTGTTGGTTTCAATTAAAGGTAAACAAGATAGGGCTGTCAAGAAAATATTAGAAGGAAGTAAAAGACCACCTCAAATTGGTTTATATGATATTTTAGACAATAATACAATAAATAAAAAAGTATTGTTGGTTGACGCAACGGAATATATGGAAGAAGGTGGGCTGTCTGGTCTACTTGCTAACAAAATAAGATACAGATACAACAAACCAACATTGGTTGTTTCTAAAAATAATGAAGGGAATTATCGTGGAAGTGGCAGAGGAGAACAAATTGAATTTTTTAAATCAAAACTATCGTCAAATGAACATATAAGATTTGCACAAGGTCACGAACCAGCTTTTGGATTTATGTTAAACAGTAAAGAACCAAATATAAAAGAAATAGAAGAAAACTTAAACAAAATGTTTGAAAACGAAGATACTGATGTACAACACATAGTTGACTTTAGCATACATTCTGAATTTATTGAAGACTATATGATTGAAGAACTATGCCAACTAGAGGATTATTGGGGAAATGGTATTGACAAACCAGTAATTCATGTATATAATATTACTGTAGCTTCTGATTTAATAGATACTGGAAAAGAAGACAGCAAATTTTCATTTGTACACAACGATATCGAATTTATATTATTCAAACCATCTCCAGAAAAAATAGAACAATTGGTTGACTGGTCTGATAATTTATGTTATAATATTGTTGGAGAACCAAATATAAATGAATTTGACGGAAGAAGAATTGTACAAATAATTATTACAGACATTGAGAGAATTCAATTAGAAGAAAATTCAAACAATAATTGTGATACAGAAGATGATTGGGAAACTACATCAGAAAAACAGGAGGACGATAATGATTTTGAATGGTAGTTTAATCAACAAAGATTTGGCTTCAAAATATATTAACTCGAAAGGCAAAGTTGACACATACTTTGCTTTTCATTTACACACTCATTTTTCTTTATTGGATGGTTTTAGTGAGCCTATTGACTATCTAAAAGTAGCAAATG
>Ga0193951_1001257_pt1 | contig 11314 bp, 9 predicted proteins | sample BB_2_MG_FD_140370 | JGI IMG/M metagenome (GOLD analysis project Ga0193951, IMG submission 140370) | Microbial mat bacterial communities from the Broadkill River, Lewes, Delaware, United States - BB_2_MG | ecosystem: Environmental > Aquatic > Freshwater > River > Microbial mats | place: USA... | reverse complement strand
CCCTGCATGCCTCCAAAGGGCTGGAGTTTCCCCATGTTTACCTCATGGGCATGGAGGAAGAGCTGCTGCCGCACCGTAACAGCATCGAAGAAGGGAATATCGAAGAGGAACGGCGGCTGGCGTACGTGGGCATCACCCGTGCCCGCCAGACCCTGATCATGACCCTGGCCAGCCAGCGCAAACAGTACGGTGAGAAGATCGACTGTGCCCCCAGCCGCTTCCTGGACGAACTGCCCGAGGATGATCTGATTATCGAAGGACTGGGCGAGGTTAACGAAAAAGCCAATAAGGCGCGAGGTCAGGCCACCCTGAGCGGGCTCAAATCATTATTCGACTGAGCTCACCTGAATATCAGCCATAAAAAAACCGCCCGAAGGCGGTTTTTTTAACGCAGCGCAAACTTACTTGGCGCTATCGACCATGTGCTCAATCGCACCTTTGATCTCATCATCAGAACAGCTGGCACAGGTACCACGTGGTGGCATGGCATTGATACCGTTGATCGCATTGGCCATCAGTGTATCCATGCCTTTGGCTGCACGGTCAGTCCAGTCAGAGCTGCCGAACTTAGGTGCGCCAGCTACGCCAATGGAGTGGCAGGCAGCACAGCTGGCGTTGTAAACGTCTGCACCGGAGCGAGCGCCGCCACCGGTAGCCGCTGCTGCAGCCGCCGCAGCGCCACCACAGCTATCATCACCTTCCATGCAAACCTGACCCAGCGGCTTGATACGCTCAGCAATCGCGTCATTGCCGGTCGCAGCGTTAACGGAGCTTGCCAGCGCCATGCCCAGACCCAGTGCGCACAGCGCAGAAGTAAATTTGTTCACAGTTACGACCTCATCACTCATTAATTATATCGGCAGTGCGGCCTGTCTGGTTGTCCTTATCCAATGCGCTGACAGCACGATGAACCACCGGACGAGTGCAGACACAACTGCTCAAAGGGTAATCGGGCACGGATTATAGCTAACAATAAACCCAACGGAAATGGGGCGAACGGCTAGCCATTGATCCAATACAGTACAAATGCCCGCTAAAATGGCCATCAGCATACGAAAAACGTCGATCATCGGATTACTGCAGCGGCAGATGACGTAGCAAAAACAGGATGGGATCAAGCAGGAAGGTGGTGCGCAGGGAAGTATAAAGGGGGATTGCCTGCCCTGGCGTTCCCCATGCCGATACGTGTCCTGATCAGCTGGGGTAATCTTAGTGCGGCTGGATGACAGTTATGTCTCAGGTCGATGAGCATTTAATGACAGCCCAGCCCCTTTGAACGCGGCTTGCTTATAAAAAACAGCCACTTGGCCAGCCCTGAACCACGTCTGGGGGTTGCGTACCCGCGCCAGATGCGTATCATACGCCTTGCAAACACTTCCTTGTGCGCCTGTAGCTCAGCTGGATAGAGTAGCAGGTTCCGATCCTGTTGGTCGGGGGTTCGAATCCCTCCAGGCGCGCCACTTTTTTCAAGTGTTTCAGCGATAGTAGCTACTAACCGGAACGATAACTTTCTTAATCTGGTTCCATTTTCGTAATTGCTCACCTATTGATCAGGCTTTGGTCAATACTACTTAGATTCTCAACATAAGCGACACACCCACATCTGCCAGATACTCCAGAGGAGTCTGGTAATTTAACGCTTTCCTGAGCCTCATATTTATCAGAAACTGAGCCCGATAGATCTCTTCCTCCGGTAGCTTTCTCAGAACCATACCCTTGGGGAAATAACGACGTAATAGGCCATTCGTGTTCTCATTCAACCCACGCAGCCATGAGTGGTAGGGTTTTGCAAAATAAACTGAACACCCCAGCGCTTTTGCCATGTCCTGATGGCCGACAAATTCACCGCCATTATCAAACGTAATGGTTTCGCACAGCCCTGAGTAAGGTGTCAGCAGTTCGTTCACAGCAGCTGTCACTGTCTCTTTGCGCTTATCCGGTACTCTGGCTACCAGCAGCAGTTTTGAAACGCGCTCAACCAGTGTAACAAGGTAGCTATCCTGCCCGTAAACAGTATCGCCTTCCCAATGTCCAATCTCTGCCTTCTCATCAACAATGGCTGGACGTTCATCAATGTCCACTCGCCCTGGAGTCAGCGCAGCGCCTGCCGTTGAGCCTGTCCGTTTGCGACGTGGCTTATCTTTGCGGGGTAAGCGATGGTACCAGTTAAGCCGTTTCAGGTGACGGTAAAATGTTGAGCAGCTGACGGCTTTATCGGGGATTTCAATACGGATGCGATCAGCGATACTGTTCGGGACTGTAATCCAGTGTCAGCAGTGCGTCCAGCTGCCCCTGGTGCCATGCGTCAAAACGTTGAGCCTTATCTGTAAGCTGTCGTTTCTGACGGGCTTCGTTATCGGCCTGCACGGCACAGTAATGTTTATTGCCCAATCACCTCAGTTCCTCAGACACAGTTTTGTTCGGACGTCCCAGTTCTCGCGCAATAGCTCGTGCGGAATATTTCAGTTCATGTAAGGCCTGAATCTGGTATCTTTCATTCAGCGTCAGCTGGCTGTAATGGGTTCCCATGTGGCATCTGGTGGTTTGTGTGAGAGCTTACCAGCCTACAGTCAGCTGGCGCTCCTGTCTCAAGTTTAGGTGTGTCGGTTGTTGTGGAAATCTAGGATCTTGTCTTTTTTTATTGCTTTCAATGGGTTAGAGCTTGAATAAGTGCCATTAATGTTTGGTGCTTCCCTGTAGCTCTATAAATAAATGACATGGGCTGCCACTAAAATGTATCATTCATAATTAAGTTTCGTAGTGGGCAGAATTAGCAATAACTGCTTAAGCCGTATGAGAAAAGTTAAGTAGAAGAGTACTAGTCGTTCATGGATATGTTAGTTCAGCGGTTTGTGGCGGGAGATGTCAAGCGTATTTTTGTGAATCCAGCTTTAGGCTGCCGATCTAGCTGCTCATATTGTTATCTTGGAGATGAAGGGTTTTCATTAGGTTCTAAGCCGGAGTTGTGTGCAACTGGAAGCAAAATTATCGAACTTGTCGAAAATTCAGGGATGTTTGAAGAGGGTCGTGATGGGAGTATTATTTCAATTGGTTGCTTCTCAGAATGCTGGGATACGGAAAACATAGAAGTAACAAAAGAAATTATTTTGCACTTTATTACTAAAGGAAATCCGATACAGTTGGCTACTAAGAGGTGTGTGAGGCCCGAGCAAGTCCAGGGCATAGTGCCTTTGATACAGTGGAATGGGCAGCTGGGGATTTTTGTGTCCACAGCTTCGGTATCTCAGTGGAAAAAATATGAAGCCGGAACTACAAATCCAAACTTAAGGTTTCGTTACATTGATAACATAAGTAATTGGGGTATTGTTTCTTATATATACATCAAGCCTGTTATAGAAGGGGTTACGATCAAAGATGTTAACTTTTATGTTGATATAGCCAAAGAAAAAAAGTGTGATGTAGTGGTTGGTTCAATATTTAATAATGATTCAGCTTCAGGAAAATTATCACCAATACCCTCTGTTTCTGGGTTATATGTGAACTCATCTAGAGATGAGGAAGAAATAGTGAAGTCTTTTGAGGGCGTATCAAGAGTCTTTAGATCAAGTGTGGATGCGGTAGAGTTTTGGAGAATAACTAATGAGTAAACATGATGTGATGGTTGAGGCTAGGTCAATTGTTTTAAGTCATGAAGGTGAGTGCTTTTCTGATGTGCTTAATTCAGGGTCGCAGGTAGAGGTTCTTATTGAGGGGCTTATCTATGCGCTAGGTTATGAGTCTGTTTCAAGACTACACGTAAATAATGAAGTAAACTACCAAGCAAAATTAGGCTCTGTGGGCGGAGTAGTGCTTGTTTTTAATATGAAAAGCAAAAGCTTTCATGGAGACTTGAGAGGAAGTATAGAAAGTACTTTTGATCTGGTGATGGCAGTAGAGACTGAGCTTGACAAAGCACTGATGTACCCTAAAGAATTACGTGAAAATATTATTGAAGACGTAGTTAGTAGAGTTGGTGTATCTGTTGATAGGTATAAAACTATCTTGAAAAACTGGAAATTTACCTAGTGCTAACTAGCATTTTCAGTTACGAGAACCTGATGGAAAAAATTGTTTATTCGTTTGATGTAGCTAGTAATTTTATTATGAGTATATATATGCCAAGTATAAACGAAATGGTATTGCTACTGCTTTCTATTTCTACTCTTTTGACTGTCGCTGGTGGAGTTGGACTCCTTCCTAGTCGGGTGTCAAAGCATCTAAACAGGAATAAACTTGCGGAAACCTTATCCGTATTGAATTCGCTGGGAATTAACCCCGATAAATATGAGCGTATTAATGTATCTAGGTCAATAAGTGCTTTTGTAAAACCTAACAATATTCAAGGTTCTCTAGATGAACTTCTGAAAATCTGCACAATCAATGAAAAAGTAAGCGTTGGTAAAACTGAACAGGTGGAAGTCTCGAAGTATATTGATGTAATGTCAATGTCTACAAATCCGGAGCAAGCAGAACAGTTGGCAAGGCATTTAACTTCCTATTGGAAATTTTTGCTGAGTACGAATCAAATGACTGTGGCTAGTCCTCAGGTTGACTTAATCGTTACTCCCAAAGGAGGCTCTCCAATATTAGGATATGAATTTGCAAAAATAATGGACATACCCTTTGCTTTACATGTGTCTGATGGTAAAAAATTTCATACAGATGATGTTGGTTTATACTTTAATTCGGTATTTGATAGTAACTTCAAGCCACAGGAAGGTGCTATTGCCCTTATCGTTGATGATAGTGCGACTGGTGGTCGTAAAGTGATGAAAGCAATAGAAGCGCTTCAAAAAAGTAATATTAAGGTAACTGATTGCTTAGTGTTATTTGAGCTGACGCTTAAGGGAGTGAAAGGTCGTTTAAAAGAAACAGGTGTTAACTTGCATTCAATAGTAAAAAGGTGAGAGATGAAAGGTCAGATAATTGTAATTGAAGGTATTGATGGAAGTGGGAAAAATACTCAAGCAAATCATATCCTTAAGTATGCTAAAGGGTTAGGTCTTAAAGTTGAAAAAATGTCTTTCCCCGCATATGATGAAACTTTTTTTGGGAAAGAAGTCGGTAGCTACTTGAATGGTGAGTTTGGTGGAATAGATCAAATACACCCTAAGTTATCCGCAATGCTTTATGCTGGAGATCGTTTTGAGAAAAAGGATTATATTGAAAAGAGATTAGAAGAAGGCTATTTATTAATTATGGATAGATATGTCCCTTCCAATGTTGTTCACCAAGCAGCGAAGGCGGAAGGGGCTGATCGGGCTAGTTTAGCCTGTTGGATTGAAAAGCTTGAATATCAAGTTTATGGTATGCCTGAGCCCGACGCAGTTATTTTCCTGGACGTACCCCCTGAAACGTCTCAGGAGCTAATTCTAGCAAAGGATACGCGTACTTATACAGATAAAAAACAAGACTTGCATGAAGAGAATAAGCCTTATTTAGAAAAGGTGTATGACTACTTCTATGAGACCGCGAGTGTTAAAGGTTGGAGTCATATCCGGTGCTTTAAGGATGGCTACATGAGATCTGAGTTAGATATCTTCAATGATTTGATTAAAAGTATTAGCTCAATGCTGCCTTAAAAATTTGTTGAGAGGGCGTTCTTCGAACGCCCGTGAGGGTGTTCATAGTTCTGTGTCCGCTTTGTTCACAAGAAGAACGAGGACAGCAAAAGAACGAGGACAGCCATAAAAGCCCACGCCTTCTGAATTCATCACCTACACTGTTTTGATCCCGCCAGCCGTATAGGCGTCATATTTCAGGAGAGTGTGACGAGAACAAGGACAGCCATAATGACGAGAACAAGGACAGCCATAAAAACCCCCGCCTTCTTGACGAGAACAAGGACAGCCATAAAAATCCACGCCTTCTGAATTCATCACCTACACTGTTCTGAGCCTCGCCAGCTGTATCGGCGTCATATTTCAGGAGAGTGTGATGACCCGTGCCCGTCGTGAGCAGGTAAGCCTGCTGGATACCCCTTATTACCACTGTATATCGCGTTGTGTGCGCCGTGCCTTTCTGTGTGGCCAGGATGCCCTGAGTGGCGCTTGCTATGAGCATCGCCGGGAATGGATTGTAGAGCGACTGGCCTTGCTGGCGCAGGTGTTTGCCATTGATATTGCGGCGTATGCGATTATGTCGAATCACTATCATCTGGTGCTGCATATAGATGAAGCGCAGGCGCAGGGCTGGTCGGATGCCGAGGTAATCGAGCGCTGGCTGAAGCTGTTCAGTGGGCCTGTGCTGGTCAGGCGTCACCTGTCAGACGAGGTGTTATCCGAGGCGGAACAGGCCCGGGTGGCTGAGATTGTGCAGGACTGGCGTGATCGTCTGAGTGATCTGAGCTGGTTTATGCGCTGTCTGAATGAGCATATTGCGCGCCAGGCAAATCAGGAAGATGGCTGCAGTGGGCGGTTCTGGGAAGGGCGTTTCAAGTGCCAGGCCTTGCTGGATGAGCAGGCATTACTGACCTGTATGGCGTACGTAGACCTCAATCCGCTACGGGCCGGGTTAGCGGCAATCCCTGAAGCGTCAGACTTTACCTCGATCCAACAGCGTATAGAAGATACGGCGCTGGTTGAGCCCACAGAGCCCCGTCCTGTGCTGCAACCGTTATCGGCCCGTCAGCGGGATGTTGATAACCACGCGGTACCGTTTGCACTGGCAGATTACCTGGCCCTGGTGGACTGGACCGGGCGTTGTCAGCGTGATGATAAGCGCGGCTATATCGCGGCATCGGTGCCGCCGATTCTGCAACGGCTATGCATAGACCCGGAACAGTGGCAGCGGATGATGTTACCTGCCGGGTTGCGGTTTCAGCATGCGGTGGGCTGTGTGGCCCGGCTGAAACAGTATGCGAAAAACCTTGGCCGTAACTGGGTGAAGGGGCAGCGGCTGGCGCAGCAGTTGTATGGGGCCTGAGTGAGTGGGGCTGGCTATTTTTATGGGTGTCCACAAATGATTTTGGGTGTCCACAAATGAGATTTCACAAATGAGATTTCCACAACCGGCCACCGGTGGTTTTGCAAGAACAGTCAATCAGGCCTGTTGCCTGTCGGACTTTGTACGAATCAACTGCGGAAAAACTGGTGTTTTCCTCGCTGTGATCGCTAATTCCGACAGGCGGGTCAGTTAGTTGTTCAGGTAGCCCATCAGCGCATCATAATTGGCTGAGTGTTTGTACTTGTCAAATAACCAGCTGGAACCATACAGGTTCAGGTGGTCATCATCGAAGTACAGGGTTTCTCCGTTTTCGCTTAGTGGAGAGCAGTCATTGTTCTGGCAGAAAATCGGAGTGAAGTCGACAACAAATACATCGGTCTCAGTTGCCAGTTTCTGTATCTGATTGTTGGCTTTAATGTAAAGCTCATCAATCTCTACCTGTTTATTGGTGAATGGGAGCAATAGTTTTTTGACGTCCTGCAGGTATTTTGGCACCTGGTTGACGAGTATAACTTTTCCAGCACCTGATTCTTTAATTCTGATGATTTCAGCTTTTAGCTTCTGATAGTAATCATCAACAGCGCCCTGTTTCAGCCGTATCGCATTGTCGTAGGTATCGAAGAAGTTATTCTCCCAGCGGCCGACAAGAAAGACTGCGTCTGCTTTGTCAGCTTCAAGGTCGAAGCGATTTCGCGTCTGTTCACATCGCTTTCCACGCCAGTGAGCCATCTCATAAACGCGTTCAAGAGGCCGGGCAGGAGGGCAGGCAGAGCTGGTGTACCCATAAACTTTTATATCATTCTCGATACCGAAATCCTGGAAAAATTTCTCCATAGACTGTCCGTGAGAGTCTCCAGCAAGTGCGATGCGGAGGTTTTTGCTGCCGTCACTCAGCAGGCAACCATCATCGCCTTCTTTATGACAGGTGGACTCCGAATGGTGCTGCAATTTGGCTACCGTATTATCACCAAACCGTGAGGGTGCTCCATCACTGGTAAACAGTGCTATAGAGATGATGCCAATCGAGATTGAGGGGGCGATGAAGTACAGTGAAAATGTCTTTTGGGGACTAAGTTTCAGGCGTCTTGTTTTGGTTTCAATCAGGGTGTAACTGAGGTGAGAGAGTAACCATGTCAGCAACGCTGCAGTTAAAATCTGAGTATTGGAAAGTGTCTGTGCTGCCTGATTATCTGGTGTTATATAGCGAATAAACGCCAGTACAGGCCAGTGCCATAAGTATAAAGAGTATGATAGCAGGCCAACATAGACCAGAGGTTTGATTGAAAGGGCTCTGTTAATAGGATTTACAGGATTGCTGTAAATAATAAAAGCAACACCCAGACAGGCCCATAATGCGTTGATTCCGGGAAACAGGCTGTTTTTACTGACAAAAAAGAAACTTGCAAAAATAGCTACTAGTCCTATAGCTGACCAGTTGCTGCTTGTACGGAGTTCTTTGCCGTTATTGATTAAAATAGCCAGTATGCTTCCTACTAATAGTTCACCCGCTCTTGAAGGGAGAAGGTAATAGTTCCAGCGAGTAAGCATGCTATCTGATAGTGCGACAAGCGTCGCTCCGATGAATGATACTGAGGCTATAGCAACGAGTATATAGATCAGGTTTTTGCTGCTTGGAATTATTTTAAGAAGCAGGATCAGTGTGATAGGCCAGATAAAATAGTACTGTTCTTCAACCGCCAGCGACCATGAGTGGAGTAATGGCAGTGTACTTGTTCCGCCAAAGTAGCCGCCGCTACTGGCCGGGAAGTATATGTTAGATGCAAAGGCCAGCGTAGAGAAGGATGAGCGACCCAGCCTGATGTAGTCATATGGAAGCAGTATAAAGTACCCGACAATCAGGCATACTGCGATGACTGTGAAGAAAACAGGTAGTATTCTTTTTATTCGTCGATTGTAGAAATTTAAAAAACTGAAGCTACCCTCTGTTATTTCACGATGAATTATTTTTGTAATCAGGTAGCCTGATATTACAAAAAAAACATCAACGCCGATAAAACCGCCTGGCAGCCAACCAGGGTTCATATGAAATATTATGACGGATAATACTGCCAGGGCACGTAGACCATCAATATCTTTACGGTACTCTGCTTTACTCAATTTATTCACCAAAACTCCTTTTGGTTGAATTCTATCAAACCTGTTGTAGGCAGAGCCAGCACCTGGTGGGATAAATGGAAGGGTTCTGTGTGTTTGAATTGATGTCTATCGCAGACAATCGATGTTCAATGACTGGCTGTTAATAAATTGTAGGTATTATTCTGCCTTGGAATAGGTCAGATTGCTGTATATTGATCGGAGGGCGGTATGAATCATTGGCTGGCAGATATGGCCCTGCGGCCATATCTGATGTGCTGGAGGTTATTTTTCTGTTGTTTGAATACTGGCCGGGGCCTGATTGACGGGGGGGTATAACATATTTAGCGGAATACTCTTCCCATCCGGGCGTACGATGCGGGCGTGGTGGCGTCTGAGTTGACGGGCTTCCTGTACGCCGCAGGCATGGGCGATCACGCCCACTTCATAATCCAGGTTACGTACATAGCTGGCGACCCGGACGGCTTTATCGGTTGGGTCCAGCCCGCGCTGCAGTTTAGGGTCGTGGGTGGTGATGCCGGTGGGGCAGGTGTTTTTATTACATTGCAGGGCCTGAATACAGCCCAGGGCAAACATAAAGCCACGTGCGCTGACGACGAAATCGGCACCGACGGCCAGTGCCCAGGCCACGCCAGCCGGGGTAACCAGTTTGCCCGAGGCGATTACCCGTACGCGATCACGCAGACCATAGCGCTGCAACATATCGACGGTAATGGGCAGGCTTTCCTGTATCGGCATGCCCATGTAATCCATCAGGCTCATGGGAGCAGCGCCGGTGCCGCCGTCGGCACTGTCGATGGTGATAAAGTCTGGTGCGTATTCGATGCCACGCTGTTGTACCAGGCTGAACAGGTCTTCCAGCCATTCAAACTGACCGAGTACGGCTTTGAAGCCAACCGGCTTACCCGTGACTTCTCGAATGCGGGCCATCATATCGAGCAGGTCTTCAGCGCTGTTGATATCGGGGTGGCGATTGGGGCTGATGGCGTCTTTACCGACTTCGATGGCGCGGATGCGGGCGATCTCTTCGGTTACTTTGGCGCCTGGAAGAATGCCACCTTTGCCCGGCTTGGCACCTTGGCTGAGTTTGATTTCGAACATTTTGACCTGTGGGTGTGCCGCCACGGCTCGCAGTTTTTCATCGCTCAGGTTGCCATGTTCGTCACGTACACCGAATTTTGCGGTGCCGATCTGGAATACGATGTCGCAACCGGCTTCCAGGTGGTAAGGCGACAGTCCGCCTTCGCCGGTATTCATCCAGCAGCTAGCAGCCTTTGCGCCCTGGGCCAGCGCCCGGATGGCTGGAATAGACAGTGCGCCGTAGCTCATGCCTGAGATATTAAGCAAAGAATCAGTGGTGTACGGTTGTGAGCAGTATGGGCCAACGGTTATGGCCCGAATATCGACGGCGTCTTCACCCAGGGTCGGGTAGGGGCAGTTGACAAAATAGACTGAGCCGGTGGGGCGCAGATCACGGGTAGAGCCGAAGGCGATGGTGCTATCGACATTTTTGGCAGCCCGGTAGACCCAGGCGCGTTCAGCGCGGTTGAATGGCAGTTCTTCACGGTCGGCAGAGAAGAAGTATTGACGAAAGAATTCGCCTACGTGCTCGAAAAAGTAGCGGAAGCGGCCGATGACGGGGTAGTTGCGGCGGATGGTCTGTTTGGTCTGGCTGATATCGAGGATATAAAGCACCAGCACTGTGAGCAGACCGAAGCCCAGTGCCAGGATAAAAAGTACAGATAGCAGCTCCAGGGTGACGAACAGCCAGCTGGAGGTCATGGATTCCATCATTCAGGGCCTCGGGTGTTATTGTTATCAGCTCGATACTAGCAGCCATTGTTACCGGTTAGAAAACTATCGGGTACAGAAGTTCTCGGTCGCGTCTGAGCAGAGGTGCTATATCCGGGGAAGGCCTGAATATTTAAATTAGTACCAATGACCCCCTTTACAGCCTGAAATTTCCTGATATTATACGCGCCATCTGATCGACAACCCCTGTTATCAGATTAAGTATCTATCTGATTCTGTTCAGAAAAAGATAGTGATGTGCCGGTATAGCTCAGCTGGTAGAGCAACTGACTTGTAATCAGTAGGTCCCGAGTTCGACTCTTGGTGCCGGCACCATTTCTTATCTAATCGTATTATCTCCCTGTACTAAAAATATATCGACTAATATTCTGTGCGTCTGTGCGTCTGTGCGTCTGTGCGTCTGTGCGTCTGTGCGTCTGTGCGTCTGTGCGTCTGTGCGTCT